>OKRS01001312.1_pt1 | contig 16526 bp, 9 predicted proteins | sample 1601191 | NCBI WGS metagenome assembly OKRS01 (sample SAMEA3541509, study PRJEB24748) | human gut metagenome | biome: human gut; feature: human-associated habitat; material: faeces | place: China | collected 2012
TCGTGGATGGTGTATTCCGGCACGTTCTCATTGAACCTGGATGTCCAGGCAAACACCGTGATTCCCTGGCATACGCTGCCCTGATGTCGCAGCTTTTCGGCGCAGCGCACGGCGAAATTTGCCACGGCTTCTTCCACCACATCCTTATCGCTGATGCCTTCACCGGCAAAGCTCCGGCTGGTGCAGATGCTCTTCTTCTGCGGCAGTTCCTCGATGCTGATGCAGCTTTCGCCATTCAGTTCCTTCCACGTTCTCACGGTGGTGATGTTGAAATGGCTGCGCACCCAACTTTCTTTCTTGTCAGCAAACTGGGCAGCTGTGCGAATGCCCATATAATCGAGCTTTCTGGAAATCTGTCGTCCGATTCCCCATACATCTTCTATAGGGAACAGCGACAAGGCTTTGTGTCTTCGTTCATCGGTATCGATGAGGCAGCAGCCCTGGTAGCCCTTGTATTTCTTGGCGAATTTGGATCCGATTTTTGCCAGGGTTTTGGTTTCTGCGATGCCGATGGAGATAGGGATTCCCACGGCTCGGAGCACATCGGCAGAAATCCTGGCGCCATATTGATGCAGCAGGGAGTCACCATTCAAGAAAGTTCCGTTTCCTTTCAGACTTTCCTGGAAGAAGTGCTCTGTCATGGGATGATCCGTTTCGAAAAAGCTCTTTGCCATGGAACTATCCACTTCGAAGAAACTTTCATCGATGGAGTATTGGTCGATGTGGGGCGAGTAGTGCGACAACATCGACATTACCCTATTGGAGAGTGAGCCATAGAGTGTATAGTTGCTGGAGAAAATGGCTACGCCTTCTGCCTCCAGTTTTTCCTTTACCTGATAGAAGGGGTCGCCCATCTTATATCCCAAAGCCTTGGCTTCTTCTGAGCGTGCAATGACGCACCCGTCGTTGTTGCTCAAAACAACTACGGGCTTTCCTGTCAGGTCGGGGCGAAACACTCGTTCGCACGAACAGTAGAAGTTATTGCAATCAGCCAATCCTATCATTTTCTTATCTTACAAATCCTTTCGTGTTGCAAAATTACAAAAAATATTCGAAACGCTAGTCTTTATCTAGGATAATTTCCCTTAAGGCAAAAAATATTTTCCCTTAAGGCTAAATATATTTTCCCTTAAGGGTAAATAAATTCAGGAAAATCATAGGATGATTAGAAAGAAAATCTCCGAAAGGCTTGGGCTTTTCGTGGATTTTTTGTAATTTTGCCTTTAGAAAGGCGAATGCTTTCGATTTCTGAAAAAATGAATGTGTTTATTGAAGGATTAAAAGGATTAAAAAGTTTAAAACGAAACGGTATGAAAAATATGTTGGCATTGAGCCAGGAACGATTCTCGGCTCGCAAGTTTACCTCTGAGGCGGTAAGCCAGGAGGATTTGGATTACATCATGGAGTGTGTGCGTTTGGCACCATCGGCAGTGAACAGGCAGCCTTGGCATTGGCTCATCGTCCGCTCGGATGAGGCTAAGCAGAAGTTGCAGCAGTGCTACGACCGCGAGTGGTTCAAGACGGCTCCGATGTATATCGTGGGCATGAGAAATGTGAACGAGAATTGGGTTCGCAGATACGATGAGAAGCCTCATGGAGATATTGATGTGGCAATAGCTACCGAGCATCTCTGTCTGGCTGCTACTGAAAGAGGTTTGGGAACCTGCTGGGTATGCAATTATGATACCGAGAAGATGCAGCAGTTATTCCCACGTGAGGGATATGAGGCTGTGGTCATCATTCCTATCGGGCATATTGCCGATGATTGTCCTCGTGCCGAGAAGAAGCGCAAGGAGATGAGCGAGATAGTAGAGGAAATCTAGCATTTTAAAAGAAGTGGTCATGGAAATGAACGAAGAATCCATCCTGGCATGGAACATTATAGAAAAGACAAGTGCCAACCTTTTCCTTACGGGAAAGGCGGGCACAGGTAAGACGACCTTCCTCAAGCGATTGAAAGAACTGTCGCCTAAACGCATGGTGGTGCTGGCTCCTACGGGCATCGCTGCCATCAACGCTGGAGGAATGACCATTCATTCGTTCTTCCAACTTCCGTTTTCGCCATACGTGCCAGGTACGACCTTCGGTAGTGGCGAACAGAAACGCTATAAATTCAGTAATCTGAAACGTAACATCATCCGAAGCATCGACCTGCTTGTCATCGACGAAATCAGTATGGTGCGCAGCGATCTGCTCGATGCCATCGATTCCGTATTGCGTCAATATCGCAAGCGCCACGACTTGCCTTTCGGAGGCGTTCAGCTTCTCATGATAGGCGATTTGCATCAGCTTGCTCCTGTGATTACTCCGCAGGAAGAGCAGATGATAGGGCAGTATTATGATACCCCTTTCTTCTTCAGCAGCAATGCCTTGAAGCAGGCGGGCTATCTTACCATCGAACTCAAAAAGGTGTATCGTCAGCAAGACCAGCAGTTTATTTCTCTTCTTAATCAGATTAGGGAGAACAAGGCTTCCGAAGCCACGTTGCAGGCTCTTAACCAGCGATATATCCCAAATTTCGAACCGCCTAAGGAGGGCAACTATATCCGTCTGACCACCCATAATGCTCCTGCACAATATATCAACGAGCAGCAGCTTGCAGCCCTTCCGTCGCAGGCGTATTCCTTTACTGCCGAGGTGGAAGGCAATTTCCCGGAATCATCTTATCCTGCTGATTTCAAGCTCATCTTGAAACCGGGAGCGCAGGTGATGTTTATCAAGAACGATCCGCAGCACCGTTTCTATAATGGTATGATTGGCGAGGTGCGCACCATCATCGGCGACAAGATTACCGTGCGCAGCAAGGATACCTACCAGGATTTTGAACTGGAACAGATGGAGTGGACCAATTCGAAATATACTCTGAATGAGGAAACCAAGGAAATTGAGGAGAGCGTGGAAGGACGCTTCCGCCAGTATCCGCTCCGACTGGCGTGGGCGATAACCATTCATAAGAGTCAGGGTCTTACCTTTGAGCATGCCATCATTGATGCTTCCCATAGCTTTACCCATGGCCAGACCTATGTGGCGTTGAGCCGCTGCAAGACTTTGGAAGGTATGGTGCTCAGCCAGCTGTTGTCTCGTGGCGCCATCATCAGCGACCAGACGGTGGATGCCTTCAATAGCCAACTTGCTTCGCCTAGTAAGGAACAAATCAGCTATCTGGAACAGCAATATGTGTTGCACTGCATTGGTGAGCTCTTCGATTTCTATGCTATCAGTAGCAGCTATGAGCACTTGATGCGTTGCCTGGTGGAGTTCTTTACGGGCAAATATCCTCGTGTGGTGGGCGAGTATCAGAAACTGCAGGTGGTGCTGAAGAATCTGATTAGTGTATCGGATAAATTCCGTGTGCAATACACTCGTATGCTGGGGCAGAATCCTGATGTGGGTCAAGCCGAACTGCAAGACCGCATCCATAAGGGTGCCCAGTATTTCTTGGATAAAATAAGTATTCTGAGCGATTTAATCAGAAAGTCGAATCTTGATACAGACAACAAGGTGGGCAAGAAGCAGTTTGAAGACCGCTTTTCTGTTTTTTCAGAAGATGTAAGATTGAAGGAGAGACTTCTGCGATATGAGCAGAGCGCTGAGTTCAGCGTGACAGATTATCTGAAGAAAAAGGCACAGTTCCTCTTGATGGATGAGACTGCATCTTCTGGAACGGGTTCGGGTGCGAATGGTTCTGGTGCTGGTAAGAAAGCTAGAAAACCAAAGAATTCGAATGGTCCAAAGGAGCCGAAAACCCCTACAAAGGAAATCAGTTACAACCTTTATAAACAAGGTATGACCGTGGATCAGATTGCAGAGGAACGTGGTTTTGTCAGGAGTACTATCATCGGTCATCTTACCCCATACGTGAAAGAAGGAAAGGTTGGCTTGCGTGCACTGATATCAAGTGCCCATGAGAAGAAGATTCGAGATTTTATGAAGGCTCATCCTGATATAGAGCACTTCAGCGAGATCAAGGAAGCGATGGGGGATGGCATCGACTACTCCGAGATCAAGCTGATTTGTGATTTGATGGAAGACGAGGGATAATGCGTGCAGATGCTTAGCCCACGATTTCGATGGTACTGCTCGAATTATTGCCTTCCTGGTTCACCCGAATCTGTACGGGGATACGTTCTTTAAGTTCTTCCACATGACTGATGATACCCACATGGCGTCCCGACTTGGAGTGGAGACTGCGCAGGGTATTGATGGCATGTTGCAGCGGTTCGCCGCTCAGGGTTCCGAAACCCTCGTCGATAAAGAGGGTATCCACAGAGAGCTGGGTGCCGATGTCGCTGAGGGCAAGTGCCAGGGAGAGCGAGACGAGGAAGCTTTCACCACCCGAAAGGGTGCTGGCGGCTCGGCTCACATAGCCCTGATAGGCATCTTCAAGAGATATGACGAAGGTGCCAGGTACCACCTTTAATATATAGCGGTCGCTGAGCGTTCGCATATATCCGTTGGCTGAGTGGATGAGGCTGGCGAGTACATAACTTTGGGCGATGCGACGGAACTTATTGCCTGTGGCGTCGCCAAGAAGCTGGTTCAAACGGCTCCACTTTTCAAAGTCGGCTTTCTTCTGCGCAGATTCCTGCAGAAGTGAGCCGACTTTCGCTTTGTTGGAGCGGTCGATTTCCAGGTCTCTGATGATTCCGCCACGCTGGTTGCCCAATTCAGAAAGCTGGGCTTCGAGCGATGCGATGCTGGTGGAAATTCTTGTGTCTAAGGATTCTTCTGCCGACATCTTTTCTCCTATAGGCATCTTCTCATCTTCATCAAACAAAGCTTCATATTCTCCTGTATGGAGTTGATAAGCTTTTTCCAGTTCATCCCAAACCGTTTGTTTGCTGACCAACTGCTGTTTTATACGATTGATAGCTTCCGTCTTTTCTGCAATATCACACTGTTGGAATGTGTCGAGTTGCAGTAAGAGGTTCTCATCCAGCAATATCTCCTGTTCTTTGTCAGAGAAATCTTTCAACATCTCCTGTTTTTTCTCCATGAATTCCTTCAGCCATTTCTTGGTGTCTTCTTCCTTCTCTTTTGCCGCATTCATTTGTTGCAGGGCAGCCGTTATCTGGCTTTGCAATTCAGAAGCTCTGGTAAGTACTTTTGGAATACGTTTCAGCATCAGTGGCTCTTTTGAAGGTGTTCCCCAGGTTGGCATGAGCTTGACGATGGCATCCAGAACTGCGGCAAGATTCTTGTTACCCTCTTCAAATTGCTTCAGTTCGGCTGCAAGTTTCTGCTGTTTCTCGGTGTTCATCTTGTAGGTGATGGCACCATCTTCAACCTCTTTTCCAAACTCGGTAAGCATTGTATGCCAATCATTTTTCCATGATAGTTTTTCGGCTTCTCCAATCAAAGTCTGAATGTCATTTTGTGCCTTCTCGCTATCTTTTGTCTGCAGGGAAATCTGAGCTTCTACTAACTCTATACGGTGCTGGGTATCATTCACTTTCTGTTGTACTGCCAGCATCTCATTTCTTAGCACTTCGTATTCCTGAAGTTTCTGATCTCTGAGAGTTCTAAGTTTTTTCGCCTCCTTCTCTTTGACTTCGGCTTCAGCAATTTGGGCAGATACCTTTTCGAGGGTAGCAAGCGTTTGTGTTTCGTTTTCTCCTTCCGGAATCTTTTTTGCTGCTTCCTGGGCTTTTTGGGTAGCCTTGGCTAGCGATTCACAGCATTTGGCAAAGACTTTCTGTTCGTTGGCAAGACTGTTCTTTAAAGCCTTGATGTCTGCATCCAGGGCATTTTGGCTTGTTAATATTTTGTTGTATTCGTTCTCGGCATCCTTATAAAGCTTTTCTGCTTCTACAACCAGGGCATCGATATTGTCTTCGTGGGGCAGGGTATTTTCTATTCGCTGTTGGCAAACGGGGCAGGTGTCGCCTATTTGCAACTTCATTCTGATGCTTTTCGCCCATTTGTTGATACTTTCCCGCTGCTTCTCATACGCAAGCTGGAGGGCATTCTTTCGGATTTCTGCATCATGAGATTCCTGCGTTAAAACCTGTAACTGCTTTTCTTTTTCCTGGATAGAGTTTTGAAGTTGAACCAGATTCTCCTTCGAAAGGACATGACGATTCTGCTCCTCGTGTAGGAGTTCGAGGAGATTCTTGGCTACTTGAATGTCGTTAAGAAGCGTTTTGAGTGCTTCTTGTTGCTGGCGAAGCTGAGGCAAATGAAGGTGTTCCAGCTCAGTTTCTGCCTCCTGTGCCTTGATAACCTGTTGGTTATATGTTTTCTGGCATTCTTCGAGCATCGTCTTGGCATTCTCAAGCTTTGGCTGATACTGGGTGCTCAGTTCCTTCTTAATCTGATTGGCATACTGCAGGTTGTTCTCTGCATCCTTCTTGTTCTTCAGATAGGAATTGATGAGCGTATTCAGGGTTTGCGCATTTTCGTAGAGATTCACTTTGGGTGCTTCTTGAGCCAAATTGTCGTCAATATTCCTGATAGACAAAGCGATGGTCTGCTCCTGCTGAAGTTCATAGCTTTGTGCTCCCTGAATCTGTCGGAATGTTTGCTCTAAAGATTGCAGTTGGGCTTCCTGTTGCAGGATGGTCTTGGCGCATGATGCAGCTTCGTTCATCTTGGCGCGAGCCTCGATGGTATGGTTCCAAAGGGCGATGGTTTGCTCTTGCTGTTGGGTTTCGTCGCTTTCGGCGATGGCTTTCACATGTGCCAGATCTTCTTTTGCCTGCTCTTTCCGCTGACGGAAATCCTGTTCCTGCTGAAGCCAGCGAAGCTTTTTCTGTTCCTTTTCCAGGGTGTTTTTGATTTGCTGGCTTTGCTCATCCAGCTGTTGCAACTGGTTGTTCTTCTGGGCGATTTCTTCATCGTTCAGAATCTGAATGCCTTCAATCTTTTGTTGGGAATCCTCCCAAATCTTCTTTTTCTCTACAGTTTGCTCAAAGATTTTGGCTCCAATTCTAGAGTAGGCATCCACACCTGTGATTTTCTCCAGAATTTCGGCTTTCTCATCGTCCTTGCTGTTAAGAAATCGGGTGAACTCACCTTGTGCCAGGAGGGTGGTGCGGCAGAATTGCTTGAAATCCAAACCGATAGCGAGGGCTATCTCCTCACGAATCTCCTTATCTTTGGCATAGGTAAAATCGGTATCCAGATTGCGGAGTGCCCATTTCTTGTTCTGTATCTTTCCCGTCACCTTGTTGCGGGCTCTTGCCACCGACCATTGAGCCTCGTAATGCACATCGTTGCTGCCTATAAAGGTAAGGCGCACGAAAGCCTCACCGGTATTGCGGCGCATCAGTTGCACTGGGTCTTTAATCTTGATATCTTTTTCGTTGTCACGCATTTCTCCCTGCATGCTCGTGTTTTCGAGACGGGGAGTGCTGGCATAGAGCGCCAGACAGATGGCATCGAGGAGGGTTGATTTGCCTGCACCCGTCTTTCCGGTGATGAGGAACACCTCGCTATCGGCTAGGGGCTGCGCCTCGAAGTCGATGGTTGCATCCTCGATAGAAGCGATGTTATGTATTTGGAGTTGTTGTAGAATCATATTGTTACAGTGAAGAGTAAAGAACTAAGTGTGAGGAATCAGAATCCCGGCACTTATAACTGTTCGGTTATTTCTTTAAACATTTCCTTGAGTTCATCATCGAAGGTAATGCCGCAATCTTCGGCGTATCGTCGGGCGATGTCGATAGGAGCTTCCGACTGGAATTCCCGTACGGTCATTGTTCGAGGTTGGGATGTTTCGGAATGTAGTTTTCTTCGGGTGTTGATGAGGCAGAAGCGGCATTGCTTATCCTTTACAAGTTGTGATGCCTCCTGGTTGGCTGCCACGGGAAGGAAATCTTCTACTTCCACATTCAGGCGGATATAGGAAGGGATATCAGAAGGGAAATCTTCCAAAAGCTTCTTTGCTTCATCCCAGGAAGTGAAGTTTCCTTGCAGGTTTTCAGAAGCGGGCAGGGTGACCAGCGGCTTAGGGTTTTCTATAGCAATCTTCTTGAGTTCTACTTCATCCCCATGCTTGCCGATGGTGATGAGGCTCACACTATGCTCATAGTTCTCATCAAAACTTACAGCCATCGGACTTCCTGCATAGCGGATGCGATGGTGGCTGCCACGAATCCACTGTTCATGGTGGATATGACCTAAGGCAAGATAATCATATCCTTCTCCCAAGTCGCTGATTTCCAAAGAATCTATTCCTCCTACAGTATATTCTGTAGCATTATCGTGTCCCTTGAAATCGCAACCCTTTACGGTGGTATGCGCCATCATGATAACAGGAAGTTCCTGGTTCCTTTCTTTCACTTTATCCAGAATTTCCTGGAAGAATCCTTCGGGAATGCTTCGCTCGTAGCAGTAAGGAACGGCTACGATGTAACCCTTGATTTCGTCTTGCGGTTTCTTCTTCCCTTTTACTTCGATGATGTGATTTTCGGGATGCTCCTTGTCTATATTTCCAACAGAAAATACCTTTAATGCCTGCCAGGGAGTCTTGAATATCTCGTGCTTGGTTCCGCTGTCATGATTGCCTGCGGTGATGACGATGGTCATGTCGGGATTTGCCTCGTGAATCTGCACGATGGCATCGGTGAACATCGTTTGTACGGCAGCTGAGGGCTGAGAGGTATGATATACATCGCCCGAGAGGAGAAAAGCATCTGGCTTCTCCTCTCTTACGATGTCTATGATTTGAGCGAGCATGGCAGTCTGTTCTTCGGTACGGTCGAAGTTGTAGAGCGTATGTCCCAGATGCCAGTCGCTGGTATGTAAGATTTTCATATCAACTTTCTATAGTTTCTTAACTGCATCTTCCAATTGCTTCAGGGCTTGCTGGAGGATGCTTCTTGGTGTTGCCACATTCAGTCGCATGAAGCCTTCGCCGCCAGGACCAAACATTTCGCCATCGTTCAGTGCCAGGTGTGCCTTGTCGATGAAGAGGTCGAGGAGGGCATCGTGTGAAAGCTTCAGGTCTTGGCAGTTGAGCCATACGAGGACGGATGCCTGTGGGCGCAGCGGACGGATGCCTGGGATATGCTCTCGGCAATAGTCCTCTACGAATCGGATGTTGTCCTCTATGTAGGCAAGCATTGCCTTTCGCCATTCTTCTCCCTTGCGGAAGGCGGCAATGGTGGCAATAGGGGCGAACAGGGTTGGTTCGTCTAATTCGTTGGCAGACAACCATGTGTAGAACTTCCTGCGAATCTGGTCGTTGGGAACAATGGCGTAACTGCTCACGATACCAGCGATGTTGAAGGTCTTGGATGGTGCCTGGAAGGTGATGCTGATGTCTCTTGCCTTGTCAGAAACCGAAGCGAATGGGATGTGCTTGTGTCCGAACAGAGCCATGTCCGCATGAATCTCATCGCTGATAACGAGCAGATGGTGCTCGTAGCAGAAGTCGGCGAGTTGCTGAAGGGTCTCCTTGCTCCAGGTGATTCCGCCCGGATTATGAGGGTTGCAAAGAATGAGTATCTTGCACTTTTCATCGCAAACTTTCTCCAGGTTTTCGAAGTCCATCTCGTAATATCCATCCTCCTTCATTTTCAGCGGATTGAAGACCACCTCTCTTCCGTTGCCCTCTGGAGTGAGGCGGAATGGGTGATAAACGGGTGGCTGGATGATGACTTTCTCATCAGGACGGGTGAAGACATTCACCACGAGTCCGATACCTTTTACTATACCTGGAATGAAGCGGATCCACTCTCGCTTCACATCCCACTGGTGGTGGTCATGCACCCAGTCGATGATGCTAGGCAGATAATCGGCTGGCTCCATGGTGTAGCCGAAGAGCGAATGTTCCAACCGTGCCTTTAGGGCATCTGTGATGAATGATGGGGTCTCGAAATCCATATCGGCTACCCAAAGTGGCAGCAGGTCGTCGCGTCCCCAGCGAGGCAGCAGGGCACCATGTTTGAGGTCGTCGCTGCCCGAACGGTCTATTATCTTATCGAAATCGTACATGTTTTTACTTTGAACTTTGAGCTTTGAACATTGAACTTTATGATTAGCCTTTTTCTCTGACCTGTTAACTGTAAACTATCAACTATCAACTATAAACATTCAACCGCCTGCTTGATGTCTTCGAAGAGGTCATCTACATCTTCCAGACCTATGCTCAGTCGGATGGTCGTGTCCTTAACATCCATTGATCTACGCATGTTCTCAGAGAATGCACCGAAGATGGTGCTTGCCGGGTGGATGGCAAGAGAACGGTTGTCGAAGAGGTTGGTGGCACGATGGATGAGCTTCAGATTGTTGAGGAAGTTGAAGCATGCCTCCTTGCTCTCCAAGTCGATGCAGATCATGGCTCCTGCTGTTTTGCCAAACTGGCGCTGTGCCAATTTGTGATAAGGATTATCTTCCAAACCTACATAGTTTACATATTGAATTTGTGGCAGAGTGCGCAACTTCTTGGCGAGTTCCAGGGCGTTGCTGCTCTGTACACGATAGCGGGCATCGAGTGTTTCGAGTCCGATGGTCTGCATATAGGCTACCTGTGGTGTCATGTAGGCACCGAAGTTGAAGAGCATCTCACCGTAGAGACGTTTGGCGAAGTCGCCATTGTAAGGGGTTCCGTAGTCGATGACCAGACCGCCGAGCGAGGTTGCACCACCGCTTACATACTTGGAACTGGAAACTACCTCGATATCCACGCCCAAGCTCTTTGCTGAAAATTGGGTGAAAGGAATCACGGTAGAATCTACCACCAAAGGCACATTCTTCTCGTGAGCCACTTCTGAAATAGCCTTCAAATCGGCAACCTCCAACTGTGGGTTGGTCAGAATTTCAAGGAATACGCAACAGGTGTCGTCGTCGATAGCCTCACGCACAGCCTCGATATTGGTTAAATCGCGTAGGCGGACCTTTACGCCAAAACGGCGCAGGGTAGCCACGAGCAGCGCATAGGTATTACCGAAGAGATGCTTCGAGGTAACGATGTTCTTTCCTTGTGCCGCCAGCGACATGAGGGTATTGCTGATGGCAGCCATGCCTGAGTTGAACGCAGTGGCGTGAGCGGCATCAGTCAATGCAGCCACACGTCGCTCCAGATTAGTAACCGTAGGGTTTTCTACTCGGGAGTAATCTGGAGCCTTGATTTTGTCTGTAAATGCCTCCGACATGATGGCAGCATTGTCAAACTCGTAGGCGAGGGTGTTATATACTGGCACGCTCAGCGAATCGTAGGCATCGCGGCGCTCATACTCCAAATGAATGGCTTGGGTCTGTTTCTTCATTTTATCCTATATATATATAATAATGTGTATTTACTAATCTCTTGCATCAAGCAATCGAAGAGTGTATTGAACAATCTTTTGAGTTGTTTCTCGCTTCTATTTATTTTGACTGCAAAATTACAAAAAAAAACTCTAGTTTTCCTATATAAATGTTAGTTATTTTGTTTAAAAAGATATAATATTGGTAGGTTTTCTTTCTTTTCTGGGGATGAAGTAGCAGGAAATTCTATTTTTTGCAGTACCTTTGTACCCATGAAGAAAAAAAAGTTGATTATAATAGCTTTGAGTATGCTGATGGTACTTCCAGTTTACTCCCAGGACAAGCGTTATCATGGCGACGGCATTGATGATGTTCTTCGCTTTGTTCCTACCATTGCCGTCTTTGGATTGAAGGCGTGTGGAGTGGAGGCTGAAAGTACTTGGCAGCGAAGAATCGGTGCCCAGGTACTGGCATTTGGTGTGAATGCTGCCGTGACATATTCACTGAAGCATGCTATCCATGAGAAACGTCCAGATGGAACGGACAATCATTCGTTTCCTTCGGGGCATACTTCTGTCGCCTTTTCTGGAGCCACTGTCCTGATGCACGAATACCGTAAGGTTTCGCCTTGGATTGGTGTGGCAGGTTATGCTGTGGCTACTACCGTGGCGGTGGATAGAGTAAGAAGAAATCGCCATCACTGGGGTGATGTAATGGCAGGTGCCGCCATTGGTGTGGCTTCTGCTGAGGCTGGCTATCTGCTGGGTGACTGGATTCTGGGAAAGAAAAAGAAGAAGGCAAAGGAAATGGATGGGGAGTTGGAAAAGGAGAATGGGGTGAACGATAACCTCAGTCTCTCGGTTGCTCCTACAGGCATCGAATTTGCCATCAAACTATAATGCTTTTTGAAAGAGGAAAAAATTGAATCGAACAGATAAAAGATATACATAAAATCATGATGAAAACAACAACCATGAGCCTTAAGGCTCTTACTTTTAGCGTTGCTCTCTGTGCTTCGCTCGGCTTGTCGCTTTCTGCGAATGCCGAGACCATCGAAGTGCAGAAGCTGAAGCATGCCGGCCCTTATCCTGTGGCTACCCCTTGGATGGCGGATAGCGTAAATGTGAAGGGGGAGAAATTTTCGATGGAGAGTGTGCTTGACTCTCCACTTTCGTTTACTTTATTGAATAATGGAAAAGAGGTGGCTGCATCCCAGCTTTTAGCGGATAGCAAGCAGAATGCAATTCACCTGGCTTCTTTCACCGTATCAAATACCAGCCGTACCAAGGCTACTATCGAGGTGAAGGGCTTGAAGCAATATCGCCTCTTCGTTGATGGAGAGCAGGTGACCGTGAATGGCGACAAGGCAGAAACTACCTTAATGCCATCTAGTCATACAGTGGTGATTAAGTACCTCACTGAGTCATCTGACAAGGATTTCAAGATCAGCATTACCGCAACCGATGGCAAGCAGCTCAGCGTAGGAGAATCTGCTGCCAGCACCAAGCGCGCATTCAATATATACGATGTGATCTGCATGCCTAACTACGCAAGTGTTCAGATGTCGCCGAACGGCAAGTTTATGATAGTGCGCAAGACTTGGGTAGATAGACAGGGCAAGAATCATAGCATCAACGAATTGCGAAACAGTCAGACCAACAAGGTGGTAGCTTCTTTCGAAGAGAGCGTAAGATGGATGCCTCGTACCAACAAGATGTACTTTACCCAGAAGGCGAGCGACAGCTCTATTGCCGGCGAAGGCAAGGCAGATGGCGAGCTGCAGCTCATCACCATCAATCCGCTCAATATGGATCGCGAAGTGTTGGCGGCCAATATTCCAGACGGATGGTTCCAGTTTACTCCCGATGAGAAGACGCTTATCTACACTCTTTATACCGAGGGCAGAAAGAAAGATGCGCAGGTGTATGATGTGAAGGAGCCTGATGACCGTCAACCAGGATGGCGAAGCCGTAGCTATCTTGCCAAGTTTGATTTGGCGTCGGGTGTTCTCCAGCCGCTCACTTTCGGCTATCACAACGTCTATCTCAGCGATATTTCTGCAGATTCCCGCTATCTGCTCATCGGCAAGAGTGAAGAACGCCTTACCAAGCGTCCTACCACTCTTAATTCCTACTATCGTCTCAATCTCAATGATATGAGTGTGGAGACTTTGATAGAGAAGGGGGAGTTTCTGAATGGCACCCAGTTCTCGCCTGATGGCAAGAGCATTCTCGTTACGGGTTCGCCAGAGGCATTCGGTGGTATCGGAAAGAATGTAGAGGAGGGACAGACACCAAGTATGATTGATACCCAGCTCTATCTGATGACTCTTGCGGATAAGAAAGTTCGTCCGCTGACCAAGGATTTCAATCCGAACGTGCAGAGTGTGGATTGGAGTAAGGCAGATGGCAACATCTACTTCACGGCAGAAGATAAGGATTGCATGCATCTCTTCCAGCTCAATCCGAAATCAGGCAAGTTTACATTGCTCAAGACTCCGGAGGAGAACATCAAGAGTTTCTCTGTTGCATCATCTGCTACGGAAATGGCGTTCTCCGGACAGAGCGCATCCAATGCCGACCGACTCTACAAGATGAATCTGAAGGCGCAGAAGTCTCAGCTTGTTGATGATCTCAGTGCCCGTTTGTTGAAGAATATCGAGTTGGGCGAGTGCAAGGCTTGGAATTTCGTGAACTCTCGTGGCGACACGCTTTGCTGCCGTTACTATCTGCCACCTCATTTCGATGCTTCCAAGAAGTATCCGATGGTGGTGAATTACTATGGCGGATGTAGTCCTACTACCCGAATGTTCCAGAGCCGCTATCCTCATCATGTATATGCTGCGATGGGTTATGTGGTGCTGGTAGTGAATCCGAGCGGAGCTACTGGTTTCGGTCAGAAGTTCTCTGCCCGTCATGTGGATACTGCGGGCGAGGGTGTGGCTGAGGATATTATCTCCAGCACCCAGGCTTTCTGCGATGAGCATAGTTTTGTGAACAGAAAGAAGATAGGTTGCATCGGTGCCAGCTATGGTGGTTTCATGACGCAGTATCTTCAGACCAAGACCAATCTCTTTGCTGCTGCCATCTCTCATGCCGGCATCAGCGACCATACCAGCTATTGGGGTGAAGGCTATTGGGGCTACAGTTACAGCGAGGTTTCCATGGCTAACGAGTATCCTTGGACCAACAAGCATCTCTTCGTAGATCAGAGTCCGCTTTATAATGCAGATAAGATTCATACACCATTGCTTTTTGTTCACGGAACTGCCGATAACAATGTGCCTGTGGGCGAGAGTATTCAGCTCTATACGGCATTGAAACTCCTCGGTCGTCCTACGGCGATGGTATTGGTAGATGGTCAGGACCATCACATCATCGATTATGAGAAGCGCCTCAAGTGGCAGGATACCATCTTTGCCTGGTTCGCCAAGTGGCTGCAGGATGATGGCAGCTGGTGGAAGGAAATGTATGGTGAGGAAAAAATGTAGTTAATGCCTGGCTAGCGAAAAGCTGGCTTCAGTCTTTATAAAACAAAAGAGATTATATTCCTGCTTTGTGGGGAATATAATCTCTTTTTGTGTTCTTGCTTGTTGCAAGTATAATCTCATTTCAATATTCTTATTTCTTGTTACTTAGTGTAATGGCTAAGGAAATGAACGCAAAGGTAATGCCCACGATGCAGACTCCTAGCCAGTTGGCGCGGGTCCATACGTATCCGGCACAGAAAGTACCGAGTGAACCGCCAATGAAATAGGTTGTCATGAAGATGGTATTGGCACGGTTGGATGCCTGTGGAATCTCCTGCAGACAACCGCTCTGGTTGCTGAGCTGCTGACATTGCAGACCTATATCAACCAAAATGATGGCTGCGATGAGTCCTGCATAGGTGTCGTCGAAGAGCAAGGCTATTCCCCAGGCCATAATCTGCATGCCTGCTCCAAGTAGGCTGAATTTATGAATGCCGAACTTAGGAACCAGCTTTCCTACACCACTTGCTGCTACGGCACCCATGATGCCGCAAAGTCCGAGCATTCCCACCATGTCGCTGCCTGCACTGAAAGGTGGCTGGGCAAGATGGAAGGCGAGGCAGGACCAGATGGCCATCATGCTGCCGAAACCGAAGGCTGCACGGATGGAGTAAATGCGGATAGAAGGGTGGAGAATGAAGATCTCTGCCACGGTGGTCATCAGTCCTCTGTAGGTACCCACATAGTTGCGCTTCATCTCTGGCATCATCAATAGCATCACGCCCATGCAGGCGATCATGACGAGGGCGGCAATGAAAAACATCTCCCGCCATCCCAGCCATTCGCCGATGTAGCCGCTGATTACTCGCGAGGCAAGAATACCCGTGAGCAGTCCGGAGAGTACAATACCCATATTCCTGCTCTTGTTCTTGGGCTCAGAAAACTGTCCTGCTATCGGGATGAAGAACTGCGGAATCACGGAACAGGCACCAATCAGCAACGAAGCTCCCCAGAGCATCCATACGTTTTGCGCTACAGCCATCACGATGGCCATCACGGCTGCAATGGTCATATTCGCAAGGATGAGCTTCTTGCGTGAGAACATGTCACCCAGGGGAATGAGAAAAAACAGTCCCAGTGCGTAACCTATTTGGGTAATCACGGTGATGAGGTTGGCGCTTTGCTCGGTAATGCCCAGATCATGACGGATCAGTTCGAGAAGCGGCTGATTGTAGTAGCAGTTGGCTACGGTGAGTCCTGCGATGATGGCCATCATCAGGAGAATGCTGCGGGGAATGCCCCGATTTTCTTTTAGCTGTATCATCTTTGTTTGTTTATGATTCTGTTTCTGAGGGCAAAGTTACTAAAAAGTTCTCGGCTAGCAAAGTTTTTGGGCTCGATTTCTTGGAAAAATCATCTCTCTTCTTGAAAAAATCATCTCTCTTCGATGAAAAAGTTGCTCTTTCCGAAGAAAAGTTTCTGCTCTTTTCCTCGCGCGTACCTTATTATATGTATCTACTCTCACTTCGGCAGGGGTGTTGGCGCACACCTTTGTTACGCTAAAAAACACCGAAAAGTGTTAATTTTTGGCTGTTCCCGAGCACATTGAAAACTTTAACCTTTGTTAGCACTTTGTAATTGACTGTATATCAATAGTTTGTAATTTTGTTACAAAATACCCCTAAAAAAAAACACAAAAAAAAGTACGCCGTATCAAAAAAATGCTTACCTTTGCATCAGTTTTAATAAACGAATGATTGTTTTACAGATTTAAAAAGCAAAGAAAATGAAGAAATTAGTTTTTATGTTCGTAGCTATCGCAGCTATCTCTTTCGCATCATGTGGTAACAAAACAGCTCAGAAC
>OKRS01001315.1_pt1 | contig 16514 bp, 10 predicted proteins | sample 1601191 | NCBI WGS metagenome assembly OKRS01 (sample SAMEA3541509, study PRJEB24748) | human gut metagenome | biome: human gut; feature: human-associated habitat; material: faeces | place: China | collected 2012
AGGTAGAGTCGGTAATTCGTATCCGCACCAAAGAACGCCGCGCAAATGGATTCAGCTTGCGTGCTGATGCTTTTGGCAAATATAATAAATGGATGGCGGATTACGAGCTTATCAGCGCCCGATATCAGACCAAGAAATTCGAGATAGCCAATAGTTTATGGACTATGGGTACACATGACGGAGAAGATAATAATCTGATTACTGATATCTATTTGCCTGACAAGCATTATCACAACAATCAGAAATACATGACGGAACTCAGAAACCGTTACTTGTCGGAATATCTTTCTGCTGATTATTCGCTTAATGATAGCAATTCTGTTGGTGGTTCTTATCGCTACTATGGAATGTTGAAAGGTAGAATTAATAGTGTTAGCCGGCAGGATGTATTGCTGAATGGTGTGGCACAGGGCAGTATTGATCAGGATGAGGTTATGAAGCCTTTTCTTAGTTCACATCAGGCTGATATATATTATGTGGGAAAGGTTGGACAGGTAGGTGTTGATTTTAACGCTACATACTATGCTATCAAAAACAGACGTAATGATGAGGGCTTTGAAAGCAGCAAGGAGTTGGGGTATCAGGAAATACATTCAAGCAATCGCCAGAATAGCGATATGTGGGCAGGCAAGCTGGTTGTGAATATTCCTCTTTGGAAAGGCAATATGTCTGTAGGAACAGAGCTGTCGAAGACCGACTCACACGGAACGTTTCTGAACGAGGAGCAGCTGGTGCCATCCACAAAGACGGATATCCATGAAAGGAATATTGCCGGATTTGCACAGTACGGATTGGTTCTCAGCAAGTGGACAGTCGGGCTTGGTGTGCGTTACGAGAATATCGTCCGTGACTATCTGTCTGATGGAGTGAAGCAGGACGATGTGAGCAGAAAGTATAACAACTTCTTTCCTAATCTCAGCGTTTCATGCAACAAAGGCAATTGGTATTGGCAGCTGAATATCAATGAGAAGATTCACCGTCCAAGCTATCGGCAACTCGGTAACTTCATGCAGTATGACAACCGTTTCTTGTATGAAGGCGGAAATCCTACCTTGCAACCGGAGAAGGTGTTGAATGTTGAGGCGATGATGATATATAAGTGGCTGAATGTATCTGTAGGTTATAAATATCTGAAGGATGTGATGGAGTGGACCAAGTATATCTATCCAGGAAAGGAGTTTGCTTATAACACGTCGTTGAATTTCAACCATAAGCAGTTGCTTTATGCTTCTGTAAATGTTTCGCCAAGGTTCGGCATCTTCCGTCCTACGTGGAAAATAAATTACAGTCAGCAGTTCTTCGATACTGAGAAGTATGGATCCAGCAAGGCATTAGGCAAACCTTTGCTGTCTTGTTCGCTCGACAATCATTTCGCTCTTTCAGAGACCATAGGAGCGGCAATGAATTTTTATGCCGCTACATCCAATGCAGATGGATTTCGTATGCATAAGAGCAGTTACAGCGTAAATCTGCGGTTTTTACAAGTCGTTTGCCAACCGCACATGGATAATTTATCTTTCTGCAAACGACATCTTAAAGACGGCTAAGGAACGTTGGACGATGTACGGACTTGGCTCTGGCACTACGAAAGACTGCTACAACTACACTCGCAACGTCTCCTTGCAGGTTACGTACAATTTCAATGCCAAACGCAGCAAGTACAAGGGAACGGGAGCCGGCAATGAGGAGAAGAGCCGCTTGTAGCTTGTGGGTTTGAGTAAACTATCTCCCTGTTAAAATATAGATAAACGAAAATCGGTCAAGCAAAGGCTTGTCAACGAAAGGTTGACTGGCTCTTTGCTTGACCGTTATTCTTTTCTCTCACTTTATTGAACTTTCGCAAGTTCAGTTACTTTATTCCTCTGCGGTTAAGCGCCTCGCTATATCGCTTTGCGTTCTGAAGATGCTCCTCGTAGGTGCGTGCAAAGTTGTGCGTGCCGCTGAAATCCTCCTTTGCGCACATATACAGATAGTCGTGATGTACGTGATTTAGGACGGCGTCAATGCCGGCGATGGATGGAATGCGGATAGGTCCTGGGGGAAGTCCTGGGTTCTTGTATGTGTTGTACGGGCTCTTGATGTAGAGGAGGTTATTGTAGATTCGCTTCAGATCGAAACGTTTCCATGCGAACTTGATGGTTGGGTCCGCCTGCAACGGCATGCCGTCGGGATATTCCGCGTTGCGTAGCATGAGGCGGTTATAGTACATTCCAGCCACCATAGGCTTCTCGCCGTCGTTGGCTGTCTCCTCGTCGATGATGCTTGCCAATGTAGTCACCTCCACAGGCGTCAGTTTCATGGCGCGTGCCTTCTCCTCTCGCTGTCCGCTCCAGAAGTTATGGTTCTCCTTCTTCATGCGGTCAAGCAGCTTTTCCACGCTGACATTCCAGTAGATGTCGTACGTGTTGGGGATGAAGAGCGCTGCCACGGTGGCGGTGTCGTAGCCGTATTTCTTGCATATAGCTTCGTCAGAGAGGGCTTCGTAGATGGCTGCGCTGTCCACCATGAGACGTTTTGACAGCTCTGCGGCGAGACGGTCGAGTGTGCGTACTGAAGGAACGGTAAGGCTGACGGGCGACTGCAGTCCGTTCTTCATGTGGCGGAATACGGTGAAGGCTCCCTCGCCGGGCGTGATGGCGTAGCGTCCCGTGCGGATGTTGTCGGCATAATGGCTATGTCGTACGAGCGTCTTGAATCCTGTCATACCATTTGTACTTGATACGTCGGCAAGCTTTGTGTAGACCGAGTCGACGGTGTCGTCCGTGTCGATGTAGACGTAGCGCGTTTCGTTGCCTGCTGCCATCGACGCGAAGAAGTAAGAATAGACGAAGCCTGCCATCACCACCAGACAGGCAACTGCCGGGATGAGGTATTTTCTTCTTGTGTTCTTTTTCATTGTTTATGTTATTTTATTCAACAAATTTGTGTCTTAATACCGTACAAAGGTATTAGAATTATGACATACGACAAAATATATTAAGTGTTTTTAATTCGATGAAGTATTTTAGTGGTGTCTTAAACAAAATATGTGTACTTTTGCAGCTGATAGAACAACGAGGATAATCACAATAATAATATACACCATTAATATATATCAGTCATGTATAACACTTACATATTCGACCTTGACGGCACCCTGCTGTCCACCCTTGCTGACCTTGCAGCCAGTTGCAACTATGCTCTTGCCTCCAATGGCATGCCAGAGCGCACCATCGACGAGGTTCGTAGATTTGTGGGCAACGGTGTGAAGAAGCTCATGGAGCGTGCCGTTCCCGGCGGTCTCGATAATCCGGCGTTCGACAAGACCTACGCTGACTTCCGCCAGCATTACATGCAGCACAATCTTGACACCACGTGTCCTTACGACGGTGTGATGGAACTGTTGCATGAACTGAAGCGCCGTGGCAAGAAGGTGGCTGTGGTAAGCAATAAGTTTTATGCGGCAACACAGGAGCTTTGCCGTCATTTCTTCGGTGACGAGCTTGTGCCCGTTGCCATCGGCGAGCGTGAGGACATACGCAAGAAGCCGGCTCCCGACACCGTCATAGAGGCTATGAAGCAGCTCGGCGTAACGGCAGAAGGGGCGGTATATATAGGCGACAGTGACGTTGATATAGAGACGGCACGCAATTCTGGCATGCCCTGCATCAGCGTCCTTTGGGGATTCCGCGACAAGGACTTCCTTCTTGCACACGGAGCAACCACACTCGTGGAACGTCCGGAGCAGATACTCGCATGTTAATAAAGACGCTATTGTTTGGTGGAAATAAGACATATTGTTGGTTTAAGTACAAAAAATAAGTCATATCGTTTTGCTGTAAGGAAAAAAGATGGTAACTTTGAAAATGTTAAAACAGCATTCTTATTAAACCTTATTAAAACCTTATGATTATGGTAGAATACTTCTTGCAACACATTTGGATGATATGGGCAGTGGTTGCCTTCGTGTGCCTGATAATGGAGATGACGTCTGGCGACTTCTTCATCACGTGTTTCGGCATCGGAGCCTTGTGTGCTATGGGCGTGTCGCTCACACCGGCGCCATTTTGGTTGCAGGTTGTGGCGTTCGCTGTGTTCTCCGTACTGTCCATTTATTTCCTGCGTCCGCGCCTCGTTGCCATGCTCAATGCCAAAGCCAACCATCGTGTCAGCAACGCTGATGCCATTATAGGCAGAGTGGGAGAGGTTTCGGAATCTGTGAAAGCCGGCGGCTACGGACGTGTGAAGCTGGACGGCGACGACTGGAAAGCAGAGACCGATGCCGTGAATGACATCCCTGTCGGAGCGCGCGTCAGAATCATTGGCAGGGAAAGCATCATCGTAAAGGTGGAGCCGGTGGCATAAGAATGTCGCTGATAAGCAGCGAACATATTAAGTCCTTTAACCAACAATATTAACTTTAACCAACATCAATTTATTATTATGAGTGTAATAACCGTCTTTCTTATAGCACTTGTTGTGCTTGCTGTAGTCTTCGTAAAGATGGCTGTAGTGATAATCCCGCAGAGCGAAACAAAGATAGTGGAGCGTCTTGGCAAGTATTATGCAACGCTCGGACCCGGCATAAACATCATCATCCCCTTCATGGATCGCGCCAAGACCATCGTGACCATGTATCGTGGCAGATATGCTTACTCCACTACTATTGACCTTCGTGAGCAGGTTTACGACTTCGACAAGCAGAACGTTATCACAAAGGATAACATTCAGATGCAGATCAATGCTCTTTTGTATTTCCAGATTGTCGATCCGTTCAAGGCTGTGTATGAGATTAACAACCTCCCCAACGCCATTGAGAAGCTCACGCAGACCACTCTGCGTAACATCATCGGCGAGATGGAGCTTGATCAGACGCTCACCTCACGCGACACCATCAACACCAAGCTGCGTGCCGTCCTCGATGACGCCACAAACAAGTGGGGCATCAAGGTGAACCGTGTGGAGCTGCAGGACATCATTCCGCCGGCAAGCGTGCTTCAGGCAATGGAGAAGCAGATGCAGGCAGAGCGAAACAAGCGTGCCACCATCCTCACGTCTGAGGGTCAGAAGCAGGCTGAAATCCTCAAGTCAGAGGGTGAGAAGACATCCACAATCAACCGCGCTGAGGCTGCCAAGCAGCAGGAAATCCTGCGTGCAGAGGGTGAAGCACAGGCCCGCATCCGTAAGGCTGAGGCTGAAGCCATCGCCATTGAGAAAATAACGGAGGCAGTAGGCAAGAGCACCAATCCTGCCAACTATCTGCTCGCACAGAAGTATATCCAGATGATGGAGCAACTCGCACAGGGCAATCAGGCAAAGACCGTATTCCTGCCCTTCGAGGCTACAAACATGCTGGGTAGTCTGGGCGGAATAAAGGAACTGTTTAAGGAAAAGGAATAAAAATAAATTAATAACAAGATTGTCCCACTCTGCTTAAGCGATAGCAGCATACTGTTCATTTCGCTATGAAGCTATAAGGGAGTGGAACTTATTAAACACTATTATGAATATTTGCATATTTGTTGGCGCACGTCCAAACTTCATCAAAGTAGCCCCGATTCTTCGTGTCATGGAAGCGGCAGGAGTCAGCCACAGCCTCGTTTACGCTGGCCGTGAGGATGACCCCACACTTGAGCCGTCACTCTTCGACGACCTTCAGATGCGTCGTCCCGACGTCTTCCTTGGTGTCGACTGCGAGAACCTTAACGAGCTTACGGGACAGGTGATGTCCGCCTTCGAACGCTATCTGCAAAACCACAAGACCGACGCCGTTATCGTGGTGGACGACCTCGCCTCCACAATGGCTGCTGCCATCGTCACAAAGAAGCAGGGCATACGCCTCGCCCATCTGGTGGCTGGCACTCGCTCTTTCGACATCAACATGCCGAAGGAAATCAATCGTCTCGTCATTGACGGACTCTCTGACCTCCTCTTCACAGCGGGCATCGGCGGCAGTAGTGCAGCTACCCGTGAGGGAGCTGAGTCGTCAAAGATATACATGGTGGGCAACATCCTTATGGACACTCTCCGCTTCAATCATCAGCGCATGCAGCGTCCCGCTGTCATGGATGAGTTGGGACTTGAGAACGGCTCTTACATCGTCTTCACGCTTAACCGCAAGGCTCTCATCGACAATACTGACGAGCTGCGCGGCCTTATGGTAAGCATGATGGAGCATGCAGACAACAAGCCCGTTGTGGCACCGCTTCGCAAGCGTGCTGCAGAGGCTGTGGAGCGCATCGTAAGCGAGAATCCGCAGCTCTTCAAGGGGCTGCATCTTGTAAGCCCGCTCGGCTATCTTGACTTCGGCTATCTCACAGCACACGCTCTTGGCGTAGTGACCGACTCAGGCAATGTGGCTGAGGAGGCTACGTTCAATATGGTGCCGTGCATCACGCTCAACAGCTACACCGAACACATCGAGACCGTCAAGACAGGATCAAACGTACTCGTCGGCGAAGATCCAGTGCTCCTTGGCGAAGAAATCAGCCGCATGGTGGCAGGCGAATGGAAGCATTGTGCCATCCCTGAACGTTGGGACGGTCGTTCCGCAGAACGCATCGTGCAGATATTGAGAGAAGTATGCCAGGGGTAAGGGCTTTATAGTCCTGCCACAATCCTCCCGCAAACCAAGGTGTACTTAATAAAAATCATAAATCCATCAACAAACCCAAAACTAACATTTATGAACAACAAGTATTCTATCCTAAGCGCAGCGCTTATAGCGCTCGGCATCGTAGTCCTTGGTTTATGCATCAAGGGAGGTATTGACAATTTCGCTAACAAGGATCGCAAGGTTACTGTCAAGGGACTTGCTGAGAAGGAGGTGGACGCCGACAAGGTGACGTGGCCTATCGTCTCAAAGGAACTTGGCGATGACCTTCCCGATCTTTACACACGCCTCGGCAATACTCAGGCGAAGATTAAGCGCTTCCTCACTTCCCATGGCATAAAAGCCTCGGAGATAAGCGTCAACGCTCCCATCGTTATCGACCTTAATGCCAACCAGTATGGCAGCAACGACCGCAATTACCGTTACAACATCACGTCCGTCATCACTGTAACGTCCAACAACGTCAAGCTTGTGCGTTCCATCATTGCCCGTCAAGCCGACCTGCTCAAGGAAGGCGTGGCCATTGTGGACGGCGGTTACGAGAATCCTGTAAAGTACGAGTATGTGTCGTTCCAGGAAATGAAGCCGGAGATGATGGAGGAGGCCATAGCCAATGCGCAAAAGACAGCAGAGAAGTTTGCTGCCAACTCTAAGAGCAAGCTCAACAAGATTGTGTCAGCTGACCAAGGCCAGTTCTCCATCGACGACCGCGACCAGACAACACCTTATATTAAGAAGGTGCGCGTCGTGACCACCATCGTCTACTCGCTGAAGGACTAAGACGTAATGATTATGGTATAAAAACTGCATATTGTAAAAGATTTAGCATTAATTGTGTTAAAAAAGTAAATTTCTTAGGTTTATCTCTTGACACGTGTCAATATTATTGCTATATTTGCGATATCTATTAAAAATAATAGTACTTACTATATACCATAGGATAATGTCTCACATCCTTTAGTCATTAACAAGTAGAAGCCTATACGAGACAAAAGGCTGGAAAAGGAGGATATTATGATGAAGACTATTAAGCGCAGTTATGATCTGGAATCATACGAGCTGGACAATGTTTATAACGAACCTGATGACCGCCACGGTCGTTTAGATTCCTCCATTTGGTACAACTAACGAATGTCATTTCAGACATCATAAGCTACATTTTTAAGGTGAGTCCCCGGAGAGAAAGTTCCTGAATCAGGAACATTCCTTCGGGGATTTTCTTTTATACTTCATTCATTACTTTTCTGAAAGCTCTGAACGCCATCAGTCTATTGTCTTCTTGAGGTTGCATTACCACGAACATGTGGTTGTCTTCCTTGCGCGAAGCTATTATCTTTATTATCTGTTCCGCCAATCTTTCTGCCGTCTCGCCGTCAATGGAAGCGAAGAAATGCGAGAAGCAGAATATTGTGAGGGTGGGCGATTGGGCTGCGTCAGACAGGCTTTCAGCCGCTTCTTCCATTGAAGAAGCAAAGCGCCAGCTGATGTTTTGTCCGCCGAACCGTTTCATCTGCCTTTCGCCTTCAGCCCGCATTTCTTCCGAAACGTCAATGCCGACATACTCAATATTGATGTCATCGTCCGCCATAGTTTCCGCCAATGCCACACCGCACGTCGCAGGACCACATCCAACGTCCACTATTCGCAAGCGTCCGCCGTATTCGGCGGCAAGCTTCATCAGCTCTTCTTTTTTTGCCAAGAACGTCTGCTTTGCCTCATTATGGTATTTCGGCATGAGGTAACGGCAGAATATTTCCACCTGATTTGCAGCTGTCAAGCCAATGTTTCTTTCCTCTTCGCGGCTGTATACTGACATTCCGTGTGAGAAGTCGGACCTTCCGTAGCATATAAACACAAGGTTGGCGTCGCGGTTGTTGCCGAGGAAAGCGTCGTCCTCGCTGTTCTGTTGGGCAGCCGTAGGCATTCTGAAGTCGCCCTTACAGAATTGTTCCGTAGGAACGTCCACGTATCCGTCCTTGCTTTTCACGAACTCCAGCAGATTATAGAACGTATAGTTCTCGCGCAGAATGTCGGGATTTCCGACGAGCACGAGGTGCAGACGTGCACGCGTCATCGCCACGTTCAGCTTACGGTCAATCACCATTCCGTCCTCCTCGAAGACGTTGTTGGTGAGGAAGTTCAGCTGGTAAGGCTGCTGTACGGTGAAACCATAGATGATATAGTCGCGCTGGCTGCCCTGATATCTCTCCACGGTGTCGATGGTGATGTTATGGAGAACGTCGATGCCGTAGCGGTCGATGGCTCCGCGTATGGTGGCTATCTGGTTGCGATAAGGCACAATTACGCCCACCGTCTGGCTTTCGTCAAATCTGTCCTTACATATATTATATATCTGCACCACCGTGGCGGCAATCATTTCCGCCTCCACCTGATTGGTCTTCACCGAAGCAGCCGCCCTTGGCTTCTGCGCTGCCACAAAGGCTATGCGGCGTGTGCGGAGCATCTGCTCTATGCCGTTTTGCGAATGGCAGGTCTCTATAGGGAGCGTCTGATGATGGAGTGGTACCACTTCCAGCCGATTGCCATAGAAAGCGTAGTTCGGAAACTCAGCTATGTCGCGGTGCATACGTCCCTGTCGGGTGAGCATATACACGTAGCGCGGGTCATATCCGTGGTCAGTCTTGAAGTTGGAGAGCAGTCGTTCGAAGAGCGACAGACGACAGTCGGTCAGTCCTATGCTGCGCAGTTCATCATCATCTACGCGCGATTCCTCTGGTGTCTGCTGCACCACGGCTGGCAACTGCTTGTGGTCGCCGATGAGCACGAAGCGCGATATGGCGTCTCGTCCACCCGACTGTGCGCTGAGCAGTCCTATGAGATGAGGCTCCAGTATCTGCGACGACTCGTCAATGACGGCAAGGTCGAAGTGCTTTATTTTGAAGAGGTGGATGTTGGCGTTGAGCGCAGCCGTAGTGGAGCAGAACACCCGCATGCCGCTTATCACGTCCTTCACCTCCTTCGAGGTGCGGCATTGCTGCACGCGCTCCGAGAGCAGATGGTCATGATAAGCCTCGTCGCAGTTTAGCGGCGAACCTATTCGCAGAAAATCTATTTGGTTCTCCACCAGCTTTGAGCATATCTCGTCCACGGCACGGTTAGTGTAAGAGAGCAGCAGCACGTTGGAGTGAGGGTCTGTAAGTTCCTCCTTGAGGATGTTCAGCAGACCGAACGATGTCTTGCCCGTACCCGGCGGACCGATAACGAGAAAGAGGTCGCGCGACTGCTTGGCCCGTTCCACAAGCGTATTGAAAGCGCCATACTCGCCCCGCATGTGTACGTGTTCGTCAATGGTGGGCTGTCGTTGGCTGAGGATAAGGTCGCGTCGCTGCTTCGATGCGGACAGGAAGCTGTGCATGGCGCTGTAGAGAGCGCGTGAAGACGACTCGAACATGTCGTGCTCTATTGCCCAGAACGTGCCTTCGGGCGTGTCGAACACCTGACGGTCAGTCTGCGAGTTGCGCAATACCAGTTCTACACCCTCCGTCGTTATCTCCTTGATGGAAGCACGGTTCACCATCTGCGCACAGGCGTTTGGTGTGGCGTCCGCCTTATATGGATAGAGAATGACGATGTCGCCCTTACGGAAGTTTGACGTATCAGCCGACTGCTCCCTTGCGAAGTTCAGCGAGATGCTCTCCACCATGCCGTCCTTGTTCTGTCCGAACGAGCTGATGGTCAGTTCCTCGTAAATGTTGCCAGCCGCCCGCTTGTCCTCCAATGTGTCCAGCCAGATGGCGGCAAATCCGCTGTCGTCCTTCGTCTTGTTGCCCACCTTGGAGAGAAGATGCTCGCGCTCCACAAATTCCATGAAGCGGAAATAGTAGGCACGTTCCAGCAGCGAGGCTTCATGTATGGGCGAGAGCAGCCGGTCAAGTTCGGGACGGGTCCATTCGTCCCACAGTCGTCCGGTGGCACCCTTGCGGTTGAGCATCTCCGGCGTGAGTTTCTCCAGCACCCTCAGCCCGTTGCTTGTCTGCGTGGTGTCGCACCAAGTCAGCAGATTGCGCATGCGGATGGCACGAAGCGTCAGTTCCGGGAGGTTGGCTATAGACACCAGTCCCTCGGAATACTTCGAGTAGAGAAGCATGAAGTGGCGCAGCTCGTCAGAGTGTTTTCTGAATTCGTAGCTGAACAGCGCCCTGTAAAGTGACAGCTGCACGAGGTGTTTCTCCTGCGGTTCGGGTCGGTTGGGATTGAATCCTGGAGCCGAGAAAGGTACGAAAGCGCCCTTGCCCGACTTCTGCTCTATGATGGTGGTGCGTCCCTCCTTGTCATGCAGAAAGTCAAGACGTCCCTGAATGCCCAGCACTTCGCTGAAGAAAGTAGGCTCCAGCACCACCGCCTTCGGGTCATACTCGTCTATTTCTCTTGGCAGACGCTCTCCTATAAGCCTTTGTATGTTCTGCTTCTGCATGCGTGCGTCCGTATAGAACTTGTCCACCGTGCCCCTGTCGTTCATGTCGTCGCATGACGTGAGGCTGATGGTGTTGGCTTTGAAAAACTCCATCACTCCCTCGCCGAACGACACATCGCGACTGTGCACCGTGTCGTCGAGGAAGCGTCCTGCAAGATTTCCCAGATGGATGTGCACGGTGTTGGCTTGCGGCTTCAGACGGTTCACCATATTCACGTAAGGCGACTCGGCGTACGTCTCGAAGCAAGAGGCTATGGTGGTGATGTCGATGAGGTAGTCAGGCTCGAAGATTATCAGTTCCGGCATGCAGACATTCTCCTCCATGCGGATGCGCACAAGATTGAGCTGCGAGTCCTTTGCGAGAATCTGCTTCAGGTAAGTCCAGTCGCCCTTGCCGTTATGCGTGAGATATCTGTTTTGCGCTCCGTAACACACCTTCATCTCCGAAGCGTTCTGCTCCTCCGTTACGTATATATAGTCGTCGTCCCACGAGTTCACCACCACGCGCAGCATATTGATGTCAATCTTGCTCCACCTCGTCTTGCGGTCCTTCTTTGGGAAAAGCCTTGCGAGCGACTGCGGTATGCTCATTCTGCCGTTTATCGCCGACACGAGCAGAGCCGTTGCCTTGATGTCGTATGGCAGCGACGTAGTAAGGTCGTTGTCCGCTGTGTCGTGAATGGCGTTGAGCACCTTTCGCGTGTCGTGTATGAGGATGGCGTCCTCAGCCGGAATGTCATGCTGCTTTATGATGTAGTCAAGCTTGGCGAACAATCCGATAAAGTTGATGCTGTTCAGTGCGATGGCTTGGTTGACGATTCGCTTAAACGTATCGCGCAGAACATAATAGCGTTCGCGTATAGGGATGTCAGCTGTGGCAATGTCCTCCAGTTGGTCAAAGAAGGACATGGCACAGTCAGCGGTATAGCATTTATTCGTGTGATTATTCAATGTCGGAATCATATTGATTATACTTGGCAAACTTACATAAAAAAAGCGAATTATACGCCAGTTCTATAAAAAAACTGAGACCATAGCGCATAATGATACATTCAAAACTGAATAATTCATAATGCGCCTTGGCGCACAATTCCTAACTCTTCAGCGGTTCCGCCGAAGACAATATTTGCATTTCTAACGCTCAATACTATGAGTTGAGCGCACGAAGAAATCTCTGGTGCGAAATTCTTGAGTTATGAGCGTGCAACAACAGCATGCTGATACACAGCAGATTATGCTGTCAATAAGAGAAGTGTGCAATGAATAACAGAGCAAAACAAGCCTTGTAGGGCTGCTATAGAGCCTCTTTTACACTCCAACACATCCTCTCTTGGCATGCAATACAGCCTCTCTTTCACTCTTATAGGGTTACTATTGGAGTGTAAAAGAGGCTGTATTGATAAATCAGGGTGTCACAATTGCAACAAAACCACACAAAAACAGCAAGACAAATCTCTAAAACCGATTTTTATTTTGTAACATGTTTTTACTCTATAGACAATATTTGTATGGCGAAAATTCAAATAATTCAGGATAATCATTCGTGATTATCAAGGATTGTTTTTATCTTTGTGTAACAATTCAATTGATTATGACAACAAAGGAAATTGACGAAAAGTCGTTAGATCACGCACGCCGTCTCTTTGAGTCGGGCGATATAGATAAAATTCCCATTGGAACTACGGCAGGCCTTCAGCAGATACATTATTATCTGTTTGACGGTCTGTATCCATTCGCAGGCTCTATCCGTAACAAAAATATCGCCAAAGGAGGCTTTCGCTTCGCTAATAGTCTCTACCTCCAGGCCGCCCTTGAGGCAGTTGAGAAAATGCCTGAAGACACTTTTGAGCAAATCATAGAAAAGTATGTGGAAATGAACGTGTGCCACCCTTTCATGGAGGGCAACGGCCGTTCCACCCGCATCTGGCTCGACATGATGCTCAAACGCTCTATAGGCAAAGTGGTTAATTGGCAGTATGTTGACAAAGACCAATATCTCTCGGCCATGGAACGTTCTCCCATCAACGACCTCGAGCTGCGCTATCTGCTCTCGCAGAACCTCACTTCCGACACGGAGAACCGTGAAGTGATATTCAAGGGGATAGAGCAGAGTTATTACTATGAGGGGTATGAAAAGTAAAAATCTAAAAAAGATATCTATATGATAGAAAACAACATACAGAATCCGGTGCAGGACATCATGCACTATGAGAGTGACATTTGGGCAGTTGCCGACTTACTTCTTGCTGCCGGCATCAAACAGAGCGACTTTCCGGCTTACATGATGCCGTTCTTTGCCCTCGTCATGGTGGAGGGTAGGATGATCAATACTGTCAAACGGGTGGAAAGTGAGTACGGCACTACTGTGGAAAGCGATGCCAAAGCCTTTAAAACCTTGTATGACGCTGAGGAGTGCGGCTACAACAAGTATATTGTGATGCAGGGTAAGACGCTGAGGTCTATCTGCATGAACGACAATACCTTTGAGCAGGATTTTGCCGAGTATCTCAAGGCTTTCGACGATGTGCTGAAGCAGCTGCTTGGCATAGAGCGTGAGAAGACCGACCAAAAGTTCCTTAATATGGACGGCATCGTGGCTGAATTGCGCAAGAAAGGCATCTTGTTCCAGGTGGCTTCCGCCTGGGCGCAGATAGACCTTGCTCCTTATGACAACTCTGCCATCACCACGCTCGAAGAGCACATCAAGCGACGCTGGGCTGACATTTCTGCAAGTACGGCTGGTGAGCAATACACGCCAGAGGACATCATCGAGCTGATAGCCCGTATTGTGGCATTGAAGGTGAACAAACCCAAGGACAAGCTGCTGCATGGCTACGACCCCACCTGTGGAGGTGCCAACTTGCTTTTTGGCGTTTCCGACCGTATGCAGAAGGATGGCTACAAATACATCAAGACATACGGCAGCGAGCTCAATGATTCTCTTTATGCCTTGTCTTCCATAGAGTCGCGCTTCCGCCCTATGTCAACCATCAAGTATGGCAATACGCTCACGATGGTGCCGTTTGCCGACATGGAGGAGGGCTTCGACTTTATCGTGGCAAACCCACCTTATGGCACCAAGTGGAAGGGTTATGAGAAGGAAGTGAAGGCAGATAAGTTGGGACAGTTTCCTGCCGGCTTGCCGTCAATAAGCGACGGTCAGTTTCTCTTCATGCAGCACATCCTTTGGCAACTTGCCGACGATGGCATAGCCGTAGAAGTACACAATGGCTCTACGCTCTTTTCGGGCGACGCTGGTAGCGGCGAGAGCAACATACGCAAATACATCTTCGACCACGACTGGGTGGAGGCTATCATACAGATGCCGCAACAGGAGTTTTTCAATACAGGTATCTACACCTATCTGTGGATTATGAACAAGAATAAGTCTGTGGAGCGTCGTGGCAAGGTGGCTCTTATTGATGGCAGCAGCCTGTGGCAACCACTGAAGAAGTCGAAGGGTGACAAGCGTCGCGAGATGGGCGACGAGCATCTGTGCAAAATTGTGGAGGCATTGGCTCGCTTTGAGCCGTCGGACATCTGCAAGATTTACGACCGTGAGCACTTCTACTACAACAAACAGTCGCTCACGCTTACCGAGATATCTGACGCTGGACATTATGTGGAGGAGACGGTTTGCGAGGAAGGCAAGCCTTTCGTCATCAAACAGCCTGTGGCACTGACCGTTGGCGATACACGCTACGACGACTTGCAGGAGTTGTCGTCCGACGAGCTGAAAGCGATAGCTAAGCGTGTGACGGAAGAAAAACTTAATCTTTCTGTTTCCGTAGAGACCGAGAAGGACGGAATGTATGCTTTCTGTCCAGACCAGTGCACTATTCTTCACACCCGTGAGGATGGCTCCGTACGCGACCTCGGCTGTGGCATGTTCGCATTCAAGGCTTCTACTGGCAAGAAAAACTCGGTACACAAAATCTCTATCATGCCTTACACCACAGGCGACTACGAGATAATACCGCACCACATGGATGAGACTGCCAACAAGCGTGAGATTGATGCCTTTATGCAGAAATATGTCTTTAAGCCTTACACACTCGGCGGTAATACGGTTGGAGTTGAAATCAACTTCAACAAAGAGTTTTATGTGCCTGAGAAAATGGAAAAGGCGGAGGATATTTTGAAGGAGATTGAAGAGTTAAACGAGGAATTGAAGGAGGTGAGGTTATGAGATTGCGAATAAAGAATCTTGCAACAAAAGTAGGTAGTGGAGTGACACCAAAAGGCGGAGCTTCTGTCTATCAAGATAATGGAATTCCATTGTTTCGCAGCCAAAACGTAACGAACGATGGATTTTTGTTAGATGATATTGCCTATATCTCAGAGGAAATACACAAATCAATGATTGGCACTCGTTTAATGCCAAATGATGTGCTTTTAAATATAACTGGTGCTTCAATTGGCCGTTGTTATTACCTTCCTAAGAATTTTAAGGAAGGCAACGTAAATCAGCATGTCTGTATAATACGACCTAAGGTAAATGTTGTTATTCCTGCATTTTTATATTATAATCTAATTTCAGCTGTAGGGCAACAGATGATTGATTTTTGCCAAACGGGGGCAAATCGTGAAGGGTTGACGAAAGAAGATATTTGTAATTTTGAATTTGATATTCCTTCCCTTGCAGACCAGCAACGAATGGTCACCTACCTCGACACGAAACTTTCCGAGATAGACACCCAGATGTCTATCCTCACTTCCAAGCGTGATGCTTATCTTCGTCTGAAGAAAAGCATCATCAATCATGCCGTTACTCGTGGACTCAACCCGAATGTGAAGATGAAGGATTCGGGCATTGAGTGGATAGGAGAGGTGCCGGAGCATTGGGAGGTGAAGAGGATGAAGGATATCTGCGACTATATTTCTCGTGGCTCTACTCCTGACTATGTGGACGAAGACTATCAAAAGGTTATGAACCAAGGAACTTTTAGTAAAGGTTGGATAGATGAAAGTAATATTAGATATACAAAAGTTGGTAAGAGTGGTGCGCATATTAAAAAGGGAGACCTTCTTATGGCATCAACAGGTGGAGGCGTTTTAGGAAAAATCCTTTATTTCGATAGCATTGATGAAAATTATTATGCAGATTCTCATGTAACGATTATGAGAAACTCAAAGGGAATAAATTCAATGAAATTTCTATTCTATCATTTCAGTCTGAGATTTGACGAGATAAATGCAACGATGACTAAAGGTTCTACAAATCAAACAGAGTTGCAGAGATATGAACTTTTATCTCATAAAGTTGCCATTCCCCCTCTCCCCGAGCAATACGCCATCGCCACCTACCTCGATGACAAATGCGCCAAGATAGACACCATCGTGTCAAACTTTGGCAAGCAAATCAGCCGTTATGCCAACTTGAAACGCTCGCTGATAGATGAAGTAATCACAGGCAAGCGGGCTGTGTAGAGAACCTTAAACTAAAAACAGAAGAGTCATGGACGAAAGAAAGATACAGAAAGACTA
>OKRS01001319.1_pt1 | contig 16459 bp, 15 predicted proteins | sample 1601191 | NCBI WGS metagenome assembly OKRS01 (sample SAMEA3541509, study PRJEB24748) | human gut metagenome | biome: human gut; feature: human-associated habitat; material: faeces | place: China | collected 2012
TTGTTGGATGTGCTAACTGCTGAAAATCAGTAGTTACGTTCTAACGGTGATTTACTGTATTGGTGATATACTGGCTAAGGACTACAAATTCTATCTCGACTTGCTGAGAAAGGTCAGAAAGGACCAACAGCTAAGCGTCTTAGAATGATGGATGCGATGAAGAAGATAATGGAAAAATAAATTTTCAAATTCCAAGTAATATGAAAACAATACTCAACCTATCAAATGTAAAGGCATACCAATATTTTATGGAGCCTGAGAATTACTGTAATGTCAGCTTTCCAATCTATATCAGTTTCAAGAAAATCTTGGAATATGTAGAAAAGACAGTTGGAAATAACGAGCTGAAAGTAATTCTCAAAGATTCAAAAAAGAAACCATCAGCCTTTGAAAATGTCAATCATACGATATTGATGAAAAAAGATGGCATGTATGCTTATCGCCCAATACAGATAGCCAATCCCTATTTGTATTACTTGTTGGTAAGAATTCTGACCAACAAAGGTAATTGGGCAATGTTGAAGAAAAGATTTGAAGAATTTAAAGTGTTTCAGATAGAAGTGGCAAGCATTCCAAAAGTTAAAGGCGAAAAAGACAAATCTCATCAGGCTGCATCTGTAACCTCATGGTGGGAAAACGTAGAACAAAGGAGCATAGAGCTGGCACTTAAATATAGGTATATGTTCGTAACAGATATTACCAATTGCTATGCTTCTATGTATACACATACGATTGCTTGGGCTTTAATGGGCAAAGAAAAAGCGAAAGAAAAAATTCAAGTCAAGGGATTGTTGGGAAACATTATTGACCGCTATATACAAGGTATGCAATTTGGACAAACAAATGGCATTCCACAAGGAAGTGTCTTGTTTGATTTTATAGCAGAAATGATACTTGGCTATGCCGACAAACAACTTGCAGACAAATTGATAGCAAATGGTATAGAGAAATATACAATTCTTCGCTATCGAGATGACTACCGTATCTTTTCAAATTCAAAAGACGAGTTGGAAAAGATTGCATTCTTTCTGCAAGAAGTCTTAACTGAATTAAACCTTCAGCTCAACCCGAAGAAGACCATATTGACAGAAGATGTGGTAACAGACTCCATCAAGAAAGATAAAGTTTGGTACGTTACCAATATTCCCCTTTTCCGTAAAAGACAAAAGAAAATTTATTCTTTAGGTTCCTGTCTTCAGCAAGAAGCTTTATATATCCACCAGTTTGCAAAGAAATATCCAAACAGTGGAACGGTTATAAAGTTATTAACTATGTATGCTCGTCGTTTGAAAAATAGAACGGTAAGTAAAGACGAGGCTTTGGTTCTCATTTCTATGTTTGCAGACATGGCTATGGATAGTCCCAAAGGATATAAAATTATCTTGATGATTATCAGTAAGTTGCTTCAAAAGTTCCCAACGACAGCGAAAAGGAAAGAAATTGTGAATGACCTGTATGACAAGTTTGAACGCTTGCCTAATATTGGTGAACTACAGATATGGTTACAACGTATTACTTACAAAATGCCTGATTCTATAGCCTATACAGAGCCGATATGTAAGATAGTTGCAGATGCGGCAGATGTCATATTGTGGAACTTGGATTGGGTAGCTGATGAATACAAAAAAGACTTTCCTCTGAAGAGTATCTGTACGGATTGGATTCGAGACTCATTTACTCCTGAGATTGATATAGATGAAATTTCATTGTTTGATTACTAAATATTTTTTTGGAGATGAATTTGAATAACAAATAAGTGAATAGACATAGCTAAATATATGGATACAAAGAGGAGAAACTATAGAGCCGAATGCCTTGAGATAATGAATTTACCGGAAGGAACACCAGATTCTGTGATATTAAAGAATCTGCAATCTTTAATGGCTCAATGGCATCCTGATAGGAGTAATTTTACAGATAATGAAGCTTGTCGTAAAGCCGAGGATTATTATAAAAAATTGAATGAGTTACGGCAGGGTTTAAAAATTCAAAACGAACGAGAAAAGACAGAAAATGGCTTGGTTTCGTTATCTGGTGATAATAGTAACGAGGAAGCTGAATTTAAATCTGTATATGAAGTTTTAGATCTCAAAGTACAACTTTATGATGCACAAACGCAGTTAGAAAATGTCATAAGCCAATATAAAAGCTCGCAGTCTCAAATTGAAAACCTGAAAAAAGAGTTGGCAAGTAAGAGAAATACTGAGGCTAAAGATATGCTGAATGACTTAAAGACTGAATATAAGCCAAGAGTATTGTATAGAAATATAAGTTTTGGCTCATTGCTGCTAGCTGTGGTATCTCAAATTGGAGTAGTCAAAGACTTTTTTATAAATACGTTAGGCTTTTCAAATAATTGGGTTTTTAGTTGTACAACTGCCATTTTTGTATTGTTCTTATTGAATTATTTGCATAATATATTATTATTGAGAATAATAGAGGAATTAATAGGATATTTTACAAATCCTAATGTAATACAGTCTATAGATAAGAATAAATACTTGTATACGAAATATGAGGCAAAGCTTCATATATTTCAAGAGTCTGACTTCTTTGAAGCTGTAGATTTAAACATAAAGAAATCGATTTTTAAAAGATGTATCTTCTTTGGACATGTTGAAACTATAAAGCGGCAAGTTGTAGATACTTTGATTACAGATTTGTTAAGTAAGAAAATTATTTCAATATCCTACGTATACGATGGTGTCAGAACCTTTAAAATAGAGGAGTCTGATTATGTGATACGCAAGAGTGAAGGACTCTCTTTTTAGGAGTGTAAGTTTATAATAAGTCAGAAAATAACAAGTTAATTTCATCAATCAATGGGAGAAGAAACGTTATTGATAGTAGGTAATGGCTTTGATTTATCTATGGGATTTAAGACATCTTATGGAGACTTTATGCAGAGTCCTTTTTACCCTAAGAACAATTCTACTTTATGTTTGCATCTTTGGAAGAAATATAGAGAGAATATGGGGTGGATTGATATAGAGAATGAATTATCTGAGTATAGCAAACTGCTTTCTTCGTTTGAGTTGGAGACTGACCAGGATAAAAGTAAATGGGGTGTAGATACTTTTAGAAAAGAATATGAAGAATTAAAATCATCTCTAAAATCTTATCTTCAAGAAGAAACCAGAAGAGAATTTATTCTAAAAAATGATAATCCTGCCGTGAGCGTTATTAATCATTTACCAGACGATAGTAAGATTATATCTTTTAATTATACGAGTATAATAGAAAGAATGACATGGGAACGGTTTTGTGCTTCAAAAAGTAATTTATTGCATATTCATGGCTCTCTAGCAGCTTACGATGATATCGTATTCGGTGTAGAGGATTCAGCTAAATTATCTAAGGAGCATGTTTTCTTATATAAAGCTTATAATCAAAGTCTAAAGGCGCGAGAATTTTCGCTTTGGCTGAATTCTGCAGGGCATATTATCTTCTATGGATACTCTCTTGGAGATACAGACCGTCAATATTTTGAGAAGTTTTTCCAAAAGCTATGCTCGGAAAATAGTCGTAATGTGAATTTGGTTTTCTACTATTATGGTCAATCATCTTATGACAACTTAATATGGCAGTTGCAAATGCTTACAAAACATAAGTTGACGCAATTGCAGACATATAATCAAATCGAATTTATTGATTGCTCAATATAGGAATGATTAAGGCGGTCCCATCCCGCACAATATGGCGAAGACCTTTGATGGTCCGCCAACCTTATAGCGTAGCGGTTCCGAGCACCGGAGGGCGGTTACATCCCTAATCCCTATGGTAGGGATTTAGGGCTTGGGTATAGGGTAAGGACCCTCCCGCTGGGGAGGGACAGGTGGGGCATACATAGCACAGTAGGGCGGTTACATCCTCTCGTCCCTGAGGGAAGAGAGGCTTGGTGAGAAAGGTGGAGCTCTCCTTGCAGGAGAGACGGAGAGGTAGAAAAAACTTCTTTAACGGTAAGGAAGGACGGGTAGGTTTTCGAAACATGTTATTGATCAATAAATAATAATTATATGAAAGGAATAGTATTAGCAGGTGGTAGCGGAACACGCTTGTACCCCATCACAAAAGGTATCAGCAAGCAGCTGATACCAATCTTTGATAAACCGATGATATATTACCCAATATCAGTATTGATGTTGGCAGGTATCCGTGAGATACTCATTATTTCAACACCATTTGATTTACCTGGTTTCAAGCGCCTCTTAGGCGATGGAAGCCAGTTCGGTGTGAAGTTTGAGTATGCAGAGCAGCCATCACCAGATGGCTTAGCCCAAGCTTTCATTATCGGAGAGAAATTCATTGGTAATGATTCCGCTTGCCTCGTATTAGGCGATAATATCTTCTATGGTGCAGGATTAAATCAGATGCTGCATCAGGCAGTAGTAGATGCAGAGCAGAACAACAAGGCTACCGTTTTTGGCTATCGTGTAAGTGATCCGGAGCGATATGGAGTTGCTGAGTTTGATGAGCAAGGCAATTGCCTGAGCATTGAAGAGAAGCCTGAGGATCCTAAGAGCAACTATGCAGTGGTAGGCTTGTACTTCTATCCTAATAAGGTGGTGGAAGTAGCCAAGCATATTAAGCCATCCGCTCGTGGTGAGTTGGAAATCACCACCGTTAATCAGGAGTTCCTGAAGGATAAGCAGCTGAAGGTACAGACCATGGCAAGAGGATTTGCCTGGCTCGATACCGGAACTCATGATTCCCTTTCTGAAGCATCCACCTTTATTGAGGTCCTGGAGAAACGTCAGGGCTTGAAGGTAGCTTGCTTGGAAGGTATCGCATACCGTCAGGGATGGATTACCGCAGAACAGTTGAGAGAAAATGCTCAGCCTATGCTGAAGAATGACTATGTCAAGTATCTCCTTTCAATACTTGAAGAGAAAGATCAAACATTAAAAAAGAATTTAGAATATTAAAAACAATGAATATAATAAAGACAGATATTGAAGGCGTTCTCATGATAGAACCTAACCTCTTCCGTGATGAAAGAGGCTACTTTTTGGAGAGTTTTAATGAACGTGAGTTCAATGACAAGGTTTCTCCTATATTAGGGCATAAGATAAACTTCTGTCAAGATAATGAAAGTATGAGTTTTTATGGAGTGCTACGAGGCTTGCACTTTCAGCGTCCACCATACTCTCAAAGTAAGTTGGTTCGTTGCGTAAAAGGAAGGGTACTTGATGTAGTTGTTGATATTCGTAAAGGTTCACCTACTTATGGTAAGTATGTTTCTGTAGAATTAACAGAAGATAATCATTTGCAGTTCTTTATTCCAAGAGGTTTTGCACATGGCTTCGCAGTCCTTTCAGAGACTGCTGTTTTTCAGTACAAGTGTGATAACTTCTATCATCCAGAAGCTGATGGTGGTATCAGCATCCTCGATGATACTCTCGGCATCGATTGGAAAGTTCCAACAGAGCATGCTAATCTCTCAGAGAAAGATACAAAGCATAAGATGTTGAAGGATTTTGATAGTCCATTTGATATCAACGTGGATTTATACATATAATACGTTGTTCTTGTTAAACTGATGCAATGGTTATATCATATATAAGTGATATCATCAGAAAAGGCTAACTCCTATAGTCTTAATAAATTTATAATGTACAACAACATACATATTATAATCATGGCCGGCGGCGTAGGCAGCCGCTTCTGGCCTATGTCAACCCCCGATTACCCAAAGCAGTTCATTGATGTGATGGGTGTCGGCCGTTCCCTCATTCAATTGACAGTAGATAGATTGAAGCCAATCTGTCCTGTCGAAAACATGTGGGTAGTGACAAACGAGAAATACATTCGCATTGTCAAGGAGCAAATCCCTGACATGCCAGTAGATAACATATTAGCAGAGCCGGAGGCTCGTAATACCGCTCCATGTATTGCTTATGCCTGCTGGAAGATCCAGAAGCAGCATTCTGATGCTAACATCGTGGTGACACCATCCGATGCCCTGGTCATTAATACCTCGGAGTATCAGCGAGTGCTCAGCAAGGCATTGAGCTATACTTCCGATAAGAACGCCATCGTTACGATCGGTATCAAGCCAAGCCGTTCTGAAACAGGCTATGGCTATATTGCCGCAGCAGAGCCAACATCCGTAGATGAAATCTACAAGGTAGAGGCTTTCAAGGAAAAGCCAAACCTGGAGACAGCCGAGCAATACCTTGCTGCTGGCAATTACTATTGGAATGCCGGAATCTTCGTATGGAACATTGATACCATCAGCAAGGCAATCCGTACCTTCCAGCCAAACCTTGCCAGCATCATGGATGAGATGGCACCTTCTTTCTATACTGAACAGGAGAAAGAGGTAGTCGGTAAACTCTTCCCAACCTGCGAGAAGATAAGCATTGACTATGCCGTGATGGAGAAGTCTAAGGAAATCTATACCTTGCCAGCCGAGTTTGGCTGGAGCGACTTAGGCAGCTGGGGCAGCCTCCGCACCTTGCTTTCACAAGATGAGGCTGGCAATGCCAAGGTAGGCAAGGACATCCGCTTGTATGAATGCAAGAACTGCGTGGTACATGCAGCCGATGAAAGCAAGGTGGTAGTTCAAGGCTTGGATGGCTATATCGTAGCCGAGAAGAATGGACAACTGCTTGTTTGCTCTTTGAAAGAGGAACAGAGAATTAAAGAGTTTGGAAAATAATTAATATAATATCATGAAAGGAATAGTATTAGCAGGTGGTAGCGGAACACGCTTGTACCCCATCACAAAAGGTATCAGCAAGCAGCTGATACCAATCTTTGATAAACCGATGATATATTACCCAATATCAGTATTGATGTTGGCAGGTATCCGTGAGATACTCATTATTTCAACCCCTTTCGACTTACCAGGCTTCAAGCGCCTATTAGGCGATGGAAGCCAGTTCGGCGTCAAGTTTGAATATGCAGAGCAGCCATCACCAGATGGCTTAGCCCAAGCCTTCATTATCGGTGAGAAGTTTATTGGCGATGAGGCTGCTTGCCTCGTATTAGGCGATAATATCTTCTATGGTGCAGGATTAAATCAGATGCTGCATCAAGCAGTAGTAGATGCTGAACAGAATAACAAGGCTACCGTTTTTGGCTATCGTGTAAGTGATCCGGAACGATATGGAGTTGCCGAGTTTGATGAACAAGGCAATTGCCTGAGCATTGAAGAGAAGCCAGAGCATCCTAAGAGTAACTATGCTGTGGTAGGCTTATACTTCTATCCTAACAAGGTGGTAGATGTAGCCAAGCATATCAAGCCATCCGCTCGTGGTGAGTTGGAAATCACAACGGTGAACCAGGAGTTCCTGAAGGATAAGCAGCTGAAGGTTCAGACCATGGCAAGAGGATTTGCTTGGCTCGATACCGGAACTCATGATTCCCTTTCTGAAGCATCCACCTTTATTGAGGTCCTGGAGAAACGTCAGGGCTTGAAGGTAGCTTGCTTGGAAGGTATCGCATACCGTCAGGGATGGATTACCGCAGAACAGTTGAGAGAAAATGCTCAGCCTATGCTGAAGAATGACTATGTCAAGTATCTCCTTTCAATACTTGAAGAGAAAGATCAAACATTAAAAAAGAATTTAGAATATTAGAAAACAATTAATATCGCTTCTTATGATATTCAAAATATGCCCTTTTTAAAGTAGACTAAGTTAAGAAAGTTTTACAACGAATGTGGAGTTTGAAGTATTCCCTTCAGTATTCACTGCATTTGATTATCACAATTCTAAGGGATTGGAAGGCTTTTTAATCTGTCAAAGTTGGAATTGGAAATGTAACTTACTTTATTGAAGATTAACAAATTGCAATCCAACGGAAACTACTCATGCCATAGGGGTATTTCTATAGGTGCTGAGTAGTTGCGAATCACTTAAATAACTTGAAAAAATAATGAAACAACACCATTCAACAAGTAAACGCTTGGTAAAAAATACAGCATTTATGTATGGTCGTATGGCATTTTTAATGCTCGTCTCGCTTTATACATCTCGTGTTATTCTTCGACAACTGGGCGTTGATGACTTTGGTATATATAATGTAGTAGGAAGTGTCGTAGCGATTTTTGTTTCGCTAAAATCAATTTTTGCTGGTGCGACACAAAGGTTTCTTAATTATGAGATGGGTAGTGGCCATCCTGAGAACCTTCATACAGTGTTCAATACAAGTGTGACAACAAATCTACTTATCGGCTTGCTATTTGTGCTGTTGGTTGAAATCGTCGGTGTTTGGTTTTTGGAAACTCAGATAAATGTAGCTCCAGATCGTCTTCTTGCAGCCAAATGGGTCTTTCAATTTTCAGTACTAACAACTTTTATACAAATCCTTAATATTCCTCTTGATGCATGTATTATTGCCCATGAACGGATGGACTTTTATGCTTATGTATCTATTTTCGAAGGTTTGGCAAAACTTGGAATATGTTATCTGCTTTCTCTTTGGATGGTTGATAAACTTATTTTATATGGATTCTTGATGATGATTGTAACTATTGGGGTGACATCTATTAATCTATATTTTTGCCGAAGTCAATTCTCAGAGTGTTATATTACATGGAACTTCGATAAAAAATACTTTAAGAATATGACAACCTTTGCTGGTTGGGCATTTTTTGGAAATACATCCCAGGCATTGGCTCAAAGTGGTCTTAATATGGTTTTGAATGTCTTTGGTGGTCCTGTTGTTAATGCAGCAAGAGGTATAACATATCAAGTGACAGGAGCTCTTCAACAACTCACCAATAATATTACAGTTGTTGTAAAACCATATGTGGTGAAGACCTATGCTAATGGTGAATTTGATAAGTTGGTGGGGTTCTCTTTTCTGTCATCTAAAATATATTTTACTATACAGATGATCTTGGTGATAATCATATCATTTTTGACAAATCGAATTTTGCAATTATGGCTTGGCCAGGTTCCTGATTATACGGTTTTATTTCTTAACCTTGTCTTGGCTCAATCATTAGTTAAATCATTGCATATTCCAATAGACATGATTTTTTCTGCTAAAGGTGACATTAAGTATTATGAATTGGCTGAAGGACTTATATTGCTGTTGCCGGTTCCTGTTTCATATTGTCTGTTAAGTATAGGTTTTCCCTATTATTCTGCTTTCGTTACTCTTGTTGTAGTAGAGGTGATACATATTTATGTGATAACGTTAATTTGCAGAAAAGTTTGTAATTTTCCTCTAAAGAATTACTATAAAAGTGTGATTTTGCCTTGTGTTACTTGTGTGATAGTTTATGCTTTTATGTTTTGGTACAATCATTCATTAGGGGATGTATTGTTACATTCTATTTTGAATATAATGATAACTTTTATAATAACTTTATCCCTCATGTTCTTTTGGGGGTTGAATAAATATGAACGTAATATTTTGAAATCTATTTTAAAAATAAATAATCATGGCAACAATTAATGATGTAAGGTTGATAGAGTTACCTCGATTCAATGACCCTCGTGGTAATTTAAGTTTTGTAGAACAACAGAACCATATTCCTTTTGTTATTCAACGAACATATTGGATTTACGATGTTCCTGGTGGTGAGAACCGAGGAGGACATGCATATAAGATAACTTCCGAGTTTATCATTGCGATTTCTGGAAGTTTTGATGTGACTGTTGATGATGGTTTAGAGAAGAAAACATTCACATTAAACCGTTCTTATTTTGGACTTTATATTCCAAATGGTTTATGGCGAACGATGGAAAACTTCTCTACAAATTCGCTTGCACTGGAGTTTGCTGATACCAAATATGATCGTCGTGACTATATTGAAGATTTTCAAACATATAAAAAAATGAAAGAAAATGAAGAAATTTAATGTTTTCGATTGTTCTATAATTGAGCTGGATAAACATCATTCTGATAGAAAGGGAAATCTTTCTGTTGTTCAAAATGGTGAGACCCTTCCTTTCGATGTGAAAAGAGTATATTATCTTTATGATGTTCCTGGTGGTGAAGAACGTGGCTCTCATGCCCATCGTGATTTAAGTCAATTGGTAATAGCTGCTTCTGGATCATTTACTGTTACCCTTGATGATGGAAAATGTAAACGTACATTTTTCCTAAATCGACCTTATCAGGGACTATATGTGAAACCAGGAATGTGGCGTGATTTAGGTGACTTTTCTTCTGGTGCTGTATGTATGGTTTTAGCCTCAGATGTATATAAGAAAGAAGATTATATCAGAAATTATGATGAGTTTCTTAAATTTAGAAAGGAGGGTTAGTATATGATTCATAGATTAGCTGATTGTATGAATGCCAATATTCCAAAAACTACAAATATTTGGCAGTTTTGTGTAATATTTCCAGATTGTCAAATAGGTGAAGATTGTAATATTTGCTCACATTGTCTTATAGAAAATGAAGTAACAATAGGCAATAATGTTACGATTAAAAGTGGCGTACAGATTTGGGATGGTATAACCTTGGATGATAATGTCTTTATAGGAGCCAATGTCTCTTTTACTAATGATATGCTTCCTAGAAGCAAAAACAAAAATTGGCAACAACTTTCTAGCCATGTGTGTGAAGGAGCCACCATTGGTGCAGGTTCCGTAATATTACCAGGTCTAACAATTGGCAGTCATGCTATGATTGGTGCAGGCTCTGTCGTTACAAAAAATATACCACCTAACACTCTTTGGTATGGTAACCCTGCAAGATTGCATGGTTACATCACCACGGACGATGTAATTTTGGACCTTAATTTTTGTGACAAGGATGGCAATCTTCACAGTAAGGAAGAATTTAATTTTAGTGTTAATATAAAGTGAATATGAAACAATTTTGTTCAACGATTTACCACAGCATCTTGTATTTTATAGAAACTAGTTATGCTCTATTTTATTCATTGCTATTTGGTAGAGCAATTTCAAACAAACTAGTAGTCCTAAAGATGGATGGTGGAGTTTGTTCGCAAATGCATTTTTATTTGATAGGTATGCTTTTACAGGAAAAAGGATATGATGTCAAATTTGATTTAACGTGGTTCCGAAAAAATGCCAAGGATTGCAATGGCGTTTTTGCTAGAAATTTTGACTTGTTAAAGATGTTTCCTTCATTACCTTTTTCTGAACCTAGTAAAAGTGAAATGATGAAGGCAAAGTGTCATGTCATAACAAATGAATATTTTTCTAATAAGACATCTGATTCTTTTGCTTATTTGCATGTAAAAAGTCCTTGTTATCTTCAAGGCTATTTCCGTGATCCCGCAGGGTTATATACGGTGGAATTTAATAAATACTTTAAAGTATCTTTTGATGTCTTGGATGAGACTAATAAAAAGATGCTCAAAGATATTAATGACACTAATGCCATAGCCATTCATGTTCGTAGAGGTGACTTGGCGACATATAATTCTGCTTATGGTGATCCTTGTGATGTAGATTATTTCCAAAATGCAATAAACTATGTGAATGATATAGCACCAGAAACCAATAAGTTGTTCTTTTTCTCAGATGAGCCAAGCTGGGTTGTAACAACTCTTCTTCCGAAAATGAAAATCAGGACTAACTTACCTACATGCGTTGTCGATATAAATGGATCTGACCGCGGTTATATGGATATTCTTCTGATGTCAGCCTGCCAATATATCATATCTAGTAATGGAAGTGTTGGTAAGTTTGCATATTTATTGTCACAGAATGCAAAGATGCTAATCTGTAGAAATAACTCATCTTCACAAAATGAAATGTGGAGACAACTTAAAAATGTTAAGTTTATTTAATAGAAACATATATATTATGAATATTCCATTTTTGTCCTTAAAGGACGTGACAGCTCTTCATGGAGTCGAGATTAATGAGGCTGTAAGCCGTGTAGTTAACGGAGGATGGTATCTCCAGGGTGAAGAAAACAAGAAGTTTGAGAAAGATTTCTCTGAGTTCATCGGTGCAAAGTACACTGTTGGTTGTGCCAATGGATTGGATGCTCTCATTTGGATTTTCAGAGCATACATTGAGATGGGAGTAATGAAGGCTGGTGACGAGGTCATCGTTCCTGCTAATACATACATTGCAACTATTTTGGCAATTACCGAGAATGGACTTATTCCAGTTCTTGTGGAGCCAAAGCCAAATACTTTGGAGATAGATGATGATCTGATTGAGTCAAAAATCACTTCTAAGACGAAGGCAATTGCCATCGTGCATCTTTATGGGCGAATCGCTTATACAAAGAAGATAGGAGAACTTTGCAAGAAATACAATCTCAAGTTAGTTGAGGATTGTGCACAGAGTCATGGCTGCAAGTTTGAGGATGGCAGAATGACTGGTAGCTTGGGGGATGCTGCTGGTTTCTCTTTCTATCCAGGCAAGAACCTCGGAGCACTTGGTGATGCAGGTGCCATGGTAACAAATGATGAGGAACTGGCAAAAGCAGTTCGTGCACTTGCCAACTATGGTAGTCAGCGCAAGTATGTCTTCAAGTATGCAGGACGTAACAGTCGTTTGGATGAGATTCAGGCAGCAGTGCTTGATGTTAAGTTGAAGCACCTTGTGCATGATAATGCACATCGCAAGGAAGTTGCTCATTATTATTATGAGCATATTAACAATCCTCTAATTACGCTTCCAAACCTTCTTCCAGACGAGCAGAATGCCTATCATCTTTTCCCAATCGTTGTAGGTGAAGGAAAGCGTGATGCGCTGCATGATTATTTGGCAGATAATGGCGTCGGTACAGTTTGCCATTATCCTATAGCTCCACACAAGCAGGAGTGCTATGCCAAGGAGTCATGGAACATTCCACAACACTCATTACCGATTACAGAACGCTTGGCAGACGAGGAGTTGAGCATTCCTATTGGTCCAACAATAACAATGGATGAGGTGAAGGAAGTTGTAAAGCTGATTAATAAGTTTAAGTAAATATTTATATTCTAGCAGCCTATAGTTGTTTAAAACTATAGGTATGCTTAGAATAAATGTGAGTTTTTTCAAATAAATCTCTAAAGAAAATATAATGAATAGCAAAAAAATCAATCTTTATGTTATTAGTTTAATATTTGTATTATTAGATTTTGCTTATGCTTTTATTTCAAAAACTCTTTTGGAAGGAACATCAACAGTATTTAGTTTAATTTGTTTTCTTTCTTTTCTTCTTATTTATAAAGATAGAAAAACATTATCTAAGGCAGGTATGATGTTGTATCTTTTTATGAGTTGGGGTGTTTTGTTTGCTTATCGTTTTGATCCAAAATGGTCTATAATTGCATTGGTTAGATATCTTCCTCTATTGACACTCTTTATGTTAAAACCAAATGACTTAAAATTAGTCAGAGATAAGTTAGTAAAATCATTTGGGCTACTAGTATTCATAAGTTTAGTGTTATATCTTTTAAAAACTTTTGGGCTAAGAATACTTTATAGTGGTAATGCAAGTTGGATGCAATATAACATAGATAATTATAGTTATATATATACGGATTCTCTAGGGTATGAAAATGCTTTTACGGGGTTTTGTGTAGAATCTGGATATTTTGCTTTTTTATGTATTTGTTTGTTAGCTTTAACTGAGTTTGATTTTAAAAATAAATATAGTATAATTTTTGCGGTGGGAGTATTGTTGTCCATGTCTTTAGAGGGGTATTTATTATTAGTTTCGGGTACTATATTTTATGCGGCTTCAAGAGGAAAAAATACCAAAAAGATAATATGTTATACTCTTATAACTATCATTATTATTTCTGTTATTGTCGCTTTTGCTATGAATTATAATGGAGGAAATAATATATTAGGAGAAAAAATATTTGCTCGATTAGCTTTTGATAAAGATTTGGGTATAGCAGGTAATAATAGAGAGAGTTCATATGCTGAAGCGATTATAGATAGAGTTTTCTATTCTAATCGTGTTTGGATAGGAATTGGGCAGACCGAATATTATAATATACTTGCAAAATTCAATTATGATATATGTTCTTGGAGAATGTTTGTGGTTATTTATGGAGCAATATATACCATTATAGCCTTCTTTATTTCTCTTTTAGGCTTGAAGAGAACTAATATGAGAAAAACTTTACCTTTCTTTCTGATCTTTTGGATGGATTTTTATCCACATGGTAGTTTATCATCTGAGTCATTATATATTCTTCTAATTATTTTGCTTTTAAATATACGTTCAAAAGTTCCTGTTCCACAAAAGGCATGAACATGTTCAAAAAAATGTAGATTATGAAAAAAAATATTCTAGTTTCTGTTGTGGTCGTTTCTTATAATGCAGAAAAGACAATTATTGAAACACTAGACAGTATTAAAGAACAAACATATAAGAATATAGAACTAATCATTTCTGATGATTGTTCAAAAGATGAAACAATTTCAATTTGCCGTAAATGGTTAATTGAGAATAAAAAATATTTTATTTCGTCAACTTTATTTACTGCGGGTGTTAATCAGGGTGTTTGCAAAAACTTTAATAAAGCAATATTTGCTGCTCAAGGTGAATGGATAAAAATTATTGCAGCAGATGATAAGTTGTTGCCAAATTGTATAGATGATTATGTCCATTTTGTTATTAAAAATAACAAAGCAACATTTGTAACATCAGTTCAAATGAATTATAAGAACACCTTTACTGAAGAAAATTGCTTAAATTCTAATTGTATAGAAAAAAAAATATCTGTATTTGAAAAAAGTGCTTCCGAACAGCTTAAAATAATGGCTTATCGAATCTTTGTAAATGCTCCTACGATGTTTTTTAAAAAAAGTTTGTTTGAATTAGTTGGAGGTTTTGATGAGCAATATGTTTATGAAGATCATCCATTTTATATTAATATTTTAGAGGCCGGTCACAAAATTTATTTTATGAATAAGCCTACAGTTTGTTATCGCATTCATGATTCTATTTCTAACTCAAATGAGAAATTATTTAATTATGAATTTTCTCGCTGTTCAAAAAAATTTAGAATTAATAGATGTTATAAGTACTATAAGTTAAACCAAAGAATATCCATAAAATGGTATTATGGGTTGTTAGATTTTTTTGAAAAGCATGGCATGAATAGAAAAACTCAATTTAATGAGTCTTTGTTCGTATTTTTTAAGCATATAATTAGCTTTGTAGGTAAATTTTGATATTAAATTATGAATAATGTTTTGAGTATCCATAATTGCTATGGTTGTGGCGTTTGTGCAGCAAGTTGTAGCAAAAAAATTATTAAAATCCGATTAAATAGAGATGGATTTTACGAACCATATATAGAACATTTGGAAAAATGCTCAGATTGTGGACTTTGTCTTGATGTTTGTGCTTACAATCACAAAGAACGATCTCTTCAAAACGTGACAATTAAGGCTTGGGCTGCTTGGAGTAAAGACGATCGTGTGAGAAAAAAAAGCTCTAGCGGAGGAATAGGTTTTGAAATTGGCAAACAATTGATAGAACGAGGCTACTTAGCAGTAGGATGCAGGTATAATGTAGAGCATCAACGAGCAGAACATTTTATTGCGTCAACTGTTGAGGAGTTTATCCAAAGTATTGGAAGCAAATATATTCAAAGTTATACAGAAGAAGCATTTAAACAAATTGATCGTAAGCGAAAGTATCTTATTACAGGTACACCGTGCCAAATTGATTCTTTTCGAAGAATGATTCGCAAGTTTCGGTGCGAAGATAACTTTGTTTTGATGGATTTTTATTGTCACTGTGTGCCTTCTATGCATGCTTGGACTGCATATAGAAAGATGCTTGAGCCTAAGATTGGTGAAGTTACATATGCAAGTTGGCGAAATAAGTTTTCTTTTGGTTGGCATGATTCATGGATTATGGGAATTGATGGTTCAGAAGAACAAGTTGAGCCTATAGATTGGCATGATTCTTATAATATGTTAATAAGGGGAAAAAAAACTTACGTATGTTCTCGGATGAGTAAAGGTGATATGTTCTATAAGCTTTTTTTAGGTGATATTTGTCTAGGACCCCAATGTCAAAATGCTTGTAAATATAAATGGGATAAATCTTCAGCTGATATACGTATTGGGGATCTTTGGGGAAAGACATATGAAAAGGACGAAAAAGGAGTAAGTGCTTTAGTTTCTTTTACGGAAAAAGGTAGAAATATTATAGAATCGCTAAACAATGTTTCCCTTATCGAACATCCTTTTGATATTGTAGCAGAAGGTCAAATGAAAACTAATGCAAAGCAGAGAGAATTAACACCAATTTTTAGATACATGCTCCGTAATGGATGGAAATTAGATGGTGTTATTTTTAGGACATTATATTTTATGCAAAGAGTTATTGGTAAATTAATACGTGTATTCACTACTGTCCAATAAAAAAGGGCAATTCGATCTTTGAAACAGTTGAATTATAGTCTTTTATGCAGTATTTTGCAATGAAACGGACTTGATTTTGTAACTTTGCAGCCAAAAAGATTTGGCTACTATGTTTCAAGACAAATATGTTTTCGCTCAACTTACTGCATTTCTGAATAGAACTCAGTTCAACAACTACGTAC
>OKRS01001325.1_pt1 | contig 16423 bp, 8 predicted proteins | sample 1601191 | NCBI WGS metagenome assembly OKRS01 (sample SAMEA3541509, study PRJEB24748) | human gut metagenome | biome: human gut; feature: human-associated habitat; material: faeces | place: China | collected 2012
TTATCAAAGCCTCAGATTTCGAAAGATTTCTGAGGCTTTTTTGTTTTCACGCGGATTTTATTATTTCTCACGCTGATTGTTTTTTAGGTCACGCAGATTTCGCAGATGACGCAGATTTTTTCTTTGCTGCTTTTCTTTTATTCCCACAGATTTCACAGATGTGCACAGATTTTAGACCTGTTCGGTCTGGGATGACGCAGATTCTTTGATAAATAAAAAGGGTGTACCCGTTAGCAGGCACACCCCATTTGTTTCATGATTATCTTTATTTCGCCTTGCAATCCGGCAATACAGCCATGCATCTCTTTCCTTCTACGGTCTTCAGAATGCAGCCGATGGTCTTTCTTCCGATATTTCTGTTTACTGGAACCTGCGATTGCGGAATCACCTCTACATAGTGAACGCCGGCATTCGGCACATCCATCGGCAGGACGCCCTCTGCCTGCATCTTCTCATGATTGAATTTATCTACGTCGTCGAAACGCACATAGCGGTTGGTCTTGCTGTCAACGAATCCTACGCATACCGAATCTTCATCGGTGGCGATGGAAGCAAAGATGAGTTTTTCGCCCGCATATCGCTTGAATACCCTGCCTCTCTCTCGCTGCAGAAGCTCTGCCATCGAAACCTTGCAGACTCTTCCGCTTTCATATACCAGAATGAGCCAGCCTTCTTCCTCGTCCTCGTGAACGGCGAGCTTCAGGCGATAGTCTTGCCAGTCATCCTCGTCGAGCAGTTTATATTCATCGGTGTCAAGCAGACAGATTACGGCAGTCACCGGGCGATAGCCTTCCTCGTAGTCGTGCAGCGCATTGTTGCGCAGGCGTGAGGTCTGGATATGGTCGGTGATAGGTGCCGACTCCACATGCTTGGTGGTAGCTTTGACATCCTTTTCTGCTGATGGTGCTTCAGCCGCTGCAGATGCAGTGACGGGTTGCGTGATAGCCAGATGAGGCACATGTTCCTCAGCCCACTGCTTTCTGATGGCAAAGAACTTGTCCTTGTAGTTGCCGTTCACCTTTCGTGCCGATGTACCCATTCGCTCGAAGTATTCCGAACTTACTGCGATAGGATGCGGACATGGTTCGATGTCGATGATGAGCACGGCATTGTTCACTTCATTATCAAAATGGGTATGCACATAGTGGGCGCCCTCCTGCCCCAGGTAGTAAACTATCTGGTTGTTCACATACACCTCGAATTTATCTCTTGAACCCTTGAAGAGCGGATTCTTCAGGTCTTCTTCCAGTCCCATCTCGTAACCGATGTCGGATACACCCAGATAGAGATGTCCACCCTCGGCATTGAGGAAGGCGCAGATTTCCTGCATGATCTTCACGGTCTGAGCCTGCACGTCCACCTTCATCGAGTTTTCCGGATAAACGATAGAAGTCTTGAATTCCGTATGGAAATCTTCCTTGCCATAGTTCTTCTTGTTGGAAGATGACTTGTGCAGCTTGAGCAGTGCCCTGATTTTGTCGAGGATGTCGCCAGCCTGGGTAAGGAGTCCCGATTTCTTCACGAAGTTGTGCGATAGAACCAAGGATGCAAGCTGCTGCAGCTGCGGATCTTCCGTCAGACTGCTCCATTGGTAGAGTTCCTCGTAATGATCATCGCTGTCGAGACATCCGATGATGCGCAGCTGCATGAAGTCGTGGCGCAGGATAGCATTTCTCTCAAAGAGCTCAGGCTCTGTTTCTGCGATGAGATCTATCTTCTTGGTATCCACCTTGTCTAATGCCGCAAAGTCGTTGAGCAGTTCCAGCAGGGTGAGTCGGCTGTCGTAATAGTTGGTGCGCTCCTTGCTGTCTATCATGATGGCGAGCAGTCGGCAGAAGTTCAGATAGTTATATGCCTTGATATTATCCTCTTCCAGGGTAGCCTTGGCGTCGATGATGCCCATCAGTTCCGATACATATACGCTGTCCATATCCATGGCATCCGCCAGTTCGTCTTTCTCTGCCTTCGGGTTATACACCTCGTGGTTGGCATAGCCGAGCATCAGGTTGTGGAAGGCTTCGGCAAGACTGAATCTGCTTTCCGGCGATTCGCGCAGGAAGGTGCCATAGAGATAGTCGCTGCTGCCCTCGGTGATGTTGTCCACCTCCACAATCATGCCTCGTCTCAGGTCGTCTACCGTCATGCCCGGTGCAGGCGCAACGGATACGGAGAAGCCCTCGCTGCTTACGGCAGGTACTCTAGTCAGACCAGGAACCTGACTGAAAACCAGACAGGTGAGTCGGGAGTTGTAGAACAGGTCGTTCACTCTCACGTCGTCCTCATATTCGCTGATCATGTCGCGCATGGCAAACTCATAGGTTCCGTCGCTCTTTACATTCTTTACGTAGGCACGCAGCAGGAGCGGCATGCCCTGGTATTCAAACGACTGCATGTTGACATCGCCAGGGAAGAAAGGCACCACGTCGTTCAGAACATCCAGCGTACCCGTTCCCTCATATCCGTCTTCCACCACCTTGCATTCAAACATCAGGTTTCCTGCAATCTTCTTTGTGATGATGATATCCGTTTCGTCATCGATATAGAGTTTCTTGCTTTGCTTTTTGGAAGTCTTTCTCTTTTTCGAGAAGAGCGAGTCGTTGATGTACCCCCACAGTTCCTTGAAGTGCTCGATGGTGGTACCCACCTTTCCGCGCAGTTTCACCGGAGGCTTTTCGTCGAGTCTTACGGAGAGTCCATGCCATAGTCCCATGCGTGCCGATAGGGGCAGATAGAGATTTTCCTTATCCAGATTCTTGGGTTGGATGGTGATGGCCTGTTCGTTTACGGTGAGCAGAGCCAGATCGCTTTCATATTTAGCCGGTTCGATATTCTCCACGGTTTCGTTTTCCTGCGAGCAGAGCATGTTGGAAAGCACGAAGGCATCGTCGCTGTTGTATGGCAGGGCGGCGTCGAATTCCGATTGGGTGAAGAGTGAGAGGAATGATTTCTGCAGGGTCTTGTTCGGATCGCTCACGTTCATGAGCGATACCAGTCGGTAGAGTAGTGCCTGGTTCAGCGAACTGTCGTAAATCTTATGGGTAGCATGTCTGCCCAGAATCAGTTCGATGGTGAGCACCTGTATCATCGTCTCCTTGGTATGGATGTCGCTGGTGAGTCGGTCGGTCTGGTTATAGATATTGTCCACGTATCCCTGGAGCAGTTTGATCCATTGCATCTGGAATGGTTTTCTGTTCCATAGATACATTTCCTGTCCTCTGATGGTGGTTAAGATGGAATCGATGAATTTCTCCATGATGGAGAAATCGAGCATGAAGATGCACTGCATGATGCAGAATTGCTTGCGTGGATGATAAATATAGGCGCAGGTGGATAGGGTTGAGAGGATTTGGCTGATGGTATCTTCCGCCTTGCCTTTTCTTAGGATTTCGATGGCTTGTATATAGTAGGATAGCAGCTCGATGACATCGGTGAAGCGCTGTTCTAGCAGAATGCGCTCGGCTTCCTTGCATCGTGGCAGCAGATTTTCGCTTTCCAGCGTTTCCAGGCAGTGGGTATGTATCTGTCGGAGCAGGATTTGCAGTTCGTCCTGGTTCAGTGAGTCGGATAGGCCCACAATCCATCTGTGGCATTCCAGGTCGAAGATGTCGGATGGAGTATCTCCGAGCATCAGGTTTCTGAATTCCTGCGTATTCCAGTTTTCCTCGCCTATGATATCATAGAATTCCTTTTCCGACAGTGAGAATTCCGATTTGTCGGCACCCAGTACTTCCACGAGCTGCACGTCCATGTATTTCTGGTGGAATTTCAGGATGCGGCATCTAACCATAGGTGTGAGTGCGGCATTGATTACCGTGTCTCTCTTGAGCATGGCTGTGAAGCCAAACTCATCTTCCAGATGGTAGAAGTTGCCCAGTGCCATCTTGATTTTAAAGTTCACCTCGTCGTTTTCCTTGTAGTTTTTTCTCATGAGGTGCTCAATGTCCTGAGCGATGAAAACCTTGCCCAGATGAGTGGTAATCATCAGGCAGTTGAGTGTTTCCGGAGCGGGTTGCCTTCTCTGGAAGTCAACCTGTGCCACCTTGTAAATTCTGTCTTCCACTTCGATGACGAACTTGTGTTCTTCTTCATCTACTCGCAGAACCTTTGCTTTGATGTTTTTAATATTATTCATACTGATATGATAAGTGATATAATAAATGTTTTAAACCGATTACAAAGGTACATAAAAAAAATGTTTTTCCTTATAAAATGCGCTTAAAATATTACTTTTTAGCATGTTTTTATTAAAATAAGGCATTCTTTTTGCCTTCGACAGCAACAGTTTCGCTGCTGCCGGCGCCGCATCTATCAGCATCGTTGATGTAAGCGGCAGAACCGTGAAGTTTGTGAAGAAATAATAGAAGATAAATGAAACCAAGAAACGGCATCAGGAACCCCTGATGCCGTTTTTATTTCTTATTCATTTCCAAAATAACGTTAAAAACCATTAAGAACTTTCCAAAAATACATAATTAATTGTGTATCATGACTTTTTGTCCTTACCTTTGCAAGGTTATAGAAGATTATTCAATAATATTTGGAATAAATATACGATTTTAAATGAATAAAAAGCGATTCTTGCTGGGGGCAATCACTGCCACCCTGATTGGAAGTTCTTGCTATGCCATCTCCATGGAAGCTGCACCGGAGATGGGATTGTTCAAGAAGAAAAAGAAAAAAACAGAGCAACCTACATCGGATTATAAGAAAATAGTAGGCAGCGACTCTGTGAATGTACGAGGAGTCATGAATGTAGTAAAGAAGGAACAGGATTTCTACCTTGAAATGCCTACCAAACTGATGGGAAGAGTGTTCCTCGTTTCCAACAAACTGCAGCGTGTGCCTTCCGAACTCAACGAGGCAGGTGTAAACCGTGGTATCAACTACGAAAACCAGTGTATCCGTTTTGAATGGAATCAGGATAAAAAGACCGTTTTTGTGCGCCAGCAGCGCCTTACTCCCGAAGTAGATTCCAAGGATGCCATGGCGGCATCCGTTGAAAGCAATTACATTGATCCGCTCATCGCAAGCCTCAAGGTAGAGGCGGTGGCCAAGGATTCTTCCACCGTCATCTTCAAGGTGAACGACCTCTTCAACGGAAAGAAGACTTATCTCAATGATGTGTTCAACCTCATCAACCTCGGCACTTCAGCCGATTCCGATTTGTCGCGCATCATTGATATCAAGGCTTTCAGCAACAATATCACCGCAACATCTGAACTTACCACCGTGGTACACGAGGGTAAGAGCAAGACCAATATCACCGTAGAGGTAAGCAGTTCGCTGGTCCTCCTTCCTGAAACCCCGATGGTGGCACGCAAGGAAAACCAGCGCGTGGGCTATTTCACCACCAGCCGATTGCAGTATGGCGACCACCAGCAGGAGGTGACCCGCAACAACTATATCACCCGCTGGCGCCTGGAACCTAAGGATGAGCAGGCCTATCTGCGTGGCGAACTGGTAGAGCCTAAGAAGCCTATCGTCTTCTACATCGACCCAGCCGTTCCGGAGTTCCTGCGCCCTTATATTAAAAGAGGTATGACCGACTGGAACGCAGCGTTCGAGAAGGCAGGATTCAAGAATGCCGTACAGGTGTTCGACCTCACCGACAGCATTGCTGCCGAAGGCGACGACATGAAGTATTCTGTGCTTACCTACGATGCTTCAGAGAAGGCGAACGCCATGGGTCCTTCCGTCATCGACCCACGAACAGGCGAGATTCTGGAGGCAGACATCATCTGGTGGCACAATGTGAAGTCGCTCCTGCGCGAATGGATCATGGTGCAGACCGGAGCCTACAACAAGGAGGCACGCCAGTATGAATTGCCAGAGGCCTTGATAGGCGATGCAGCCCGATTCGTAGCCTGCCATGAGGTGGGCCACTCGCTCGGATTGCGCCACAACATGATTGCATCCAATGCATACCCTACGGATTCCCTCCGTTCCAAGTCGTTCACCGACCATGTATGCGGCACTGCAGCATCCATCATGGACTATGCCCGTTTCAACTATGTGGCACAGCCGGGAGATGGCATCCAGCAGATTTCTCCGCAAATAGGTCCTTACGACCTGATGGCGATAGAGTGGGGCTACCGCTGGTTCCCGGATGAGAAGAAGGCCGCTTCAGCACAGCAGGATTTCCTGAAGAAGCACAGCGGAAAGGAATTCAGATACAGCGAAACGCAGAGCCAGCGCACCGCCATCGACCCACGTTCCCTGAGCGAGGATTTAGGCGATGACGCCATGAAGTCGGCTGCCTATGGCATCGCCAACCTGAAGCGCGTGATGCCTAACATCATCGATTGGACCCGCACAGGCGAACCGGGTCAGACCTACGATGAGGCTTCGAAGCTCTATCAGGGCGTCATCTTCCAGTGGAGTCTCTACCTCTACCATGTGCTCGCCAATGTGGGCGGCATGTACATCGACAATACCACCATCGACGATGGCAAGCCTACCTTCACCTTCGTGGAGAAGGACAAGCAGAAGCGAGCCGTGCAGTTCCTCATCGACGAGGTTTTCACCTGTCCGAAGTGGCTCTTCAGAAGCGAGCTCAACAAGTATACCTTCATCAACAAGAATACGCCGCTGGGCGTGCAGGAGCAGTCGCCAGACTATGCACTGCAGAACCAGCAGAGCTACATGCTCTGGGATATGCTCGACAACAGCCGCATCATGCGCATGTTTGCCAACGAGCAGAACAACGGCAGGAATGCATTCACAGCCGTAGAAATGATGGATATGCTGCATAAGCACTTCTTCGGCAAGACCCTGGCAGGCAAGTCGCTCAGCGTAGACGACCGCCAGTTGCAGAAGAACTTCGTGGATGCGCTCATCACGGCTGCCGCTCAGCAGGAGGGCGTGAAGATCAACAAGAAGATTTTCGATTCCCCAGCCATCATCGACTCGCCTGATTTCAACATGCCATGCCATAGCCTCAGTTCGGCTCCCCGCACCATCGACATGGGCGGCACCCAGACGGCTCGTGTGAGCGATGCCATCAGCGTGAAGCGTGGCGAACTCGTGAGAATCCTCAACCTGCTGAAGGGCAAGCGCCGTTCGGGCGATACTGCCACCCAGTTCCACTACGAGGACGTGATCATGAGAATCCAGACGGCTTTGGGGCAGGAGATTAGATAATTTATAATTGACAATTAATAATTTATAATTAATAATTCATAATTAAGGGATTAAGTAATTAAGGTAAACAAAAAAATAGAGAGATTGTATATGAGAATGAGAACATTCATGCTTTTGCTCATGGTTTTCGCCATGAACATTCTCTCAGCACAGGAGCGCACCATCACGGGTATCGTGGTGGATGGCAGCATGGGCGACGACCCGCTGCCAGGCGCTACCATCTCTGTGGTGAGAGGTCCAAACAAGAAGGTGTCACATGGCACCGTGACCGACTACGAAGGCAAGTTCACCCTCAAGGTGGATGCCCAGGATAAGTCGTTCTCCGTAAGATTCATGGGATTTGAAACCAAGGATGTCAACATCGAACCAGGAAAAAACGACTATAAGGTGGTTTTGGAATCTGACGCCAAGCAGATTGGCGAGGTGGTGGTGACGGGTTATCAGGAACTGGACCGACGCAAGCTGACTTCGGCGGTAACCACCCTGAAAATCAGCGATGAGAAAATCGGTGCCGTCAACAACATCGACCAGGCACTTGCCGGACAGATTGCCGGACTTTCTTCCATCACCTCTTCGGGTGCACCGGGTGCGCCGGTGAAGATCCGCATCCGTGGTACCGCTTCCATCAACGGTACCCAGGAACCGCTGTGGGTGCTCGATGGTATCCCGATGGATGGCACCGATATCCCAAGCATGGAGGATCTGAAGGATATCGACAATATCTACCAGACTTCCATCGCCGGATTGAATCCATCCGATATCGACAACATCACCGTGCTCAAGGATGCTGCAGCCACCGCCATCTACGGTGCGAGAGCTGCCAATGGTGTCATCGTCATCACCACCAAGAAGGGACGTGCGGGAGCACCGGTCATCAACTTCTCGGGCAAGATGACCTTCATGCCTAAGACGGATATCGACCGCCTCAACCTGCTCAACAGCAATGAGAAGGTAGACCTGGAACTCGGTCTGCTGGCATCTGATTACACCTATCGCCAGAACAAGGGTGGGGTAGCAGGCATCCTCAGCAGCCTGGGCGAAACCAGTGCCTACAAGGCAGGCGGCTGGAATGCGCTGAGCCAGACTGCCCAGAACCAGATTAACCAGCTCCGCAACACCAATACCGACTGGAATGATATCCTCTTCCGCAATGCACTCACCCAGGAGTACAACATCGGCATCTCGGGTGGCGGCGACAAGAGCGATTACTATACATCCGTGGGCTATACCGACGAGCAGGGTAACGTGAAGGGCGTGGGAAACACCCGATACAACATCACCCTGAAGACCAACTACCAGGTGAACAAACTCCTCAAGGTGGGCGCTTCCGTATATGCCAACGAGCGTAAGCAGAATACCTATCTCACTGATAGCAACGGCTTTACCAACCCGGTATATTATTCCCGATTGGCAAACCCATACTTCACTCCATACGATGAGAACGGTAACTACAACTACGATACCAACGTGCAGGGCAAGGAGGATTCCTCACTCAACTTCAATATCTTCGAGGAGAGAGCCAATGCCAACACCAAGCGCCGCGACCGTTCGATGATGGCAATTCTCAATGCCGAGCTGCGCCTCACCGACTATCTGAAGATTACCTCGCAGTTTGGCTTGCAGGAGGATTCCTATTCCCTGAGCAAATATGCCAACGAGAACACCTACGCCATGCGCAAGGAGAAACTCTTCACAGAATACCAGGGTGCCGACGGCGTGAAGAAGAGCTTCCTGCCGGATGGAGGCATGCACAAGACCACGGAGTATCACAACCGCCAGTGGACCTGGAAGGCGATGGCTGAATTCGTGAAGACCTTCAACCGCATCCACGATGTCAACTTCATGCTGGGTACCGAGGTTCGCCATGCCAAGTCAAATTCCATCTACAGCGTGGCTTACGGATATGATTCCCGCACCCTCACCACCCAGCCGGTCATCTTCCCTAGCCAGACCTGGGCAGATTCCTATCCGCTGCATCAGGAGACAGAGTCGGAGAATGCCTACGTATCCTGGTATGCCACAGGTTCTTATTCGCTTCTCAACCGCTACACCATCGGTGGAAGCGTTCGTTTCGACGGTTCAGACGTCTTCGGCGTAGCCAAGAAATACCGCTATCTGCCTCTCTACTCCGTGAGTGGACTCTGGAGAGCGAAGGAGGAAAATTGGCTCAAGGACGTGAAGTGGATGGACAACCTCTGCCTCCGTGCCTCTTACGGTTTGCAGGGTAACATCGACAAGAATACATCACCTTATTTGATAGGTATACTGAAGAAGGGCACCATCCTGCCAGGCATCAGCGAGGACATCATCAACAGCGAGACCGCTCCTAACCCTAACCTGAAATGGGAGAAGACGGAGAACGTGAACGCCGGAATCGATTTCGCCGTATTGCACAATGCCATCACCCTCTCTGTAGACTACTACTATCGCCACAGCACCGACCTCATCGGTCTGAAGATGCTGCCGCTGGAGAGTGGATTCTCTTCTACCACCATCAACTGGGCGAGCATGAACAACAAGGGTGTGGAGATAGCCCTGGGCACCAGAAACATCCATACCAAGGATTTCAACTGGACCACCAATCTCAACATCGGTTACAACGAGAACAAGGTGATTCAGGAAACCGTGGCTCAGAATGCCACCTATCCTGGCCGTGAAGGTTATCCTGTGGGCGCACTCTTCGCCTATAAGACAGCCGGACTCGACGCCGACGGTTATCCGCTCTTCGTCAACAAGAATGGCGAGAAGGTATCTGCCACCGAGTTCCTGAAGCTCAATGCCCATGGCGCCAGCACCCTCACCGCCGAGGAGCAGCGCAACCTGTATACCTACATGGGCAGCACCGATCCAAAGTGGACGGGTGGTTTCATCAACACCTTCGATTACAGGAACTGGCAGTTGGGCATCAACTTCACCTTCAACTTCGGCATGAAGGTGCGCGTGCAGCCTAGCTACTCGCCAGCCAATTACGACAGAGGCTTGAACGTAAACCGCGACATTCTGAACCGCTGGACGGCAGATAACACCAGCGGCAGTTTCACCAAGCTGATGGTCAGCACCGAGCGCCCACGCGAGTACGTGCAGTATAACGAGTACAACCTCTACAGCATGCTCGATACCTGGGTGAAGGATTGCAACTACGCCCGCCTTCAGAGCCTGCGTCTGGGATACAAGTTGCCAACCCAGTGGTTGAGCCGCATCGGCGTGAAGAGTGCATCCCTCTCTCTTGAGGCACGCAATCTGCTCGTCATCGCCAGCAACTACGATAACTATCTGGACCCGGAGACGATGGGCAACCCATACGCGCAGCCTATCCCGAAGAGTTTCATATTTGGCGTAAACGTAAATTTCTAAAAGAATGAAGACAATGAAAAGAAGATATTTGATGGGCATCGTCATGATGTTGGCGATGATAGGATTCACCAGTTGCGATGATTTCCTCGACATCACCCCAACCGGAAAGGTGATAGCCAAGACGGGCAAGGAATACAGAGCCTTGCTCACCTACGAATACAAGAATTTCCCGGAAGACCGTGGACTCGCCACCCTGCGAAGCGACGAGATGACCCTGAGCAAGGCATCCACCTCTACCGAGGATTATGATTCTTACTTCGACATCTGGGCATGGAACGACCTCAACCAGCAGAGCACCACGGCTTCTTTCGGCTGGCGCCGTTACTATCATGCCATCTACATCGCCAACTACATCATCGAGAATCAGAACAAGATTACCGAGGCTACACAGGATGAAATCAGTCAGCTGGTGGGCGAGGCCTATATGATGAGAGCCTACTGCCACTTCCTGCTCGTCAATCTCTATGCCGATGCCTATACCCATTGCAATCCGGCTACCACCCGCGGCATCCCGCTCTCGCTGGAGGCAAATGTCAACAACGTGCTCACATGCAGCAGCGTGGAGCAGGTTTACCAGCAGGTGATTGCCGACATTAAGGAGGCTAAGACCCGTCTGAAGGTGGCTGCCTGGGACGAGGGCTACACCTACCGATTCAACCAGATTTCTGCCGATGCTCTGCTGGCTAGAGTCTATCTCTACAAGGGCGACTGGCAGGATGCCCTGGCAGAAGCAAAAGTGGTGATGGAGAAACATGGCGACCTGGAAGATCTGACCGATTCAAAGGTATTGCCAAACTACTATAAGTCGGTGGAGAGCATCGTTGCCCTGGAGCAGGTGATGACTTCCGGCTATGTGAAGATGGGCGTACCTAGCAAGGCGCTGGTTGATACCTATCGCACGGGCGACAAGCGCAAGGCGCTCTATTTCAAGGCACAGACCGCCAGCGTCTACAGTCTGATTAAATATGGCGACAAGGGCAACGACGGCTATCGCTGCTCCTTCCGTTCTGCCGAGGCCTACCTCATTGCTGCCGAAGCTGCAGCCCAGAATGCAGCTGACAACGCCGCAGCCGATGATGCTAATCTGGTTGAGGCTCGCACCTATCTCAAGGCTCTGATGGCCAAGCGATATGCAGCAGCTAAATACAACCAGTATGCAGCCGAGCTTGATACCATGCAGAAGGCGGACTTGCTCAAAGCCATCTACAGCGAGCGCACCTGCGAGCTTGCCTTCGAGGGATATCGCTGGTTCGACCTCCGTCGTACCACCCGTCCGCAGTTGACCAAGACCTACGGTGAGAATAGCTATGTACTTGAAGCCAACGATTCCCGATATACCCTCCGCTTCCCAATCGAGGCAGTAGAGGCGAATCCGAACATCGAGAAATGGGAGGGCAAGTAAGATAATTGTTTCACATAAAGATTAATTGATCATGAGAAGATTTACATTTTCAATGATGCTGGCGCTGGCAACGGTTGCTGCCAATGCCAAGGATGTGTTGGATGCTCCTACCTGGACAGACAACCTCACCACCACAACAGAAGCCAAGGAATTGACCCGTGCTGCAGCCATGGCAGTTGACAACGAGGGTAACTCCATCGTAACCGGTAGCTTTACCAAGGATCTGGAGTTCGCTGACAGCTATCTGGAACCAGTGGCCAACAGTGCCTTCATTGCCAAGTACGATAAGGCTGGTGCCAAGAAGTGGGCTGCCGGTCTGGCTGGTGCTGCCACCGTCACCACAGTGGCTACCGATGCCGACGGCAACGTTTATGCAGCCGGCGTATTTGCTGATCAGGTAGCAATCAAGGATGCCAGCGGCGAAACCAAGGCTACCATCACCGGTATGACCGACAAGGTAGATAAGGTATCCGGCTTCATCGTGAAGTACGACAAGCAGGGTGCGTATGTAGCTTCCAAGACCATCCTTACCGAGAGCGATGCAGAGATTGCAGCCTTGGATGTGATTGGCGTGCTGAACCCTTCTTTCACAGCCAAGAAACTGGTAGTTGATGGCAACAAGCTCTATCTTTCTGCCTCATACAAGGGCAATGTAGCCTTGGATGGTGTTACCCTGAAGGGTAAATATGCCTGCTCAGAGGGCTGGTTGTATAATGATGAAACCACCATGTGCGTGCTCTCTTTCGATGCAGCCGACCTGGCAAATGCCAGCATCGTTTCTGTGCTTGGCGCTACAGAGCAGTTGACAAATGAGGCTACCTACAATACAGAAGACGTTAACTTCGCCATCAACGACGGCAAGATTTACGTAGCTTACGTAGCATCCGGTAAGGATATGACCCTTACTGCTGCCGGCAAGGATACCAAGATTGAGACAGCCTATGAAGCGAGTGCTACTGAGCATGCCTACGTATTGGCAGCCATCGATGGCGACCAGGTAACTACCCAGGTTTATCATTCTGTGGCCACAGATAATTCCAACACTCTGAACACCATCGACGAGATGGCCTATCAGAAAGGCAAGCTCTATCTGGCAGGTTCCTTCAACCAGGCACTTCCTTTCGACAACACCATCTCTTATCTGGGAGGTTGCGATGCCTACGCAGCCTGTCTGGATGCAGCAAGTCTCAGCAAGAACTGGGCAGTAGCCAGTGCTTTCGATGAGGGTGATGCCAAGCACAAGGCAGAAATCATCAGCGGTATGCTGGTTGATGAGGATGAAGTCACTCTGGTAGGTTGGATAGAGAATACTTTTGACCGCACCATCGAGGCTCCTCTGGGCTATCAGATCAATACCAAGACCCCAGCCATGCAGAAGGGTGAGCAGGTGCTGATTACATCCGTAGCCGAGAACGGCAACTATGCTCTTTATCAGACTGATAATGTGAAGGGTAGTGATGAGGACAAGACCACTGAAGGCACTTACTCATACATCTTCTATAACAATGCAGAGTCATCAGGCATCAGCAAGGTTCTTGCCGACGACAACACCATCGATTGGGATGGCAATGAGGTAACACTCGCCAAGTCAGCCGACATCACGGTTTATACAGCCGCAGGTGCAGTAGTCAAGTCAGCCAAGAACGTGAAGTCATTGTCTCTCGCCGATGCAGCTCATGGCATCTACCTGGTAAAGGTAGGCAAGCAGGCGTTGAAGATTGTGAAGTAACTTTCGCCAGAAAGTAATATAATAAAAAATGGCATTAGAATAGGAGCTTTTCCATATTCTAATGCCATTTATTTGTTTTCAATCATTTATTTCCATGAAAATACGCAAATATTTTTGTTCGAATCATATTTTTTTGTATTTTTGCAACGGAAAGGTCTCTCTTGTGTCCAGGCAAGGACACTCTTTGGGAGTCGTACCCGGCAAATCCCGATGCCCTAGAAATTCGGCTTTCGGAAAAAGCCTCATCAGAACAGCAACCAGTTCACAGATTCTGGAATACTGCTCCGGAGTCAGGGTGTTCTGAGGTCTCCCTTCCTCATCCAGGCCGCCCTCATAGCAGATGCCGATAGAACATCGGTTATAGGGGCGGGCATGAGCACCCACCTCCAGCAGGAGACGGTGTTGCGTACAACTGCCGTCCTTCCTCACATAGAAGTGGTAGCCGATGTCACGAAAACCGCGAGCCAGATGGTCACGCCGCAACTGCTCCACCGGATAATCCTGATTGCACCTCGTAGCAGAACAATGCAGCACAAGGTACTTCACTGACTTGGGCGACATCATAAATCGTCCACCCTCCACGCTGGCAAGGAGGGTCCGCTCATTGCGAACCATCTCCCCGCCAATCGTCATAGGAAACTGATCCTTAGTCATAGGCTCATCTTGTAGTTAAGGAATTAGTAGTTCATCAATAGGGTGCATGAACTCACACCCAGTGCCGTGAGAGCAGCAATCAGCGCTTGCAGCACGGCATACAGCACACTGGTCCAGGAAATCTTCCTGTTATGAACATCATTCAGATTCATAGGCAGTTATGGTTTTTCCGGTTAGAGAGTAATGTGCTCGTTGCCGCCTGAGCTCTCGCCACCCTGGTCGGTATTGCCACCCTGGTCGGTGTCTCCAGTACCGCCCGTATTGCCCGAACCGCCTGCGCCCTGGGTGTTATCGTCCGATCCCGGGTTCTTGTTCTCGCCGGTAGAACCGCCGCCATCAGAATCACCTGGTGTCTTGCTCTTCTTCTCGTCATCGTAATTCACGAGTTCGATGTTGTCAGGAACCAGGTTATAGACACGGCTTCCGTTCTTGAGCAGGCTATACGCAGGACGGAAGGAAGGGATGAGGCTCTTCACGAGCTTAGCGTTGGCATTCTTCTCGTCCTCCACGGCACCGCTGGTGATGAAGCGGAGGTAAAGCTTGCCGAAGCCGAGCAGCTCGATGTCGTAACCCTTCTTCAGGTTCTCCTTCACATAGTAGGCATAGCGGTCGAGCACAGCCTTTACGTCGGCAGGAGTAGCGGTAGACTCCATGGAAATCTGCTTGGCTACTTCATCGGTGGTCAGCGTACCGTAGCTGTAAGGTCGAACGCTGTAGAGTGTCTTACCATTCTTAGGTCCCATGTGGACCACTGTCTTTAAAACTTTGTAACTCTTACTCATAAAACAAACTGTTAAAAGGTTAATAATTAAGTTTTTGTCTGATTGACGTTGCAAAGATACAACAAAAAAAGAGCAAAGTCAAGTGCGTTTACTATTCATTCTGTTTGGTTTACTTCTGATTCACTGCTCGTTTACAAAACTAAAAAATGATGGATATGCTAGTAGAAAAAGAAGCCGGAATCGAGACTCCGTTATTGAAGCTCCGCCATGAAGAGCTTCATCTCGCTATATATATTAATAATGTGGAGACCTTGGAGGAGTATGTTGCCAAGCTCTCTGTATGTGTCAGTGCCCGTGAGCTGGCCCTGGTGGTTGATGCCATGGTGTGGGATTCATCCGTGAAGGTGGATCGCGATACGGCGGTGATGCAGGAGTTCATCCGTGTTCTTCTTCCGCTTGCTCCCCATGTCACCACCGGCATCAACAATATCCGCAAGCAGATTAACAATCTGCTGTGCAAGTCGAGATAGGTGAGGGGAGCACAGCAGAAGGTTTTTATCTATATTTCGCTTGTAATATGTCATTTCTCTCTGGTACTTCGGAATGAATTATTAACAGAGTACACTTCAAAAAAGTACTGATTTTATTCATTTTGTTCATCGTATTGAATAAAATCAGCACTTTTTTATTCAATACGAATGATATATTGAATATTTTTTGTATCTTTGCCATGGTTTAATCAATTCATCTGAAGAGAAATGAGAACAATTATCAATAACCAGAAAAAGGAACGGGATATCCTGCTTTCCCGTCCTTACCTTACACGTCATACCCAATATGATGTGGATGAACTGTTGGCAAGCACGCAAATCAAGTTGATAACGGGTCCTAGAAGAACAGGCAAATCGACAGAGGCTTTGCTGATGCTGAAAGGCAGGAACTTTGCCTATCTGAATTTTGATGACGGCAAACTCCTGAGTGCATGGGACGATGATTTGGTTTGGGAAACGCTACGTGCCGTTTATCCCGACTTTGAGTATCTTCTGCTCGATGAGGTTCAAAATCTGGATGGTTGGGATTTGTGGGTCTCCAAGCTTTACCGCATGGGAATCAACATGGTCATTACGGGAAGCAACGCCAAATTGCTGAGTAGCGAAATGGCAACATTGCTCACAGGCAGATATATCCAGATAGAGATGCTGCCTTTCAGTCTTTCTGAATTCTTTATCTGGAACCACAGAAATCTTTCGGAAGTATCAGAGATGAAAGATAGCTCATCAGACCTCTCGCTTATAGCAGACTATCTGCACCATGGTGGCTATCCGGAGACAGTAGCAGCAAGAGGTCTGACTCAAAACTATCTCTCTACACTCTTTGATTCCATCATTTGGAAAGACATTGCCAAGCGCCATAAAGTACGCA
>OKRS01001330.1_pt1 | contig 16381 bp, 8 predicted proteins | sample 1601191 | NCBI WGS metagenome assembly OKRS01 (sample SAMEA3541509, study PRJEB24748) | human gut metagenome | biome: human gut; feature: human-associated habitat; material: faeces | place: China | collected 2012
AGCCACTCGTTCAACAAGGTCTTGTCCCTGTCCGTCAAGGGCAACTTCGGATTCAATGACAACGAGCTTGTTGAGTTTGACGAGCCTATGCGTTCAGAGGAATATGCCTATCAGTATCGCAAAGAAGGCTTCCGTCTCGAACAGGCTTGGGGTTACCTGATTGACTGGAACTCCCCTGGAAAGGGTTATTTCACATCTCAGGAGGAAATAGATAATTACTACGATTATGGATTCGGTGTTCCGAGAGTCGGTGATTTTGTCTATAAGGATGTCAACGGTGACGGCGTTATCGATGACAAGGACTTGTCTCCTATCGGTTACTCGACAAGCATCCCTGGCATCAACTACGGTGTCACTTTGGGATTCAACTTCAAGGGTATCGACTTCAATGTGCTCTTCTCCGGTTTGGGAAGATATTCCAAGTACTATAGCGGCCAGGGTGTGGTTGAGTACACCAAGAGCGGTACTTACTTTGAATGGACAAGGCACGGCTGGACCGAGGAGCGTTACAACAATGGTGACAAGATCTCCTATCCGGCAATCTCCACCGCTCAGACTGTCAGCCATACTACCAATGACTTCTTCATCCAGAACCGTTCTTTCCTGAGATTGAAAAACATTGAGTTAGGCTACACCCTTCCTTCCCGCTTCCTTTCACGCGCGGGAGTCAACAGTGTCCGCGTCTATGTCAGCGGCCAGAACTTGTTCGTATGGGATAATCTTCGTGTGACCCATCTTGATCCTGAGCAGAATAACTCTTATGGTTATCCTATCACCAAGAATGTCAGTCTTGGACTTAATATTAACTTCTAAACTGACGATGAATATGAAAAATAAATTCTATATTATTGCAGCTTGTGTTTTGTCCCTTGCCTTGTCCTCCTGCTCAGACGCATTGGATCAGGCTCCTTCCGGAAAGATCTCGCTTGAGGAGGTTTTCAAGGATAATGACAAGACGATGTACTATCTCAACTCCTGCTACTCCAGCATCAACGTTAAAGGATGCGTGTGGTTTTTCTGGAGCAGAGGGCCGGTGAATTGGTGTGACGACGCATGGGATGCCGACGATCTTGATGTGGATTGGGCTGGGTCCAGAAAATACTATGACGGGAACGCCACGGCCGCTGACCATCCGGCAAGTTATAATGCAGGTGATGGCGGAAACCAGAGTGTCTCATGGTCACGTTATTTCCAGAGGATACGTAACTGTTCCGTGTTCCTTCAGAACATCCCAACAGCAAACGTGACCAAGGAAAGCGACCGCTCCAGATGGACAGCTGAGGCTCATCTTCTGAGGGCTTACTACTACTCGGAACTTCTGATGTGGTTCGGTTGCTCCCTTCCTATCATCAAGGAGCCTTACACTCTTGACGCGGACTTCTCCAAGGTTGAGCGCAGCTCATTCCACGATGTGGTTCAGTTCATCATCGAGGATTGTGACGCCGCCCTTGCCTGTGATGAGCTTCCTTGGCGAATCACCACTGACAGCGAGGCATTGCGTATGACAAAGGCTGTCGCATGGGCGATCAAGTCAAGGATGACAGTGTTCGCCGCCAGTCCTTTGTACAACGACGGCAACAACTATTGGGAAGAGGCCTACACTGTGAACAAGGCTGCTGTCCAGGCTCTTGAGAGCAACGGCTACGCTCTTTACAACAAGGTCAACCAGACTGCGGTCTGGGGAGCCGAGAGAGCTTACCTTCCTAACACCTATGCCCAGTTGTTCAATGAATATTTCTGTAATTCCGGTGCCTATGCCGCAGACCCTGCCGACAAGGAGACAATCTATCAGTTGAGAGATGGCGGTAACCAGGATCTTGCCAACGTTGACGCTCCTGGTGCCATCCTTGGTTACAAGGCTGGAACCTGTCCTTCTCAGGAGCTTGTAGACGCGTTTGAGACCGTCAATGGCGAGACCGTCCTTGATTTGGGCAAGCCTTATCTTGACGAGCAGCACCTCAAACCGAACTATAACAGTTCCAACACTATGTATAACCACAACGATCCTTATGCAAACAGGGATCCAAGGTTCTATGCCACTGTTTATTACAATGGTTCCAAAAGATACTGCAACTGGTCGACTGCGGCTCAGAAAACATCTTTTGAGAATTTGGGTCAGGGTACAGGAAGCATGACAAGAATAATAACTACATGGGATGCCTATCAGAAAGAGGATGGTTCAATTGAGAATGAGGCGGAACCATTGATGGGACGTAAAGTAGTTGGAGAAAAAATTCGAACAAGCACACGTACAGGCTATTATCAGCGAAAATTCCTCCACCCTAACAGCGGTGTGGAGATGAGAATCCAAGGTGCCCGCCACAAGGATTACCGTCTTGCGGAGATCTACCTCAATTTCGCCGAGGCGGCCATGGAGGCCAACCATTCAGCTGAGGCCATCACTTACGTGAACAAGGTACGCGCCCGTGTCGGGATGCCGGGTCTTCCTGCCGGACTTACAGGAGACGCGCTTCGCCAGAGGATCCACAACGAGCGTAGGGTGGAGCTGGCTCTTGAAGGAAACCGTTACTTCGATGTCCGCAGATGGCATAAGCCGGACGAGGATCTCTCGGACACTGACCGTTGGGTCACCGCGGCTCACATCACCCACATGAATGACGGTTCCTACAAGTACGAACGTACAACAATCAAGGAGCGTCAGTGCTACACCAACAAGTGGCTTAAGATGCCGGTTCCTCTTTCCGAGGTCAACAACATGAGAGCCATCACCGGTGAAGACTGGCAGAATCCGGGCTGGTAATGGTTAAATCTTACAGAACACTTAATTAGAGCATTAAATATGTTGAATAAGAATATATTCACAGCAGCGGCGCTTATCCTGCTTGGAACATCCATCCAAGTCAAGGCGCAGGACATCACTGTCGCCGGTACCGTAAAGGATGTTTACGGCAACCCGTTGCCTGGCGTGATTGTCTCGGCTAATCATAAGGACTTGTACATTACTGACAAGAATGGCCAGTACACCGCCAAGGTGGGCAAGTCCGAGGATTTGGAGTTCTCCCTCCTTGGTTACAAGCCGACATCTGTCAAGGCATCCTCACAGGCAGATGTCGTCCTTGAGGATGACGCCCACAATCTTGCCGAGACCGTCAACATCGGACTGAGCAAGCAGAGCAGGGAACTTCTGACAGACGCGGTCTCAACCGCATCCGGAGAGCAGCTCGGAAAATCCTTGATGTCCCGTCTTCAGGGATCATTCTCGGGAATGTTCTCAGGACTCACCACGATGGAGACATCGTTCGAGCCTGGCTATGAGTCACTGAATATGTACATTCGTGGATTCTCCACTTTCCACGGCGGAGTCGCCGGTGTGGTCATAGACGGTATCCTCTATGACTCTTTCGCCCATGACATCCTCTACCGAATCTCTCCTGAGGAGGTTGAGTCGGTGTCCATCCTCAAGGACGGAGCATCACAGGCCATCTATGGTGTGAAAGGCTCCGACGGTCTGATTGTCATCAACACCAAGCGCGGTACTCCAGGCAAACTCAAGGTCGGAGTCAACATTTCCGAGACAGTCCAAACACCTACATCCAAGATTCGCAGTTTTGACTCCTACACATTTGCCGGCCTGAGAAACCAGGCTGCCGCGAATGACGGACTCGGCGAGTACCATTATTTCCCGCAGGAGGCTCTTGAGGGCTTCAAGAACGGAGGAGACGAACTCTACCCTAACACAGACTGGTACGACATGCTTGTCCGCGATTTCTCAAATCAGCAGAGAATCTCGCTGGACGCTACCGGTGGTAACGAGAACGTGAGGTTCTATTCCAACTTCAACGTCCTGCGTCAGGGCAGTTTCTGGAACACCGATCAGAAGGACTACAAGTCTGACAACGAGAAGTACAGAGTGAATTTCCGCTCGAATGTCGATGTCAAGGTCAGCAAGTACATCAGCCTTTGGGCCAACCTTGCCGGATCTATCGTGAAGTCCCACACTCCGGGCGGTGCGGTCAACAACAACGGAAACATCTACAACCTGATCACCAGGATGCCTTCCTACATCTATGGACCGGTTACTCCTACAATCTATGACGAGGATGGAAATGTTGTGGAGCAGGGCTGTGAAGTCACGACTTCAACCAACATCAACGCCTCTCCTTACGGAATGTTGAACCGTAGCGGCTACAGCAACGAGACCAACACCAACATCTACGGTCAGGCAGGTATCAAGCTGGATCTTTCATTCCTGACTCCTGGTCTTTGGGTTGGTGGCAGCGTGGGCTATCTGTCCTACATCACCGCCAACATGGCCACTACCCAGAACTATGCGAGATTCATCAGAAACGATGATTGGAACAATCTCGAATTCACCAAGTTCGGTACGACAATCAATGATAACCTTAAGTATTCCAAAGGGGAGGCATTGTACGGATACCTCTCTTACAAGGGAGAGGCTGGATGGCAGAGGGATTTCGGCAAGCATCATCTGAATGCCAACGCCTACGCCACCTATCAGGAATTTGACAATTTCACAGGTAGCGCCACCTACGATTTCAGACGTGTCTACACCGGAGCCGAGCTGGCTTACGATTTCGACAAGAGATACGCTGTCAAGCTTTCCACCGGCTATTCCGGATCGGACTATTTCCCGAGAAAGACACGCTTTGTGTGGACACCTGGTGTCTCCGCCGCATGGATAGCCTCCAACGAGAGCTTCATCAGGGAGAGCATACCGTGGTTGTCTTTGCTGAAGATCCGCGGATCCTACGCCATCACCGGTAACGACGCCACAGGATTTGACAGGTACGCCTACAAGGATCAGGTGACCAGCACCACGGGTGGCCTTATCCCTTATCTTGGCTACTACACCAACGAGTCTGCCTATGGCAACCCTAACCTTGAGCCAGAGAAGATCCACAAGGCCAACATCGGTATTGATCTCGGTGTCGCCAACCAGCTCCAGGTTTCCTTCGATGTGTTCAAGGAGAAGATGACCAACGGTGTGATCAGCTCAACCGCCAAGGTTCCTCTCTACCAGGGTATTCCTCTTGGAGCCTATCCTATCACCAACATGGGTGAGTACGAGAACAAGGGATGGGAACTCTCCGTAAGCTACAAGAAGCGTTTCAACTCTGACTTTGCCCTGTTCGTGGCCGGTCATCTTGACTATAGCAAGAACAAGGTCATCTTCGTCGGAGAGACCGCTTACAACGAGTCCTACGCCTACCGCTACCGCACGGAGGGCTATCCTGTCGGACAGTCTTGGGGCTACCTTACGGACTACAGCAACGGCAGCGGTCTGTATAATTTCCAGGATGAGATCGAGGCAGGTCCTAAGTACTCGTTCGGCACTCCTCGTCTGGGTGACATCAAGTACAAGGATCTGAACAATGACGGTGTCATCGACGAGAAGGATCTCGCACCGATCGGCAACGGATCTCTTCCTAAGTACAACTTTGCCTTCAATGTAGGTTTCAATGTCAAGAACTTCGAGGTCAGCCTCCTGTTCCAGGGAATCGGTGACTACGACAAGAACTATGGCGAGCTGATCTCCAATCAGTCTGCCTACGACGGAATATTCACTGAAAGCCATAAGTCTGCATGGACTGCCGAGAAGTGGCTCAACGACGAGGAAATCAGCTTCCCTGCTCTTTCCACGACCTCGACGACCAGCAACAGAACGAACGACTTCCTCCTGAAGGATGCGTCATTCCTTCGCCTGAAGACAGCCGAGATCTCCTACAAGATGCCTAAGAAGGTCTGCGATTTCCTTAACGCAAGTGCCTTCAAGGTCTATCTGAGCGGTCAGAATCTCTTCACCATCGATGGTATGAAGACAAACGACACTCCAGTCGAGGGCAGTGTGCTCAACTTCCCTGTCTATAGGATGTACAGACTTGGAATCAACCTTACATTCTAATGGAAATGGTTCATATGTTAAATCTGAATGTTATGAAAAAATTCCGCATAATTATTCTTGCAATGGTGGCCGCCGCGGCCCTGTCCTCTTGCCAGGACAGCTTGGATCTCCGCTCTAACGGAACCATTGACATGTCCGAGGTTTTCCAGGATCGCAACAGGACCAGAGGCTACCTCAACGCTTGCTACAACTACTTGAAGGCGCCGTATGTCCATGCCGGAGCGTACACCGATGACGCGCAGAACAGCGAAAGCATCACTGCCGGCCACGGGTTCGACATCTGGTACAATTCCGATGTCACTTCAAGCAACTTCGCCGCCAACAACCTTGACGGCAATCCTTGGGGGCAGTTCTTCCAGGGTGCGCAAATGCAATGTCTTCATCGCCAACATCGACGGCGCCACGGCTGAAATTACAAACGAGGAGAGGGCCGGCTGGAAGGCTCAGGCTCTTACCCTCAGGGCTTGGTACTATCTTCAGCTCATGAAGAGGTTCGGTCAGCTTCCTCTGATCACTTCCGATCTTGGCACCAGCCATGACTATACCGCCGACAAGAAGGCGTCTGTGTCCGAGATCGCGGCTCAGATCTTCGCTGACTGCGACGCGGCGATCGCCACGGAGGATTCGGATGCATATTCCTATGTCTATCGTACCCAGCAGTGGGGAATGGCGACCAAGGCTCTTGCCCAGGCCATCAGATGCGAGACCGCGACCTACGTTATCAGCCCTCTCTTTAGTGATGGCGGCTACACCGCTGACCAGGCTCTTGACATCGCCGCCGACGCTCTCGCCAAGGTTCTTGCCAATGACTACAGCCTCTGGACAACAGCCAGCGGCGGCTACAATGCCTACGCTTCCTACTTCCTCTACAACCCTGATGATTACAGGGCCAAGGACAAGGAGACAATCTTCGGAGGCGTGCGCACGACTGTCTGGAAAGAGTGCGGTCTTCCGATTGTCAGCGGTAGCTCCACCGCCGGCACCTGCCCTACGCAGGAGCTCGTGGATGCCTACGAGATGGCCAACGGAAAGCCTGCCATCACGGGCTACAGCGACGAGCAGCACCTTAAGCCGATCATCAACACCGAGTCTGGCTATGATGAGTCCAAGCCTTACGAGAACAGGGATCCTCGTTTCTACGCTACCGTGTTCTACAATGGCAGCAGCAGAGGAAATGATGAGATCTCCACTGTCGCCGGTGCCAACTGCGGACTGAATGCGACAAGCATCAGGTACACCCACACCGGCTACTACATGCGCAAATTCGCCCATGACGCATCCAACAGAAACTCAAACTCTGACGGTTACATGCGCGGGGTGCGTCTCGCCGAGCTTTACTACAACTTCGCCGAGGTTGCCTATCAGGCAGTCGGACCGGACAAGGTTGTAAGCGTGTCCGGACTGAACCTGTCCGCCCGCGACGCCGTCAACAAAGTACGCGCGAGAGTCAACATGCCAGGAATCCCGAGCGGTCTGTCAGTGTCTGACTTCGAGAAGAGGTACCGCAACGACCGTAGGGTCGAGTTCGCCCTTGAGCCTGACCGTTATTTCAGCCTGCGCCGTTGGAAGGCTCTCTCTTCCACAGCGGTAGTGTCTGGAGTGAAGGTTTCCGGAACCGGCAAGAACATCACCTACGAGCGCTTCTCCTTCGACAAGCGTATGACATGCTCTGACAAGTACCTTCTCTATCCGCTCGAACTCTCCGAGGCGTCCAAGATTCTCGAACTGACCGGAAACGATTGGCAGAATCCTGGTTGGTAGTAGGTTTGTATTTTTGAATTGAAAAAAATTGATGAATATGAAGAAAATCATCTACTTGATATTGATCGCCTGCTCGGCCATCTTCCTTTCCTGCAAGGAGGATTCAGGAATGACAAAGGATGGCGACATCGTCCTGTCTAATTTGACGGCGGAGCCGAGAATCGGTGCGGTTGTCCTCAAATGGGACAATCCATCGGCAAGCGACTACTATTATGCGACGGTGACCTACACGAACGCTTCCGGAGAGGAAGTGAAGCAGAAGGTGAGCGTCTATAGTGTCGATTCCGAAAAGGGAGAAGGCCATACTTCCGTAAGGATAGGCGGGTTCTCTGACACAAATACCTACGAGTTCACTGTCACTCCTTACACTTCTGACGAGCGTTACGGTGAGTCCAAGACCGTTTCCTGCACTCCGGAGGATGCCTCAAAGGCCTTCAAGTACATCACCGGTACGGTGGAGGCCAAGCCGACCGTAGAGGGAGCTGTCATCAGCTGGGCAAATGAGTATGATGTCCCTGTCACCATGAGCATTTCCTACAAGAATCTCGCGGGAGAGACCAAGACTGTGACCAGAACAAGCAACGAGGGCGGCAGCGTTGAGATCTTCCCGTTTGTGGACAAGACAAATGTGACGATCACGGCCACTGACGAGAGCGGCAAGAACACTTCGGAGCCAAAGGTTGTCGAGGTGACCCCGGAAAGGGGAGAGATCCCTCAGTCCAGAATGACGGCGATCGGAGCCTCTGGGGTGGATGGTGACAATGTTCCCGCAAATCTTTTGGATAACAATGTCTCAACCGCTTGGTCAGGATCGAATAATGACATTGTGTGGGTTGCCATTGACCTTGGTGGGGTTCATCGGATCAACTGGTTTGAGCTGGTAGGTAATTCAAAGGATCGTGAAAGCCAGCCTACGGCTCTTATGGTTTTCCACTCAAAAGAGCCTGTGGCAGACTTGTCACAAGCTAAAAATCTTGGCACTTTTGAATATAATCCTGAGCACATCTATAACCATGCTTACAAATTGGAGAATCCGATAGATACCAGATATATTCTTATCGCCTTCCCAGGCGTGCAGCGCGTGAGCATCACCGAGTTCTGCGCCTACTATGCCGACGCGGCCACCCATTACGCCAAGGAGTCCGAGCTTGAGCTCCAGCCGGATCCGGATGATGACCCTACCTACTATCCAGAGATTGAGTACATGAAACCGCTTGACGGTCAAAATAGCTTGACATTTGAGGCAACTAATCCAGACGATCCTTCGGAATATACATTCAAGACGACAGGCGGAGACCCATTTGTCAGTCTTGCTCCACTTAAGAAGGCCGCGGCGGGAACAGTACTTGTATTCCAGTATAAGGCAAGTGCTGATCTTGCATGTGAATTCTTCTGGTGTAAGAAAGGCACTGGTCCCGCTGGTGGAAAGGAGACATTCTTTAACTTGAAAAAGACAGACGAATGGAAGACATTCAAGATTAACATGGTTGGTGCATGGAATAACGGTTGGTGGGATGGAAAAGAAGGAGACAGAGTCCGTTTCGACATCGGTAACGAAGGAGGGAACACGCTCGTTGTCCGCCTCATGCACTGGCGTGCCGCCGTGGATGGTGAATAATCCAATCAATCTTCTAACTTGCAAAGTGTAAATGAAAAAAAACATTCTTTTACTCATACTTGCTTTTGTGGTTATGTCCTGCGCGCTTTCAGCGCAGGACATAACTGTCAAAAGACCAGCCGTTGACCTTTATCAGGACACTTGGGTGGCCACCGACGCGCTGGGAAGGACCATGCCGGGCTATGATGCCGTCGGGCCGGTCAAGACAGATCAGAGACGTGTTGTGGGCATCTTCTACATCACGTGGCACACACAGAACCTTGCCACGTTACCGGAACCTTACGGGGCTGATGTCACGAAGGTTCTTAACGCCGATCCGAACGCCCGTCTCCAGGCCGACAATCCGAATTGGAAGTACGGCTCCTATCACTGGGGGGAGCCCGAGATGGGCTACTTCCTGAGTCAGGACGAATGGGTTATCCGGAAGGATATGTCGATGCTCTCCGACGCGGGGGTTGATGTGCTTGTGTTGGATGTCACTAACGCCGTGCGTTACTGGGACGAGTGGGAGGTGCTTTTCTCCACGATGGAGAAGATGCGGGAGGAGGGCAACAACACCCCTCAGTTCTGTTTCTGGGCGTTCAACGGAGAGGTCATCACGGTCGTCCAGCAACTTTACGAGCGGATCTACAAGGAGAACAAGTACCCTGACTTGTGGTTCTTCTGGGACGGAAAACCTTTGCTTCTCTACAACGCGGATCCTGTCCATGACGCCAACGGAGGCCACTCCGCCTACAAGGACGGCAAGCATGACTATTCCGATGATGTCAAGAACTTCTTCACGCTGAGGAACATGTGGTGGGGCTACTACGAGTGGGCCGGCAAGCGTTTCATCGGCACGGAGGACAACTGGAGTTTCGGCTACAGCATGGCCGACTCACGGATCAAGTCGATGACTCCGGAGCAGCTGGCTTCAAAGCATGACGGTAAGATCGAGGAAGTAGCCGTCACCCCTGCCCAGCATCCTGTCACCATGACAGATGTCCCGATGGGAGTAGGAAAATCCTGGTCAAGGCGTGACGGCGAGCCGAAGCTCAATGAATATGATCTCCCGGATTCTGCCTACGTTCCGTGGCTCGGCCGCAAGGTTTCCGATCCGGAAGGCTATGGAATATATTTCCAGGAGCGCTGGGATGACGCTCTGGCCGCGAATCCGCAGTTCCTTTACCTGAATGACTGGAATGAGTGGACCGCCGGGAAGTACAACGGAGACGTGATGTGGCTTGGCCGCAAGAATCCGTTTATGTTCGTGGACCAGTACAACGCCGAGTTCAACAGGACGATCCAGCCGATGAAAGGAGGCTACACCGACAATTACTATATGCAGATGGCCCAGAACATCCGCCGCTACAAGGGAGCGCGCCCGATTCCGGTGAACAGGCATATTCATAAAATGTCGGTTGACGGGTCGTTCGCTGATTGGGACAGGATCGATGTCGTGTACCGCGACACCAAAGGCGACGTGTTCCATCGTGACGCGAAGGGTTACGGCGGGCTTCACTACAAGGACTCTTCGGGAAGAAACGACATTGTGGCCTCCAAGGTGGCTGTCGGCAAGTCGGACATATTCTTTTATGCCGAGACCGCAGATGCCTTGACTCCATATTCCAATCCGGATTGGATGCTGCTGCTGATTGATTCAGATGGTGATTCCTCGACTGGTTGGTATGGTTATGACATATTGATTAACAAGGATATAGCATCTGACGGCAAGGGGAGTGTCCTTAGGTTTGTTGACGGGAAATGGGTCAAGGCGGGGGAGTACCGCTTCGCTGTGGAAGGCAACAAACTGGAACTGGCCGTGCCGAAGGCCCTGCTTGGTGTCTCCGGAAAATCGATGACCTTTGACTTCAAGTGGGCGGACAACACCGGAGAACTGGTGGATCCTATCTCCCTTTGCCTGAAGGGCGACACCGCACCGAACCGTCGTTTCAACTACCGATTCATCTGGAATAAGTAATATTCATGAAAAAAGTTCTTGCCTCTTTGCTGCTGCTTGCGGGTCTTTGCGCCCAGGCCAAGCCTACTGTCTTCCCTGTTTCGCTGAGCTGTAACGACATGGTGGATCCTGTCGCCGTGAGCGATGTCAGCTTCAGCTGGAAGCTCCGTTCGGATGTGAGGGCGGCCCGTCAGACTGCCTATGAGCTCTGGGTCGGTTCGACTCCGAATTGCGGCGGTGACGTGTGGAAGTCCGGGAAGGTCGTCTCCGATGACCAGCTTGACATTACCATCCCTCCGACAGTGACCCTTGAGGAAGGGAAGCGGTACTTCTGGAAGGTAAGAATTTGGGACGGCTCCGGCAAGGTCTCTCCGTGGACAAAGGCGGCCAGCTTCACAAAGTCGATAGACAACTCCTGGGAGGCTGACTGGATCGCGACAGGGAAGACTGAGGACGGGCCGTTCCCATATTTCCGCAAAACCTGCTTGATCGGCAAGGGTAAGGTCCGCAGGGCGGTTGTCTATCTCTGCGGTCTGGGCTGTTCGCAGCTCTACCTCAACGGCAGGGCGGTCGAGCCTGACAGGATTCTCGATCCGGCGCAGACCGACTACGACAAGAAAGCCCTTTACAGCGCGTTTGACGTGACCTCTCTTCTCGTGGGCGGCAAGAACTGCATCGGTGTCATGCTGGGCGCGGGATGGTACAACCAGGACAAGGTCTGGGGAGGGGGAATGACCTACGGCAGACCTATCCTCCGCTGTCAGATGCGCGTTGAATATGCTTCCGGCAAGGTCGAGACCATCGGCACGGACACATCCTGGAAATGGGCGGACGGGCCGCTTGTCAGCTCCAATGTATATCAGGGTGATGAATATGACGCCACCCGCGAGATTGACGGCTGGTGCGAGGCTTCTTTCGATGACAGTTCCTGGAACGATGCCGTGAAGGCAGGAGGTGTCATTCCCGTGAGGATGGCCGCGCAGGAGATACCTCCGATGAGGGCTTTCGCTCCTCAGAAGGCCTCCGCCATGTGGCGGTCTTCAAAGGAAGGAAATGTCTGGATCTATGATTTCGGAACCAACCTTACGTCGGAAGTAGTGTTCAGTGCGTCTCTTCCTCGCGGAGTGAGGCTCCAGACCATAGGCTCCGAGGAGATCGACCCGAGGACCCGCGAGATTGACGTGGCTTCAACCGGTGTCGAACATGTCGGACTCCAGAAGGATTCCTACACTTTCGCCGGCAGGGGAAAGGAGACCTGGATGCCTGTCTTCACCTACCATGGAATGAGGTATGTGGAACTGACCGTGGAAGGCTCGGACGAGGAGCCGGCCTTGGACTGGATCACCCGCGCTCCGGTGCACACGGATCTGGCCACGATCGGATCTTTCGAGTGTTCTGACCATCAGATCAACTATCTGCATGACATCGCCGAGCGTACCTTCATCAATGCTTTCGTCGGGCTTCCTGTCGATTGCAACCAGCGGGAGAAGTGCGGCTGGCTCGGAGACACCCATGCCTACGACCGCGCTGCCGACATGCTCTTCCAGATGAACAACTTCTGGGTCAAGTACCTTGATGACATCCGGACGACATCCGATGTCAGCCTCACCAACACCCTGTTCCACAAGTACTACAACAATCAGTTCTACTTCGCCGACAAGGAAGCCGGCCTGCCTTTCATGATCGCCCCCGGAAAGCGTCTTTGCGGCGTCGCTTCCCCTGATTGGGGAACGGCGGTGGTGCAGCTTCCTTGGCATCTTTATGTGTACTACGGCAACAAGCGGATTCTCCGGGACTATTACGACATGATGAGCCACTGGGTACGCCACATAGCGTCCACGGCTGTTGACGGAATAGTCTATGAGGGTCTGGGGGACTGGTGTCCGACATTCAGCAGCCACGAGCACAACGGCACGGTGGTCGAGTTCTCTTCTTCGGCCTTCCATCTTCTTGATCTCGGGATCATGGTCAAGACGGCAAGGCTGCTCGGCAAGGAGGAAGACTTGGAATGGTTCGAAAAGCAGGAGGAATATGTCCGCAAGGCCATCGTCTCCAAGTTCTTCAACCCTCTCAAATGTTCTTTCGGCGGCCAGACGGCCGACGCTATGGCGCTTGAGCTCGGACTTTTCCCTGAGGATCGTCGTCAGGAGGCCACCCAGGCCATTATGTACGACATCAACACCGGCCATAAGTTCTTGGATGTAGGGGTCTTCGGCCTGTCAAGGATAGGAAGCGAACTCTCAAGGAACGGAGCCTCTGCCCAGGCTTTCGGCCTCTTCACAAAGAAGGGCGAGAACTCATTCGGCGTGATGGTGGACTCCCTCAAGGTGACCACACTGTGGGAGATCCTGCCTGTCCAGAGTGACATCTATGCGAAGTCCCACGGATCACACAACCATCCTATGCAGGGTGGTTACGAGTCCTGGATTCTTGAGGATGTCGCCGGACTAAGGCCCGTTGAGGAAAATCCTGGTTTCAAGACCGTCATGTTCTACCCTCGGCACACCGCCGACCTTGAGTGGGCGAAGGCTACCGTGGACACCCGCTACGGAGTCACATCCACATCCTGGAGGAAGGAGGCCGGAAAACTTGTCTGGGACATTGTCATTCCTGCCGGCGCCGACGGCCTCGTGCATATTCCTGAAGGGAAAAAGGCAACCGTGGACGGCGAGGCCGTGTCCTTTGGCATAAAGTCACTGAACGGCGAGGACTTCCAGGTCTTCCCGTCAGGATCCTACCACATTGTGGTGGAATAGTTCAGAATATTCATTTAAAACCGCTTATTTGATTGTGAAAAGAGTTTTTCTTGCTTTTGCGCTTTTGTCCCTGGCGATGTCGCCGTTGTTCTCCCAAGGGGTGAGCAGTGACTCATGGGCCGCTACTGACGCTCTTGGCCGAAAGGTCAGATCCTACAATGACGCTCCGTCGAAGCGAGACGGAAAGTTTGTCGCGATGTTTTTCTGGACCTGGCATCAGGGCAACGATGACACCACCTACCGGGTGAAGAACATCACCGAGATCGTCCGCAGGTATCCCGAGGCCATGAAGGATTACAATCATCCAGCCTGGGGAAGCAAGAAACCAGGATTCTTTTTCTGGGAGGAACCGCTGTTCGGCTACTACAAGACCACGGACAAGTGGGTTCTCCGCAAACAGGCGGAGCTTCTGGCAGACGCCGGCGTGGACGCTGTGTTCTTCGATTGCACCAACGGCTCGCTGACCTGGAAGGAATCCTACGAGGCTCTTCTCCAGACGTGGGACGAGGCTCAGAGGGACGGCGTGAATGTCCCGAAGATCGCTTTCATGCTTAATTTCGGCCCGTTCTCCTGGACTCGCACTTCCCTTCACGAACTCTACAATGATCTTTACAAGCCGGGCAGATACTCTAACCTGTGGTTTGTCTGGAAAGGCAAGCCTTGCATCATGGCTTATCCAGAGGCGCTTGATGATTCGCCGCTTGACAGGGAGATCGCCGGGTTCTTCACCTTCCGTCCAGGTCAGCCGGACTACGTTGACGGCCCTACCAGAAATGACCAGTGGGGGTGGTTGGAGAACTATCCTCAGCATGGCTATGTGGCCTCCAAAGGGGTTGACGGCAAGGTTTCCTACGAGCAGGTGACGGTGGGAGTCTCCCAGAACACGAGTCCTGACCGCAAGGGTCATTGCGGGGCATTCAACGTCAAGGATTCCCAGGGACGCAGTTTCTCTGTAAGGAACGGATTCGACCCTCGTCCCGACGGCTATCTCTATGGCTGGAACTTCTCCGAGCAGTGGGACCGTGCCTACGAGCTTGATCCTGAACTGGTGTTTGTGACCGGATGGAACGAGTACACTGCCGGAATGTGGCTTCCGCAGCATGGCTGGCAAGGGGATCCGTTCTCGTTCGTGGATCAGTTTGACTGGGATCACAGCCGTGACATCGAGCCGAACAAAGGCTGGGGAGACAAGGGGGATGTCTACTATCTCCAGCTGGTTGACAGGATAAGGAAATTCAAGGGAATGACTCCTGCCGCGTCGGCAAGCGAAGAGAAGACAATCAGCCTCAGGAATGTCAGGGACTGGGATGATGTGCTGCCTTACTATCAAAGCTACAAAGGCAACACCATGCACCGTGACGCGCGCGGACGCTATGACATGTACTACACCAACAATTCCGGACGCAATGACATCGTGGGAGCCAAGGTCGCCCGTGACCAGGAGAACATCTGGTTCTATGTCGAGACCGCCGGGGAGCTTTCTCCGCAGTCCGACCCGCACTGGATGCAGCTGCTCATCGACGTTGACAGGGACAAGTCCACTGGCTGGAACGGCTATGATTTCATCATCAACCGCGTCAGTCCAAAGGGGCGTAAGGCTGTCATGGAGAGGAATATTCAAGGAATATGGATGTGGGAGAAGTCGTCCGAGTGCGAGTTCAGGACTTTCGGCAACAAACTTGTAATAAAGATTCCTCGCAAGGCCCTGGGATTGTCTTCCGGATCACTTGACTTTGAGTTCAAGTGGAACGACAACATGCAGGAAGAGGGTAACATCATGGACTTCTACGTCAATGGCGACACCGCTCCCGGAGGCAGGTTCAACTATGTATATACAACACAGTCTAACTGATTTTGAACATGAAAACAACTTCTTTGTCCAGGCTTTTCTGTGCCGCGATGTCACTTGTCATCCTCTGCTCGTGCGGTGATGACAAGCCGGAGCCTAATGTCATCGTGAGACCGAAGGATCCGAAGGCGGTTATGGCCGCCAATCTTGGGGAATATCTTTCAAAGGACTATCCCTCAAATGTTTCCTATGTCGAGGTGACCTCCGACCAGGTCATCGTGAAAGGTACTTGCTCCGGATCCGGAAACTACGTTCTTGCCGAGATCACCCCTTGGCAGGACGTGACCGAGATGGAGATTTTTCCTTACACGGAAAGCATTTCCGGCAAGTCCTTCACTGTGACCATGAAGAGAATCGTTCCGGCAAGGGAGGGCATCAGGTACGACCGGGTGTTCTCCAAATGGGCCGTAGTAAAGGTGGACGGGGACAAGCAGGTTCTTGACTCCCACGCCCGCTATGCCGACGAGGTGGCTCCGAAAGCCAGTCCCGCGGCTCTTCCGCTAAGGAACAAGAAAGGTTTCGGGGCTGGAGACATAGACCTTTATTTCAGTGACTGCAAGGAGATGAACGTGGG
>OKRS01001343.1_pt1 | contig 16289 bp, 14 predicted proteins | sample 1601191 | NCBI WGS metagenome assembly OKRS01 (sample SAMEA3541509, study PRJEB24748) | human gut metagenome | biome: human gut; feature: human-associated habitat; material: faeces | place: China | collected 2012
AATCCGGTATACCCTCTTCCGGGTATCGGGGGTTTGAATCCCTCATCTTCCGCAAACCTAAGGTGAAACCATCATGAAAAAATTAATCATTTCCATACTCTTATTTTTGCCCTTGATGTCTGTTCAAGCGCAAAGTGTCCTCACACCCCAACAGCAGTTGGAGGAGGCTCAGAAAAAGCTTGAGGAAGCCAAAAAGGCGGTAGAGGAAGCCAAGCAGAAGGCGGAAGCTGCCAAGAAGAAGGCGGAAGCGGAAGCTGCCAAACAAAAGGCTGCTGCCGAAGCTGCCAAGAAAAAAGCAGAGGAAGAGGCTAAGAGAAAGGCGGCTGAGGAGGCAAAAGCCAAGGCCGAAAAGATACAGCAACAGATAAAGGAAGCTGAGGCTGAGACTGCAAGACTGAAGGCAGAGGCGGCAAGACTGAACGCAGAAGCCAATGGTGCTGCGGCAACAACAGCTGCTCCTGAGGCAACCACTGCCCCAGCGGCTCCTACAGCAACCACAGCGACTCCTGCTCCTGCCACCACAGCATCGCAGGGCTCGGGATGGGTAATCCCTACGGCAACAAAGAAGGAGACACCTAAACCTGCTGCTCAGGTTAACGGCGCGAAACTGAAGGAAGACCCCAAATACCTGGAAGGCGCCATCACCTTCGACGAACAGGGCAAAATCGTGTTTGACACAGAGATAGAAGCCCCCGGCAAGAGCGCAGCCCAGCTTTACAACCTGGTGTTCGACTACATGAGCGGCCTGACTCAGGACAAAGAGAGCAAGGCAAGCCGAATGGCGCTGGTGAACAAAGACGAACACATCATCGTAAACACGATGGACGAATGGCTCGTGTTCAGCAACTCCTTCATCTCGCTCGACAGAACAGAATGCAAATATAACCTCATCGCCAAGATAACAGATGGAAAGGTGAGCCTGTCGATCAACCACATTAATTATATTTATGAGGAGGGAAGACAGACCGGATTCAAACTGCCAGCCGAAGAGGTGATCATCGACAAGGTGGCGCTGACCAAGAAAAAGAACGACCTGGCACGCATCTTCGGTAAGTTCCGCAAGAAGACCATCGACAGAAAAGACAAGATTTTCAACGAAATAGCAGCTCTGGTGAAATAAATTTCGAGGGAACAGAACAGAAACAAACGCAATATGACAACAGAACAAAATAACAACAATGCTGCCGAAAACAAGGAGCAGCAACAGCAAGAGGCTCAGGAGAAGACAACCTACGCCGTGAGACCTCACCACCACTATAAACGACTGGACTACAGCGACCCGACCAACCTGAAAGTGCGCAACAAGTTGAACACGGCTTTCATCCTATTGGTCATCGTGGGCATCACGCTGTGGTACACAATGGACACACACACACCTGCCTACGTAGTTCTGCTCGTAGGAGTAGTGGTGAAAATCGCCGAAGTATGTATTCGACTATTCAGAAAATGATGAAGAAAAGTAAAGTAATCCTTACGATAACTCTGTTTTGTGCTGCGACATCGCCTGTCGTGGCACAAACCGATTTTAGCAACAACGAGGACTCGATGTTTGCACCCGTCAACAACAGGAACGTCAGAACCGACTCATTAGGGTCGGACAAAGAAATACCCAAGGGACTGAAGGTGTGGACCATAGACGAGCGATTCGGCGACCGACAGGAGGCACAGGTGGACACCCTGCAGCACATGTACATGAACACCCCATTCACCTCGGGACTGAGGGGAGAATACAACTCGCTGGGCAATCTGGGCTCGCCCCGCATCAACCGTATCTTTATCGATCGACGGCTGGACCAGGGGCAGTTTATCTTCGCACAGCCCTTCGACTGCATCAGCACGCCCGTCAGCGAATTCCACTTCACCAACACCTACTCGCCCATCACCAACGTGACGCTCAACAGCTGCGGAAACCGTACCAACGGCGAGGACGACTTCAAGGCGATGTTTGCCGTCAACGCGGGAAAACGACTGGGCATGGGATTCAGATTCGACTATAAGTACGGACGTGGCTACTACGACAGCCAGAGCACCTCGCACTTCAAGTACACCATGTGGGGATCGTACATAGGCGACAGATACCTGGCGCACCTGCTCTTCTCTACCCTGCACCAGAAGGCGACAGAGAACGGCGGAATCACCAACGACGACTACATCAAGCACCCAGAACTCTTCGAAGACACCTATGCCGAGAACGAGATTCCTACCGTGCTGCAGCAGAACTGGAACAGAAACAACAGCATACACGTGTTCTTCAACCACAGGTACAATGTGGGATTCAACAGAAAGGTGCGCATGACCGACGAGGAGATCAAGGCGAAGAAGTTTGCCATGGCCTCGAAAAAGGAGAATGCCGCCGAGGACGCCAAGGAGGAGGCAAGGAAAAAGGCTCGCCAGGAGGGCAAGAAGTTCGACGAGGATGCCTTCGGCAAGACACCTAAGTTTGCCGGACGACCCGACGACGCAAAGATAGCGGGCGACGAGCCTGCTGCCGACAAGAAGGATGCCAAGCCGACAGAGCGCATCGCCGTGAACGGTAAGAGCGCCGCCGACAGCATCATGGCACAGGAGAAGAAGGCGGCTCAGGACACGGCCTGGATGAAAAACGAATACGTGCCGGTGACAAGCTTTATACACACCTTGAAGTTCGACAACTACAGCCGTACTTATATCGCCTATCAGACACCTGCCGACTACTATCTGAACGAATACTACACGGCGGGAAAATACGAGGGCGACTCCATCTACGACAACACCAAGCACTGGGAGATGAAGAACACCCTGGCGCTGGCTACGCTGGAGGGATTCAGCAAGTGGGCTAAAGCGGGACTGAAGGCTTTCGTGAGCTACGACCTGCGCCACTTCGAGTTGCCTGACACCGAGGGCGGCGTGATGAAATACAACGAGCACTCGGTGAGTGTGGGCGGACAGTTGAGCAAGCGACAGGGCAAGCTGCTGCATTATAATGCCGTAGCCGAAATCGGTGTGGCCGGCGAGGATGCAGGAACACTGGCGGTCGACGGCGACGTGGACGTGAACATCCCCTTCCTCGGCGACACATTGTCGGTCATCGGTAGTGGTTTCTTCCACAGAATCACTCCTTCGTTCTACTTCCGCAACTATCACGGTCGTCACTTCTGGTGGGAGAACGACCTCGACAAGATTATCCACACACGCATCATGGGAACGCTGAAGTTTGCCAAGACAAAGACGATGCTCAGAGTGGCTGTGGACGAGATAAAGAACTATGCCTACCTGAGCCAGAGCTACAACGTGACGGACAACAACCAGGCGGCACGTACGGGAGTAACGGTGCAGGCCAAGCAGAGCGGGAGCCCCGTCAACCTGCTGACAGCCCAGCTGTTCCAGGACGTGAGATGGGGAATACTGAACTGGGAGAACGTCATTACCTATCAGCACTCGAGCAAGACGGACGTCATTCCCGTGCCTGCGCTCAACGTGTACAGCAACCTGTATCTGAAATTCCCTGTGGTGAAGGTGCTCAACATCGACCTGGGTGCCGACGTGAGATACTTCACAAGCTATGAGGCCCCCGACTATTCGCCTGCGCTTAGTCAGTACACAGTACAGGACAATGGCGACAAGAATGTGAAAGTGGGCAACTACCCCATCGTCAACGTCTATGCCAACGTGCACATCAAGCATACACGTTTCTTCGTAATGATGACACACGTCAACAAGGGTTCGGGCGACAAGAACTATTTCTTCGTGCCCCACTATCCGCTCAATGGCAGCGTGTTCCGATTTGGTGTTAGCTGGAACTTCTTCAATTGATGATTGCAACAAATTCGATAAAGGCTTGGTTTTTGGCAGCGCGCCCCAAAACGCTGTCGGCTGCGGCTGTACCCATACTGATAGCCATCGCACTCGCTATGCGCGACTGCTATCTGATGGAAACAGTTGGCGATGCTGCACAGCCTCAAATCCTGCACATACCAGCCCTACTGTGTCTGCTCTTCGCATGGGTGATGCAGATAGACTCCAACTTCGTGAACGACTACTTCGACTTTAAACGGGGAAATGACGACGAGACACGATTAGGCCCCAAGAGGACCTGCGCCGAAGGATGGATCACCGAACGCGCCATGAAGACGGGTATCATCGTGACCACGCTCCTTGGATGCGCCATCGGTCTGCCACTCGTCATCTACGGAGGAATGGCCATGATATGGGTGGGAGTGGCCTGCGTAGCGTTCTGCTTCCTCTACACCACAACCTTCAGCTACCACGGCATGGGCGACATACTGGTGCTGCTGTTCTTTGGCATCGTACCGGTGTGCTGCACCTATTATGTCATCATGCCCGAGGGCTACAAGACAGTAAGTACTGAGGTGGTGATGGCCGCTATCGCCTGCGGACTGGTGGTGGACACACTCTTGGTGGTGAACAACTTCCGCGACAGAGACAACGACCGCGAGGCTGGCAAACGCACACTCATCGTCAAGTTAATCGACAGATGGGACGAGAAGAGTGCACTCTGGCTCTATCTGCTCTTGGGGTATGTGCCCCTCGCCATCATGATGGGCATGGGAATCCACGATGCCGTAGTGCGCGACACCTCTACCTTCGCCCTCCCCCTCTACGCCGTCTACGCCGGCATGCACCATACTACCTACCGGCAGCTGAAAGCCATCAACCACGGCAGGGAACTCAACAGGGTGTTGGGAAGTACGGCACGCAATATTTTCATCTATGGACAAATCGTTTTCCTGACCATCGTCCTGGGATTCGCATTGGAAATATAATGAGGAGAAAAAGCAATGATACAACAAGTAAGTATGGAAATCATGGAGTTTGTGGAAACACAGATTCTGCCAAAATATACAGAGTTCGGTGAAAGCCACGGACTCAGACACGTCAACAGGGTGATCAAGAACTCTCTGGAGTTGGCACGCATCACGGGTGCCGACATCAACATGGTGTATGTCGTGGCTGCCTACCATGACCTGGGAATGAGCGGACCGAGAGCTATCCACCACATCACGAGTGGAAAGATTCTCATGGCAGATGCCCGGCTGAAGCGATGGTTCTCCCAAGACCAGATAAAGATCATGAAAGAGGCGGTGGAAGACCACAGGGCCTCGTCAAGCCGTCAGCCCAGAAGCATCTACGGCAAAATCGTGGCTGAAGCCGACCGCGACATCGACACCCACGAGATCTTCCTCCGTGCCATCCTCTATGCCAAGGAAAACAATCCCGGTAAAAACAAAGAACAAATATGGGAACTCTTCGCCCACCACATGGACGAGAAGTACTCAGTACATGGATACATCAAACTCTGGATTCCCAACTCGCCCAACGAGAAGGAACTGAAAATGCTGCGCGACATCATCGAGGACAAAGCGCTGCTAAGACAGGAATTCGACAAGATTTACGAGAGCATTCTCTGAAGTCAAGGAGAATTCAATGGAGTTAAAATAAAGGCTATCCTAACTCAAGAATTATTCTGAATGAGATATTTGATTCGAGTCAAGAATTTGAGAAGCATTCCTGACAAAAATAAAATATTCCAGCCTCTTCTTCCCCTTTATCTTCATAACAAAAAATCGCCCTAAATGGTTACTATTTCAATTAAAATTAGTAACTTTGCACTCAAATATAAAAAAGATAAAGATTAGGATGAAAAAAATGTTATTTACGCTGCAATTACTGCTGTTCGCAGTTATTGCACAGGCACAACTGCTTAGCCCTGTAAAATTCACCAGTCAGTTGAAAACTAACGGGACAGCAGTTGCAGAGATTGTATTCAGCGGAAAGATTCAACCAGGATGGCACGTCTACTCTACAGGTTTGGGAAGCGACGGACCTATCTCGGCAACCTTCAACGTCAACAAAATGGAAGGCGTAGAACTCGTCGGCAAACTGCAGGCACGAGGCAACGAGGTGTCGAAATACGACAATATGTTCGGCATGAAGCTGCGTTTCTTCGAAGGAAGCGCCACTTTCGTGCAGAAGGTAAAATTCACTGCTGCTCAGTATGTTATCGACGCATACCTGGAATACGGAGCCTGCAACGACCAGAGTTGTCTGCCTCCTTCAGAGGTCAACTTCAAGCACACAGGCAAGGCGCCTGCCATAGACAGCAAGGCTGCTCTGGAAGCCAAGACCGACAACAAGCAGGACGCTGCAATGGCAGCCAAGGCCAAAGCCGACTCTATCGCCATGATGCAGGCTGCCTTGACCGACACCGCACAGCAGAACACCTTGGACAGCGCAGCCCTGGCTCAAGCTGCCGAACAGCTCGACACCAAGGCGCTGTGGCAGCCCGTAGTGAAAGAGCTGCAGGCGTTCGGAGGCACCAACGACATAGCCAACCACTCACTCATCTATATCTTCCTGATGGGACTGGTGGGCGGACTCCTCGCGCTGGTGATGCCTTGCATCTGGCCTATCATTCCCATGACGGTGAGTTTCTTCCTGAAACGTGCCAAGAACGACAAGAAGAAGGGCGTTCGCGATGCCTGCACTTACGGACTCAGCATCGTGGTTATCTATCTAACTCTGGGTCTCGCCGTCACAGCCATCGCAGGTCCAAGCACACTCAACGCCCTGTCTACAAGTGCCGTATTCAACATCATTCTCTTCGTACTCTTGGCTGTGTTCGCCTTCTCATTCTTCGGATGGTTTGAAATCAAACTGCCCGACCGCTGGGGCAACGCCGTAGACAACAAGGCATCGAGCACCACTGGACTGATATCCATCTTCCTCATGGCCTTCACGCTCGTACTGGTGTCTTTCTCGTGCACTGCACCTATCATCGGACTGCTGTTGGTTCAGACGGTGACATCGGGCGACTGGCTGGCTCCTACCGTGGGCATGCTGGGATTCGCCCTGGCACTCGCCCTGCCCTTCACCCTCTTCGCACTCTTCCCATCATGGCTTAAGTCGGCTCCAAAGTCTGGCTCATGGATGGAAACCATCAAGATCGTACTGGGATTCGTCGAACTGGCGTTCTCGCTGAAGTTCCTCTCTGTAGCCGACCTGGCTTACGGCTGGCACATCTTGGACCGCGAGGTGTTCCTGTCGCTCTGGATAGTCATCTTCGGCGCCCTGGGTCTCTACCTCATCGGTAAGTTGAAGTTCCAGGTGGACGCCATCGGAGGCGAGATAGACAAGCCTATGCCTGTGCCCTGCATCATGCTGGGTCTGTGCTCGCTGGCCTTCGCCGTGTATATGGTTCCAGGACTCTGGGGCGCTCCCTGCAAGGCGGTAAGTGCCTTCGCTCCTCCTATCAACACACAGGACTTCAATCTGAACACTAAGACCGTAGAGCCTGCCTACAAGGACTACGAGATGGGAATGGCTGCTGCCAAGGCTCAGGGCAAACCCGTGCTGATAGACTTCACAGGATTCGGCTGCGTGAACTGCCGCAAGATGGAAGCTTCGGTATGGACCGATGCCAACGTGGCTGACAAACTGACCAAAGACTACGTGCTCATCTCGCTCTATGTGGACGACAAGACACCTTTGCCACAGCCTATGGAAGTGACTTTCAACGGCAAGAAACGCACCTTGCGAACCATCGGCGACAAGTGGAGCTATCTGCAGGCAAGCAAGTTTGGTGCCAACGCTCAGCCCTTCTACGTGGCTGTCGACAACGACGGCAATCCGCTCACCGCAGCTTTCAGCTTCAAGGAAGACGTAAACGCATATCTTGAGTTCCTGAATAAGGGACTCGACAACTACAGAAAGTAAAACTCGAGTAAAATAAATAAAACTATGAACAGTAGAAAAGAAATTCCAGTCCTGTTGCTTACAGGTTATTTAGGCAGTGGAAAGACAACACTACTCAACAAGATTTTGGCTAACCAGAAAGGCATCAAGTTTGCAGTCATCGTCAACGATATCGGCGAGGTGAACATCGATGCTGCCCTCATAGAACAAGGAGGCGTGGTAGGAAAGAAAGACGACTCGCTCGTGGCTCTGCAAAACGGATGCATCTGCTGTACGCTGAAGATGGACCTCGTGGAACAGCTCAAGGAAATCGTCGACATGCAGAAGTTCGACTACATCGTCATTGAGGCAAGCGGCATCTGCGAGCCTGCGCCTATTGCACAGACCATCTGCTCGATTCCTACACTCGGACCACAATACGTCAAGAACGGAGTGCTGAGACTCGACAGCATCGTTACCGTTGTGGATGCTCTGAGAATGAAAGACGAGTTTGCAGGCGGCGACGACCTGATGAAGGACAACATCGACGAGGAAGATCTGGCGTCGCTCGTCATCCAGCAGATAGAGTTCTGCAACATCATCCTGCTCAACAAGGCTGCTGAGGTGGAACCCAAAGACCTCGACAAACTGAAGCACATCATCAAAGCCATACAGCCAAAGGCTGAAATCTTCGAGTGCAACTACGGCGACGTAGACCTCGACAAGATTGTCAACACACGTAAGTTTGACTGGGAAACCGTGGCCACATCGGCTGGATGGATCCAGGAGATTGAGGCAGAACGCAACGAAGATCATCACGATCACGACGATCACGATGATGATGACGACGATGAGCACGAGCATCATCATCATCACGATCACGACCATCACCATCATCATCACCACGACGATGAGGGAGAGGCTGAGGAATACGGCATCGGCACCTTCGTGTACTACAGCCGCAAGCCTTTCGACCTGGGACTCTTCGACGACTTCGTGGCACGCAAATGGCCACGCGACGTGGTAAGAGCCAAGGGAATCTGCTACTTTGCCGACGAGAGAGACATGTGCTACGTGTTCGAACAGGCTGGAAAACAGAAGACCGTGAAGCAGGCTGGACAATGGATAGCCACCATGCCTAAAGACCAACTTGACGAGCTGCTGGCACGTGAGGAACAGCTCAGAAAGGAATGGGACGACAAGGTGGGCGACAGAATGATCAAGATCGTATTCATCGGTCAGCATCTGCAGAAAGAGGCCATCTGCAAGGAATTGGACAAATGCCTCGTGGATTAAGTCGACACACAGCAGAAAAATTACATAAATACGCAACTGAACTTCAGCAAGTTCGGAAGTTAAACACAACATAATACGCAACAAAAAGAAACAGCATGAAGATTGATTTTAGACCAGCTTTCATGAAAGACTTTGACGGTTGCTGGACGGTCATCAACGAAGCCAGAGAACAGATGATCAAGTCGGGACGTCACCAGTGGACAGAGCAATATCCTGCCTACAAGGACATCCTGGCAGACATCAACAACGGCAATGCCTATGTGCTCACCGTGAACGACCAGATAGCCGTTTACGGAGCGGTGGTGCTGAACGGAGAACCTGCCTACGAGTTTCTCGAAGGAAAATGGCTCACCAACAGCAACTATTACGTCATACACCGGTTCGCAACCCTGCCCAAACTGCAGAGAGAGGGATACGCACGCATTTTCATCAACAAGGTGTGCAGCCTGTGCGAAGTGGAGCACGTGCCCAGCATCAAGGTGGACACCAACTACGACAACCTGCCCATGGTGAGCCTGCTCTCGTCTATGGGATTCTGCCTTTGTGGACAGGTGAGATATGGTGAGAGAGGGCTGAGATTCGCCTTTGAAAAAATCACCATGCGGCCCAAAGGATAAAAAGAAGAAACTCCCAAAAATTCAGGAGAAAGAAATACAACGATGATCAGCAAGAACAAGATAAAATATATCAAGTCGCTCGAACTGAAGAAAAACCGCAACAAGGAAGGTAAGTTCGTGGCTGAAGGACACAAGGTGGTGGACGACCTCTTAGTACTGCAGCCTGCATCGCTTATTGTGGCTACCGAAGAATGGCTCAAAGACAAAAGCATTGACCCAAGGACGGAAGTGGTCACGGTAAGCGAGGAGGAACTCAGAAAGGTGAGCTTCCTGCAGCATCCGCAACAGGTGCTCGCCGTCTTTGACCAAAGGGACAACAGAGACTTCGCTTCTGCCAACGTCGACTTCAACTGTCTGAACCTCGCCCTCGACGGAGTGCAGGACCCGGGCAACCTGGGAACCATCATCCGCATCGCCGACTGGTTTGGCATAGAGAACATTTACTGTTCGCCCGAAACTGCCGATGTGTATAATCCCAAGGTGGTGCAAGCCACGATGGGAAGCATCGCCAGAGTGAAGGTCCTGTATGGCGACCTGATGGCGCTGTTCGCCTCGCTGCCTGCCGACGTGCCTGTCTACGGTACCCTGCTCGAGGGTGAGGACATCTATGCACAACAGCTCGACAACCGTGGATTCATCGTCATGGGAAACGAGGGAAAAGGCATCTCGCCCGAACTCACCCAGAGGGTGAACCGCAGGCTGCTCATCCCCAACTTCCCTCCAGAAAGACCTACTGCCGACAGTCTGAACGTAGCAATAGCCACGGCCATCACCTGCTCGGAATTCAGAAGACAAGGAAGGAGATGAAATAATGTTTAGTGTTTAATGTGCAGAAAGGTTGTTATCCCACAATTAAACACTAAACATTAAACATTAAATACTAAGCATTCAATGAAACTATGAAGATAAATGATTTGATAAAGCATCGCAGTGTAACTGCCTGCATGAAAGAAGCTTACAGTCTGATGACTGGCAATGTGAAGAACCTGCTGAAAAGTACATGGTGGGCTTTTATGATCTATGCATTCATGGTGGCATTCATGGTTTACCTGCGCACACCCAACAAGATGCTTCACGACTGGGGCGAGGAAAACATGATGCTGTCGTTCTGCCTGCAGACGGTCGTTTACTTGGGTGGCATCGTGGCGGCTTTCCTCATGGGAGCAGCAGCATGGCGCTGGCTGACCGACAAGCCTTTTGCCAGAATGATGAAGCGGTTTACTACGATTTATCTCGCTTCGGCTGTCGTCAGTTTCGTCGTCACATTCGCCGCAACGTTTGCCCTAACTTGCTTTTACCTTACGGCATTTCTCACAGGCTCAGGCTCGGCTGCTACGGCAGATTCGGCAGCAGGCTCGCCCTCGCTCCTCATCATCGTGCTCTTTGCACTCGCCATCGTCGCTGCCACCGCCCTCTGCATGGCGGTGAGTCTGCCTTTCGCCTATCTCACTCCTAAATACATGTTGCAGGAAAAGGGTGAGAAATTACGCCCCTGGAAATCATTCAAGTGCGGATTCCGCCACATGGGTTCCATCTTCAAGATGGGTTTCCTGGGCTGTCTTGTCATCCTGGTGGCAGGTATCCTGATCTACATTCCTCTCGCCATCCTGATAGGCGCACAGGTATCGGCACAGATGGGCACTCTCGAAGGCGACCCGGTAGGAACGCCCTCCTACTTCACCTTCCTCTTCATCGTCGTGACAGCTCTCCTGCTGTTCGTCTTCGCATACATCCTGCACTGGTTGTTTATCTCGTACATCTATCTCTATGGCAGTATAGAGAACGACGAAATGAAGAAAACAGAAATGCTAAATGCTAAAAATCATTCAACATAAAAAAGACATAGACATGAAACAAACCAGACTGCTATTCATCGACCGCGACGGAACCTTGATTCAGGAGCCGGAAGATGAACAGATTGACAGCTTCGAGAAGCTTGTCTTCACCAAGGGCGTGATGAGAAACCTCAGTTTCATTGCCCAACACACAGACTATCAGCTCATCATGGTGAGCAACCAGGACGGATTAGGCACCGACTCCTTCCCGGAAAACACTTTCTGGCCTGTGCACAACTTCATCATCCAGACACTGGAAAGTGAGGGAATCCACTTCGAGGAGCAGCTGATAGACCGCCATTTCCCCGAGGACAACTCGCTCATGAGAAAGCCTGGCACCGGCATGCTGACCCACTATATTGACAATCCAGAATACGACTTGGCCAACAGCTATGTCATCGGCGACCGTGAAACCGACGCTCAACTGGCCGAGAACCTGGGATGCAAGAGTCTGATACTGGGCAAAGACGGCATGGACTGGGACAAGATAGCCGAAATTCTCTTTGCCGGCGACCGCATCGCCGAGGTAAAACGCACCACCAAGGAGACTGACATATATATTAAGGTGAACCTCGACGGTTCGGGCCACTGCGACATCTCCACAGGACTGGGCTTCTTCGACCACATGTTAGAGCAGATAGGAAAGCACGGAATGATGGACCTCACCATCCACACCAAGGGTGACCTCTACGTGGATGAGCACCACACCATCGAAGATACAGGCATCGCACTGGGCGAATGTCTGCTTCAGGCATTGGGCAACAAGAGAGGCATCGAGAGATATGGCTACTGCCTGCCTATGGACGACTGCCTGTGCCAGGTGGCTCTCGACTTTGGTGGACGCCCCTGGCTCGTTTGGGACGCTAAGTTCCATCGCGAGAAAGTAGGCGAAATGCCCACCGAGATGTTCAAGCACTTCTTCAAGAGTCTGAGCGATGCTGCCAAGATGAACCTCAACATCAAGGCAGAAGGCGAGAACGAACACCACAAGATAGAAGGTATCTTCAAGGCACTCGCACGATCACTCAAGATGGCAGTGAAGCGAGATATTTATCACTTCGAACTGCCTTCATCGAAGGGAATGCTGTAAAAAAAGAAGAACAAGCAGAAAGAATGCTGTAAAAAAAATGCCAAAAAATTTGGCTGCATCAGAAGAAAGCAGTATCTTTGCAAATACATAAGGGTCGTTTCGGTTAGATTGGGATACTCATCACATTACAAATTATGAAACCGAGAAGACTTCTCTTGCCTATGGCGGGCCACTATAAGCCGGACTTCGTTCGGTGAAGCTGCAAAGCCGGTGGATTACAAAAGCGGGGGGCTCTCAAACTTATTGCTAAGTTCGGAGTTTCATCACATCATCGGACGACCCTTTTCTTTTATTCTTAGAACTTTGTCATTGAATACTCTCATCATTCTTTGAACAATATTCTACATCATAGAAAACATTCATCAACATTTTAAATTCATACGAATATCACATCATGTTTAGCGGAATCATAGAAAACATGGCTACTGTCGTGGCTGTGAAAAGGGACAAGGAGAATATCGACCTTACACTGGAATGCCCGTTTGCTGGCGAGTTGAGTATCGACCAGAGTGTGGCGCACAATGGAGTATGCCTCACGGTCGTGGCTTTAGAAGGCAACACCTATACAGTTACTGCCATGAAGGAAACACTCGACCGTTCCAACCTCGGACTGCTGAAAGAGGGAGACAAGGTAAATGTGGAACGTTCTATGATGCTCAACGGCAGGCTCGACGGACACATCGTACAGGGACACGTAGACCAGACTGCCACCTGTATTAATAAACGTGATGCTGATGGGTCCACCTACTATACTTTCGAATACAGACTCGACCGCGAGATGGCTCGCAAGGGCTACTTCACTGTCGACAAGGGTTCGGTCACTGTCAATGGTGTGTCGCTCACTGTCTGTGAGCCTACCGACAACACCTTCACCGTGGCTATCATTCCCTATACTCACGATCACACCAACTTCTGCAACATAGAAGTGGGAACCGTTGTCAACATCGAGTTCGACATCCTGGGCAAATACATCGCACGCCTGCAGGCTGTATCGAAAGACTGATAAATCTCTCTATCCTCACTCTGCTTAAAAGGCAAGGCAAACAAAAAGGGATATAAAAACAAAAGGATATAAAAACAAAATGAAGTTAGCTTCACTCGTCATGGAAGCTAACTTCATTTTTTATTCCAGATACTCGGTCTTATCCTCGATGCCGGCTTCGGCAAGAGCCTCCTTGCGCTCTACACACGTACCGCACTTTCCGCAATGCTTCTCGCCACCCTTATAGCAACTCCAGGTCTCAGAGTAGTCTATTCCCAATCGCTTGCCTATACGGGCAATGTCCGCCTTGGTGATGTTGGTATAAGGAGCTGACACGTGCACATCGACAAAGGTTCCTGCCTGGGCAGCCCGGTCGATGGCAGAGATAAACTCCGGACGGCAGTCGGGATAAATAGTGTGGTCGCCTCCATGATTGGCTATCAACACCTTCTTCAGGTTGTTGCTCTCAGCTATGCCGATGGCAATGCTCAGCATGATGCCGTTGCGGAAAGGCACCACCGTCGACTTCATGTTCTCGTCGGCATAATGTCCTTCTGGAATAGCATCGGCGCCTTCTAAGAGCGAGCTTTTGAAATACTGATGCATGAAACCCAAGTCGATGGTGATGTGCTTGATGCCCAAACGCTCACAGTGCATCTTGGCATAAGGAATCTCACGCTCGTTATGGTTGCTGCCATAGTTGAAACTGATACCCAAGGCTATCTCGTCCTTTTTATCGTAGAGCAGCGTGATACTGTCCATACCGCCGCTCACAATGATTACAGAATCCTTCATTTTTTATTTGAATTTATTATTTATAAAATAATATTGCAATCCAATATTAGCAAAATCTGCGTAATCCACGAAATCTGCGTGCACACTTATCCGAACAGACAGCGGAGCGCCTCTTCCACCTTCCTCACAGGATGGATGGTAATGCTGTACTTCGACCTGTCGAGCGAATGATAGTTGTAACGGGGAATGATGATGTCATGAAAGCCCAACTTCTCGGCTTCGGCGATGCGCTGCTCGATGCGGCTCACCGGACGAACCTCACCACTCAAACCTACTTCGCCAGCCATACACCAGCCTGCCTCGATAGGCGTGTCCACATTACTGCTCAATACGGCGGCTATCACACTGAGATCCATCGCCAGGTCTGTGACACGCAGTCCGCCTGCTATGTTCAGGAACACGTCCTTCTGCATCAGTTTGAAGCCTACCCTCTTCTCGAGCACAGCCAAGAGCATGTTGAGCCGACGCTGGTCGAAGCCCGTAGCCGAGCGCTGTGGTGTGCCATAGGCTGCGGTAGATACAAGCGCCTGTGTCTCGACCAGGAAAGGACGGACACCCTCGATGGCACTGCTGATTGCCACTCCCGACAAACCGTCATGATCGTCGGTAAGCAAGAGCTCCGAAGGATTGCTCACCTGTCGGAGTCCACCCTGCTGCATCTCGTAGATACCTAACTCTGAGGTACTTCCGAATCGGTTTTTGATACTGCGCAGGATGCGATACATATAATGCTGGTCGCCCTCAAACTGTACCACCGTGTCGACAATATGTTCCAGAATCTTCGGTCCGGCCAAGGTTCCCTCCTTATTTATATGTCCGATAAGGATGACAGGAATGCCGCTGGTCTTGGCAAACCTCAACAAGGCAGCTGCGCACTCACGCACCTGTGAGATACTGCCTGGCGAGCTCTCCACCTCGTCGGTGGCAATCGTCTGTATGGAGTCTATTACCACCAGTCCGGGAGCCTGTTCCTGTATATGCGTGAAGATTTTCTCCAACGATGTCTCGCAAAGAATAGACACATTGTCGAGCGAGGCCCTGCCATCAGCACTCTCATCGCCCACCGATGCAGAAGCCAGTCGGTCAGCACGCAGTTTAATCTGATGGGCACTCTCCTCGCCGCTCACATACATCACTTTCATGTCGGGCAGATGAAGAATGGTCTGAAGTGTGAGTGTACTCTTTCCGATGCCCGGCTCACCGCCCAGGAGCGTGATACTGCCAGGAACCAGTCCTCCACCCAGCACACGGTTCAGCTCACCATCGTGCATATCAATGCGCGGCTCATCATGAGCAGAAATATCGCGCAGACGTACAGGCCTTGCTCCCCCATCGCTGTGATTGCCGCCAAACATCGTGGCAGCACCTCCATGCCGCATGCTCATGCCAGCGTTGCGGGCAGCCTGGGAGCCCGTATCATTGGCTATACGAATCTCCTTGAACGTATTCCATTGTCCACAACTCGGGCACTTTCCTATCCATTTCGACGACTCCTGACCACAGTTGCTGCAAACATAAGCTATCTTGTCTTTTGCCATATTCTGATGAGTATTAAAATCAAGGACAAAGGTACATTATTTTTTCACTTTCGCCAAATATTCGCCACACTTTCACATCAAAAGGATACATTTTGCAAAGCCGATATTACATTACCAGCCTCTTTGATAAAAAAAATCCTTAAAAGAACACCAAAATTTGCAACATTCAGTTATTTTTCATACCTTTGCCTACAGTTTCAGCAGAGTCGACTTCAAATGAGTAAAACGCCTAAAAGGCAACACCCACGACAGTTGGCACAAAGTCTAAAACACAAGTCCTGTTCATCATTGTCATGGAGAACAATAAACAGACAGAACGAACGAGACAGATTACAACAAAGAACATTCTATTCATAATATAGAGAGAAATTAAATAACTAATAATAAAAACGTTAGGTAAAATGAAAATCGAAGATTTTAACTTTGCCGGTCACAAGGCAATCGTACGCGTTGATTTCAACGTGC
>OKRS01001354.1_pt1 | contig 16228 bp, 29 predicted proteins | sample 1601191 | NCBI WGS metagenome assembly OKRS01 (sample SAMEA3541509, study PRJEB24748) | human gut metagenome | biome: human gut; feature: human-associated habitat; material: faeces | place: China | collected 2012
CAAATTCATCATTATCACGTTTAAGTAATTCAACATAATCAATGCTAATCTGAGCAATATCTTTTACATTATCCTTCGTACATGGAAGAGTATTAATCATCTGATAACTCAACTGTTGATATTGTCCTAATTTACTTGGGTGGTCGGTTTTTACAATGCCCCACATATCACCATCAGAATGAATTCTTTCACACCAATAGTCATATGCTTCAGTAATATTATTACCCATTAAGTCTTGAAATTTCTTCCACTTAATCGCATTATCAGTGGTTATCATCTTAATATCTTTTAAATAATGCCATTTACCAAACATATCTTGAATCTGGTATGTATTGTAATCATATCCATTCTTCTCACACCAATCTTTAAAGAATTTTTGAAGATAACTCTTAAAAGCACATGCTTTAAAAAGGTGATTTCTGAGTAATGCCATACCGTTAATATAAGATGGGAGACGAAGATAATTAGAATCAGCTTCGATTAGTGCCATACCATCCCAAATTGTATTTTTAACTTGACGTTTTTCTTCGGATACAACACATTTTTTACGTTTTTCAATTACCTTTTCGTTTTTATTAGTTTCTTTATTTTTCTTTTTGACTTCTACTTCGTATTCTTCTGCTTTAACAACTTTTGTCATTGTTTCAAAAAAGGAATCCTGATCTTTGAGAATTAGAATATCCTCAACAGGTATATGAAGTGTACCAATAATTGTAGATGTGGTAAGTGGAGCATAAGCTGACATTTCAACGATTTTCGCATTGTCATGACTCATTTTTTTTCCAAGTCCAATTGTTAACCAATCATATGCAATGTCATATAATTTACTATTTATGAAAATAACTTGTCCAAGTTTAGCTTTGGCACTTGTACGAAAAAGCATTTCATAATGAATTGTTTCTTCTTTAATTGTTCCGTCTCTGCGTTTACGTTTATATGTAACATCAACACCATTCTCGTAAAAATATTCTCTAATCTCATCTCGTGATTTTTCATTATACAAGTCTTTTCTATCTTCAACTTTTTGTAATGCCTGTTTAATACGTTCCTTAGAATCGCCATCAGTATCATTAAATAACTTTTCTAATCGAGTATGCTCATTATCATAAGAGCGACTTCCAAATTCATAATCAAGACAAATTATATCTCGTGTACTTTCATTTTTTTTACCAGATTTTCCTTTATAAATATTTAATCCGTTCTTTTGCAAGAAAAAACTAAATAAACTGTTGTTAAACATAGCATCAGTATATGTAAAATAATCTCGTGTTCCAAGATTAACATCATACAACATACCAGCACTGATATTTTTTATTTTAATTCCATATTCACTCATTCAGTATATCATCACCACCTTAATCTAAATTCTCCCAAAATTCATCTTCAGAATCATACCCACCATAATCTAAGCTTCTGCAAACTCGTGAGATGATTTTGTAGAAGCTTTGTAATAACATTGCTCCAATTCAGAGCATTCTTCACATCTAAAATTGTTGTCAAATTCACATTCCGAAAGTTCATCTACAATCAATTCTTTCATTTCTTCAACATTGTCAAAATTATTATTCATATAAATTTACCTCCACTTATATATTCTCCAAATGAAATTTCTATTTATTCCTAATCCATAAAATAAACATCAACATATTTTTCACCATTCTCTAAACAGAGCAAATATGTAGTATATCCATCTATCAGCATAAAATCTCTGTTGAGTATAACCTGCGACTCATACATATTATTCTTACGGTAAAATTCACGTTTTTGTACCATTTTCTTGAATCTAGGGTGAGTAGCCCTGAATTCTTCTGATATAATAATGTCTTTGATATTTACCTTATATACTTGTCCAGATTTACAGAACATCTTCTTGATTTTTCTAATAATCTTATTCATCGTTCTCCTCCGTTTCATATCTAAATCCTAACCAATTAATCATCCAATTAATTCCAGCAGATCCAACGCAATCCTCATGTATATATTCTCCTTGTTCATTATCAAGATACCTTTCGCCTTGATAAATTCCTTCGTTGCAATAGCAGCAAGTTATTCTTGGGCGAGTAGGAGAATAGTAAGGACATCGTGGATCGTGCGTACCATCATATCTGTTACATAGACTACACATATAGTTATTCCATTCTCCTTTAATACAGTTGTGTAAATTTTTCAGTTATAATTTTTAGGCGAGTATTTGTTCACCGAATGGTGTAGAATTTTCTGTGCACTGTCAGAATAATAAATTCTCAGCTAGAAATGGTATCTCAGTTATTTTTATTATTTGGAACCTTTTCTTTATAACTTCTAATACTATTTTTCATTTGCATGTTACATGATCTATCAAATCTCCAAGCAGAAGCGATTTTATCTGCAATATTTTTACTTCCTTCATAGTCAGTACAAAAATCGGACTGACAGATAAGCCCACCGTATGTATTTGCGTACTTATGATTCTTTGATTCGATTGTTACTGTTTTGTTCATTTAATTGTTCTCCTTTGATTTTTAAAATTTTATTCATTGTAATCAGCTCCTTTTAAGTGCTGTGTTAATTGGTTACATATGTTTATTCTCTATTTATTAGGAATTTTGTGGTGAATTGTCTTTGATCCATTTTTTTAGAAGATTTCGCATTCGTATACTTGGGATATATACCCAAATTTCCTTGCCATCACGAATAGCCGATCTCCATATAAACTGAAGCATTTCAGAAAGTGCATAACCATTCTCATCTACACTAATATGATTTGTTGTGAAAAAATTTTTAATAAATGGATTGAGGTAACGATTTATAAGATATGCTACAGAAGTTCTGTCTCGATATTCATTGGTGGCTCTGCAATTACATGATAGATATCCTTTTGTATATCCTTTCCCTTTTAATATTTGTTGGTATTCTTTAAATGTAGTCCATATGTAGTCATTTGAATTTGTATTTCGCACATTATGGAAGAAATTATATATATTCTTTTTTAATATCTTCATTGATGCGTTGTTTTTATTTCGAGAATACCAAGAAAAAGACAAGTCAGAATCTCTATCGCCAATCATATTTAATTTTTCATTCTCACAAATATGAATTAGCTTACTATAATCATAAGATGTATATCTGATATTTGAGCTATATGGAATAAGATGATAATTTTCCATAGAATCGCCTTGAACAGACCAGTATGTATATTGAACTCCATAATAGTCATAGTAATATTTCTGCATTTGCATATCAAAATAATATGTAAGAATATAGATATTCCTAAATGAATTAAATGTCTCTATAGGAAATAACCATACCATTAAGTTATCTCCATAACATACAAGACTTCCTAACTCACATAAACGCTTTTCATTATCAAATTTACCATGATAATCAGAATATTCATCTTTCCATGTAAGCTGCTTTGTATCAGGATTGATTTCAACATATGTATTTTTTAATATCTCAAAATCCTGTTTGGTAATATCATATTCTTCTATAACATTTGCAACTTCATCCATTATAAGCGTATAATTTTGCGCTCTACATAAATCAATCAGTTCATTGTCGAATTTTTGAAATAGAGCATGGGTTGACACTATGTTATTACCATTGCCGATCAATCTCTTAAGATCTCTAAGTTTACTGCCCCTATCATCCTTTTCATCTTTTAAAAATGTAGGTGCTTTAAAATTCTTACCATTACAATACGTCCTATATCTGGTTATTTCATCAAGGAAAGGTGTTATTACCAAAAATTTCTCATCTTCATCTGATTGATTAATATAATTCATTATTGACTGAGTTTTACCAGCACCCATAATGGCATCTACAATATTAACTTTACAATTAAATTCCAATATAAAATCTCCTTTCTAAATACTTGTATATAACTATATTCTCCACTTAACGACAAAAATCCCTCCAACTGCCGTTTGGCTTGGCATAAAATTTTAACACAATTTTCAAAAAATAAGTTCTTGGATTTTTCCCTTATAAATTAAGGGTTTTTGAAGTTTTTTGCAAAAATATGCCAAATTTGCAAAAGTTCTAAAATTGAAAAAAAAGCCTTATAAATCAAGGGTTTTTAGGGCTATCCCTTATAAAAGATATAATAAAAGTTCTAAAATTAAAATTCTTATATTTGTGGACTGCGTAAGCAGGACACAAGGGCATGAGCTTCGTAAGAAGCGATTGACCAACAACGCCGTAGGCAATGAAGTGTACATATATGATTATTCTCTTTTCTATTTTTTATTCTCATCCAAATTCACATAGCTGTCTTTCCAATAATCCTCTACAAAGAATACTGGTAATTTATCATGATATCTTTCATATATTTCTTCGTCTGGTATTCCAACCCAATACGGTTTCCATTTTTGTCTTTCTTTTTGTAATTCTTCAATCTCAGTATGATATTTTCCGTTTTGTAAATATCCTTTGATTTTTCCGCATACGGCACAGTAACTGCTCAATGATGTGTGAATTTTATCTTTTTCTTCTTGTGTAAATACATTACTTTTAAAATTCCATCTGTATTGAATTAAACATTCTTCATATTGATGTTTATGCTTAGATTTCTTCTTTGCTTTGGATATATTACTTTCTTTATGTTTGAGGTACTTTGGTGTCTCTGAATTGGTTATATTGTTTGTATTGTTCATGATATAATTCCTTTCTTGATTGATAATATATTATTCTCTGTTAGGATTGCTATTTATTGGTTTATTTTATATATGTCTACCCTAGAGATGTTCTTTTCTTGCTAACGCTGCGAAAAGACCGTCCCTATCAAGGGACTACATCTTGTGCTACGCACATTATCTGATGTATAATTTGGCAATTATGTATAAAATAATGTTTTGTACTGAAAATAATTTTGGTAAAAATCTACAATGAGTAACTTAAGTAGATGCATTTTTGACAGCGTAGAATAGCCCTAGAAATGTTTTTTATTGCTTTTATGATAACTTGTTGGGGTAAAAATTAAAAAGCCTTATTTCGGCTTTTAAATACGTTAGAATGATATATAATATTTTTGAGGAATTATATTAGTGAGATTTTATTTTATGAAAACATTTATATTGAAACATACTTATTGTAATTCTTTTTATATAAGAGTACAATTAAATCAAATATTTTATATAGGAGGTTTTTATTTATGAAGAAATCAAAGAGATTAAAGAGGGTATTTAGTTTTGTGTTATGTGTTGTAATGACTATTACCATTATTCAATTAACACCACAAAATACCTATGCTACCAAGAAGGTTAAATTGAATTATACAAAAATTACTTTGTATGCTGGAGAAGTAAAAAATTTGAAAATATATGAAGGGAAAACTGAAATATATTCTGCCAGATGGTCTTCTTCTAATAAAAATGTTGTGAAAGTTACTAATTATGGGCATATAGAAGCATTAAAACCTGGTTCTGTTAAAATAACCGCAAAATATAATGATAAAAATTATGTTTGTAAGGTTACTGTTAAGGATGCTTTAAAAGATCATGTAAGTTATGAGTTGATTGATATTCCTGAAAACAAAGATTTTAATAGAAATAATACTAATGCTATTAAGATAATAAATAACAATGATATTACTGTTGAAGCTAGAATTAAATGTAAACGTTACGATAAAGACGGATTTTATATTGGAAGTGGTGAAATTAGAGGTGTTGTAAATTCTAACAGGTATATTATTATTCCAATATCATATGATGAATATACAAGAATAAACTTAAGCAATGTTTATAGAGCCGATCCTATAGATATAGAATATAGCATATCTAATCCATATACTAATGGAAACTTTGAATATAGAGATATTATATTTAATAATAATTCAAATCGTAATCAATCAGCAGTGTGCTCTATATTGTATTACAATAGTGATAATAAACCAATTTGTATAAACACTTCTTATAGTATAAAAACAAATAAAATACCTGTAGGTGAAAAAATAAAAATATCTGATCGTTATTTATTGGATATGAAAGAAAAATATGATATCCAGAGAATTGAGATTTATTTATATTAGTTGTATATTGTTGAATATTTGTTTATTGGACTATGGCTTTGGCTATAGTCCTTTTTTATTGCTGTTTTATATATGGATATCTCTATTTAAAAGGTGATTTGTGCGAAGGTTTTAATACCCCCATATGTTGAGATTCTTGAGTGTGACTTTTGATGGAAAAATCGTTATCGGTGAAATTGCTTATATATAAGGTGATTTTTGAATTGTGGATGGATTTTTGGTGAGATAGGAGTTTAATTTTTGGGGGTTGAAGTGGCTGAAATGCTTGATTTTAGTGGGATTTGACGATATGGGGTACGATAAGTGGTTTGAAGGGTGAAATTTTGGATTTTGCTTGATTTTGTTGGGATTTTGAATATTGGGAAGGGTTAGATTTTTGAGTTGGTGTGTGGATGAATCAGCTATAAGGTTTATTGCATTTCCAGCCCATCTAATTAGTTTTAACTACCCCGGGTTATGTAAAAACAGTGGATAATAGATATATATTATACACTGTTTTTACATAGAACAAATGTTCGATAAAATCAGATCTGTAGTGTTTGAACAGAACATATGTTTGGTTATAATTTTATCGTATTTTTTTTTGAAAAATGATACTTGACTTTAGACAAATAACATGATAATATATAGTCAAGTCAAGAGAACAAACAATCTTTAAGAAATTAGAAATTGACTCTTGACAAGTAGAAGAATATCTGTTATACTTGTATCAAGTCAAGTGAATAACTAGGAAGTAACAAGACTTTAAACTTCTTTGCAAGCAATCCTAAAATAATACTTGACAATAAACAAGTAACATGATATACTTGAGCCAAGTCAAGAGGGAATAATAACTTGACAAAATAGGGTGCAAAGTCTAGCACACCTTGCACCCTTACATAGTGGATAGCATGAAACACGCTATACTTAGCAGTCTTTATTCTAGCATATTTCATGCAAAAAATCCACACAAAAAGTTTGCACATCTTTAAAAGTGCCTTTGCGGATAGGTGCAAGTGTTACGGCACGAACCACACCATGAAACAAGTTACGGCTTGCGGATAACTATTTGCATTGCAAAAGCGGGAGAAAATTCTCTAACTAAGGTTCCCGACTGCCTTAGAATTAAATACTTGTTTATCTGGCATGGTAACAAGATAGTTTGCACTAGCTAGAAGTAGTGTTGGTGTAGTAGTAAAGCTATTACACTAGGTTAGCTGTAAAAGTTACGCATTCAGCGAACACAACTAGCCTTTGACGGTTGAAAACTCCGTATAATTGAGTTTATATCTTTTATCAATTATCTTGTACGAATCGAATGAGGATGCAAGCAAGAAGTGCGTTTCTAAGGCTGAAAAGCTTTCTATCACAATAAAATAAGAAAGATTCATAAAAGATTCTATGTTATACATAGTTAGAAGAGTAGACACTGGCTCAATGCTATAAGTCTACTCTTTTATAGTGTGTATAACACACTGATAACAAAGTACACAATAAAAGTTTATACCTACAAAAAGTAGGAGAATAGGAGAACATTATGAGTAAAACAACTACAACAAACAATGTTACTGTAAACGCTAAGGTTGACTTTTTCCAGTCAGTACGGACACTTTCAACACGCACTTCAGAATTTTTCCGTTGCGTTATCAAAAAAGCCGAACTGAATACAATCTATGGCTCAAAAATTGATGCTAATAATAACAGTATTGCAGCCATTGATGATATGCTCGAAAAAGGTTCAGGGAATCTTGACGTAACCGTTGAAGATCTGAATCGGATGCGTACTAATTATATAACTATCAATGAAGGTTTAAAGACTGAATGGGACAAACTGCTCAAAGAACAGGCTTCTTTCGAGTATAACGAGTATGACAAAAAATTCCGCAAAGCTATGAAAGATGCTTCATGCTTAGAAGATGTCAAAACAGCAGTAGAAAACTTCTACAAAGCATATAAGCTCGATGTAACAAATACAACTTTTGAGACTGCTGTTCTTGAGTCAATCGGCAAGAAAGTCGATACTAAAACCGTTGTAAAATCTAACGGTACAAAAGCTCTCAAATATGATGTGACAAATGCACTTAAAAATCTTTATGGTGTAGGCTTTGAATGGATGGTAGAAGCAGGAACTATTAAACCTGCTGATATTCCAAGTGTATTGACTGACAAATATACAAAGAAGTCTAAGAAAAACAACAAGTAAAACGCAAAATAAAATATATAGTTATAAAAGGGCAAGACAAATACTTTGCCCTTTTATAGTATGCATTTTAAATTTAAGGAGGATAAAATCATGGGAAAAGATAGAAGCATGGCGATTAAACATGCAAAAGCGAAAAAAGAAGCAATGAAAGAAGTGCTAAACGATCAGAATGACTTTGCACAAACTTCATGGGGACTTACTGACAACATGCGTAAATGGTTTAAAGCAAAACCATATGCTTTGACATATGGAAAATAAAATGCATAGTTAGAAGGGCAGACAAATGCAAATAGTCTGCTCTTTTATAGTGTGCATTATTAAGATAGCGCTTGAAAAAAGTCAAATAATATGCTATCTTTGAATATATAAAAGGAGGCGAAAAATAGTATGATAGTATATTATAAACTTGATACACTTTTAAGCAAACGCAAAATAACAAAAACACAACTATGCAAAGATACAGGAATTAGCACTAATGTTGTATCAAAAATAAGCAAAAATGAAGTATTCAAAACAGATACACTAAATCGTATCTGCGAATATCTCTGCGTCCAACCAAGCGAAATTATGGAATGGATACCAGATGCAGAATATAACAAGGCAAACGAACAAATCGCCTCAATTGACGCACAAATTGCGGAATTGATGGCAAAGAAAAAAGAATTACAAAAATAAGGAGGATACAACTATGTCAAATAATATAGACGAAATGCGTAACTCTATGCTTGAAGCAGGAGTATATACAAAGGCAGATATAGATAAGATCTGCGAACTTGAAAAGGCATATCAAGATGAATGCCAGGAGATAGCCGAACAATGCGAAGCTGAAGGTTATCCAGCAAACGGAAGTAACTATGAACTCCGTTGTTCAGAAGCTCGTAAGTATTATAACGAGCAGTTTGAAGATATAGACGCAAATTATGATTTTGATGAAGAATAATTTGCAAAACACAGCACCCACCAAGCACCCAATTTTCGGGTGCTATTTTTATACCCAAAAACAATCAGAAAAGGAGAACAAATATGAAAAAGAAAATATTGTCACTCGTTCTTGCAACAGCAACAATCCTTACATCCTACACAGTAGGCACAATGCAACCAACGCAAACAGTCAATGCCTCAACTCCAAAGCAGATCAGTATCACAAATGCAATCCCAATCTGTGACATTGCTGGTTATTTCTATGACAAATATGGATACCTCTGCTTTGAGCTTGGCGATACAACAAAGCAGTTCAATAAGGCAGATGGATATTCGTATTCAAAAATCTGTGAGAAACTTCCGCATCTTAAAGATTTAGATGAAAACAAAACATATCCTTTGACAGCGAAAGTAACAAAGGTAAACAAAAAGAAAAACGTTGTCATTGTACAGGATTATAGCGGAAACAAATGGAAATTTCGTGGCTGTGAAGACTATGAAGATGGAGACATAGTATCTATGCTCATGGATAGTAACGGAACAGAAAAGGTAACTGATGATATTATCTTACAGGTCAGATATAGCGGTGCAGAGTGGTAAATAATAAGGAGGAGGCTCACAATGTCAGAGAAAGCAAAACAAATTCACAATGCTTATTGTGATTATGAAATTGCAAAAGCAAGCAGACCACCACGGATCTATTTAGTCCGGGCAGAAAAAACGAAACCATGGTATCAAAACCAACAACATGAGTAAAGCGATGTTAGCACAGACGTTAGCATCGCTTTTTTAGTACAGAAGGAGGAGAAAAGTCAAATGATAATTATCATTAAGGATGGTTATGATGTTATTGATAATCGTCCAGAAGCAGAAATCGCACAATCAGAGCGTGATTATTTTGAGGAGCGTTACAACAGAGAGTTGAAACGCAAATTGGAAGCAAACAAGCATCCATTTGCAAAGAAATTATTAGCCGCATGTGGACTGTTATAGAAGGGAGAGTGAAAATCATGGCAAGAACATTACGGGATAATCAGGCATCATGGGACGCATTATTTTATGCGATTATTACAGGATGCACAGCGAAAGACGCATTATTAGCTATGGGAATCTGTCCAGACAGCGAAAATAATTTAGCAAGGAGAACAGAAAGAGAGGCGAAAAAATAAATGAAAGGATATGAAGTACCGGATGGTTATATGGGTTGGATCAATGGAAAATACCAGCTTTTTGAAAGCGAAAGCCAATATTACGAAACACTTTTAGAGAGAGAAGAGGTCTAAATGGCAAGGAAAATTAAGGAAACATTGTTTGTTTCACTATGCAAGCGATGTGGAGAACGCAGAAATTGTCGTGGAATTTGCATTGAAATGAATAATGCAATGGTAAAGGCAAGAGAAATCAAAGCGACTACGAAATAATGTGGTCGCTATTTTAATGCAAAAAATTAAAACAAGAAAGGTAAAGGTAAAAATTATGTGTAAAATTAACGGAAGGAAATTAAGCGAAATCAGAATGGAGAAAGGATTATCACGGGCTGAACTTGCCTCAAAAGTTGGTATGTCTAAGTCTTCAATAGAGAAATATGAAATTGGTGCAGCGAACCCAAGTGATAAAGTAGCAGACAAGATTTGTATGATTTTAAAAATCAACAAAGGAGATATTGAAATCAAAAGTGTTGATTATAATTTTAGAAACGGAGAAAGCAAGACCGTATGCAACGCAAGAAAACGGTTAGGTGATAAACGGTTGAGAATGCCAAGAGAAACAGAAAGTTTTATTCTTGAGCACCGGAAGGAAAGTGAAGAACAGGAAACAAATGAGGTTGAATCTAAACTTGAACAGCCTACAGCGTTCGCAGGAAAAACATATATTCAGATTAACCCAACATTCATACATATTCCTACATGGCAGAGAGATACTGATTTTGCAAAGGCAGAAGAAATTGGCACTAATTACAACAGTAACAAATATGATCCTATTAAAGTATATGTGAAAAATGGAAAGCTTTATGTTGCTGATGGTGCGCATAGATTGATAGCGGCAATTCTTAGAAATGTTATGTTGAGCAAACAGTTGATGATTATTGTTGAAGTTCTTGATTGTGATGAGAAAGAAGCAAGACGGATTTTCTTAGGACAGAAGGCAGGACGAAAAGATATGACTGTTAATGATATGTATAGAGCAGCCATTGAAAACGGAGAACACGATTACATTGCTTTAAAAGAAATTTGCGAGGAAAACAATATTCAGATTACAGCAGATGAGCATATTATTGATAATCCAGTAGGCAAAATGAAGGCTTCGTCAAATGCTCTGAGATTGGCAAACAAAAATGCAGATTTAATGGAAAGTATTATCAAGTTGATGAAGAATCTTGATTGGACTGGTTCAGAAAAGAACGTATTTACAATCAGAAACTTTGATGTAATGAAAAGATTGTATGCAAACTTTGGGAATGATATGGAAGTGAAATTGTTAGAAAACTGTAAAGGAGCAGTGTTCTATGAAAGCAAAGTAGTTCCAGTAAAAAGCAATGCTGAATTATACGATATACTTTCCGCAGAAATTAGCAAATGAGTGGAGAATAAACAATTAGAAAGCGAGTGATCAATATGAAACATCGGTAAAAATGAAACTAAGCTGCGCTATCAGGCTATACGGGCAAACACATTATAATAAGGAAAGGATAGATGAATTATGACATATAGAAAGACAAAACAACTGCGTGAATTCGAACCGATTCTGTTACGGAATGGTTATAGATTTACACGGTGTAGGGGAAGTCATTTTATTTACATGAATCGAACTTCTCATAAAATTATAGCAGTCAATAAGGATTTAAACAGAATGGTTCGTGAAAGACTTATAAAAGAGAACCACTTGGTGGAGGTATAAAACTATGCAGACAAGAAATATTAAAGTTGGAACAAAATTTAAGCACATGAAAGAAGAATGGATCTGTACATCAAATGATGGATTCATATTTGAGGCAGATTGTTTGAATAAAAATTGTCCAATGAAAGATTTAATGCTCATAGGATCAAGCGAAGAAGTGGAAGTGATTGAATAGGAGGTATAAGCATGAAATGGATTGAGATTTTACGGAAAGATGACCATGCATTACTGCAAAGCGAAAGTGATACACAGTATGCGGTTGTAAGTGGTTACGATCCTGCACAGCCAGAGGATCAGCAGTGGTCACACGGAACATATTTTGAATATTGGAATGATACAAAGCGAAAAGCAGATTGCTTACAAAACGCTTTAGATTGTTTCAGAAGCAGAACTGAAGAACACTATGTAACTAAAGGACAGAAATATCTTGAAATCTATAGAGAAGATTATACAGAAAGCACATTCAACGAAATTGTTACATCTCTTGGAGTTGATAATGAAAGAGTTGGAGATGCACTTGGTTGTTACTGTATTATAGATGAAGAGAGTTTGAAAGAGGCAGAGTAAATGGATATTTCATTTGAATAATGGAGGTAAAAAAGAATGGATAAATTAAGAGTATGGTGGATTCCACAAGCAGGTGCAACAGAGGATGCGTTTTATATTCCTGTAGAAACGGTTGAAGAAGGTAAAAAAGTAATGGATATGTTGGCAACATATGATGCATATCAAAGACAGAATAGAATTAAGCCTGATTATTGTAATTGCGGTGGAGTTCAGAGATGGGACGAAGATTCTCAGGATTGGGAAGATTGGTACATGGAAACAGAGGATGACTACTTTGATGATGTAGATGATTACTGTGAACAGTGTGAAAAGGCAGATGAACTTGAAGAGTTTAGAAATGAATTGTTTAAACAGATTGATTGGGAAAAGATCGAGAAAATGTCGTAATAAATGCGTGTTTCCTATTGATTGGAGGTAAGAGAAAATGAGTAAATGGATTTTAATAGAGGTTGAAAATCAAAATATAAATGAACCGGACACATATGATTCTTATATAGAAGCTTATGATGAAATGAAAAGCAGATATGAGAATTTAGTAGAAGAAGGAGATGAAGCGTCCATTGATGAATATAATGCGAACATTCAGACGGATTCATACAATATTGATTGGAAAATATATGAAGTAGAAGCAGAGTAAATTCGCATTTCTTTAGAAAGAATTAAGTCGAAACCGCCTTATTACAGGCGGTCTATGCAAGATAGTAACTTGCATACTGATGATGACAAACTAAATTTGAATGGAGGATAATATTATGGTAAATATTATGGCACAGTTAGAGGCGTTAAGTAATAAAGATTGGTAGAATTTATTTTCTGCTATAGAGGAAGATTCACGGAGACGGGTTGCAAGTCTGAAATAAGATTTGCAGTATAGATATATTGGAGAGATTGATTGTCCAACAGAAATGTATCAAGATTTCGCAACTGTAAAAGATGTAGAGGGAAAGGGAAAGACAAATTGGTTTGTTTGTTCTGATGGTTCATTTTTTACTTGTGATGACACAACTGTTGATGCTCTTTATGATAGTGGCAGAGTGGTTGATTATGAATTTCCATTTGAAATAGAAAGAATGGAAAAGTATGAACAGCTTTCAAAGGATGAAAGAATTTCTTTTCGAGTAGCCATGCAAGGAATTTTAGAATCAGAAGCAAAAGAAATTGTATGTTGGGAACTAGGTATTCCTGCCTATGATAACGTATATGTATTTGAAATTTCAGAAACTTATGTTGATAGTTCAACTAAGGAAGAAGAGATTAAAACATGTACAAGGAATATAGAAGCTGATAGTGAAGCAAATGCAAGGGAAAAACTTAATTCTGAATTATTTAAAATTGGATCTGTTGTTAGTAGTGGAAGGAGGTTTACAGCAGAAGACAACAGAAAAATGCGTGAATCTGGTAAAATATTTGGATACAGAGGAGGCATACCATATACAATTACTTTGAAGAACAGAGATGTTGTTCTTAAAGAAATAAAAAAGAATGATTTATTTTAACAAAGAAACTAAGATTTACAAGGAAGAGGTGAAGAGAAATGGCAAAATATACATGTAGCAAGACAAAGGATGAAATTCTTGAGATTATTGCAGAGGAATTTAGAAAAGTAAATAAAGATTATGATGATGCAATGCAGAACGACAATGATAAACTAAAAGAACGGAATCAGGGTAGATATGTAGCAATGTTTGATTTGTTGCATAAGTTAGAGATTTATGAAAAGGAGTGAAGCGAAATGACAAGTATTGAAAAGTTAAAAGAAGATGCACGGAACTTAAATGAACTCACGGATCATTTGATTAAATTACTTGAATCGGATGATAAGCGGTTCTCATTTGAATTTTGTGCAGGTGGCACAATGGAAATTTATGACAAAGAAAAAGAAATCGGTTATGCAGTTCGCATTACACCGATTAAATATGATGAAAATGGAAACGCAATAAATTTATAGTAAACACAAAGGCAGTTAGGAGAATAATCTACTAGCTGCCTATTTTATTACAAGGAGGAAACAAATTATGAGCAAATGGTTATATGATCCTGAAAGGGATTCACGGAATGGAAAAGAGTTTACATACAATTTGCCTATACATGAGAATGACACATTATTCAATGGTTTTACATATAGAGAAATCATGGATGTAGTAGTTGCAAATTGTGGTCACAATGTCACAGAAGCGCAATTTGATAAAGAGTTAAGTGATTTTCTTGATATGCGAATTAAAGAAATGAAAGAAAATCTGATGTTGTGCAAGGCAAATATGTTAAAAGAGATTAGAAAGTAAGGAGGAAATTATTATGCGTAAGATTATTAACCCATGTAAATGTAAGGTTTACACAAGAACAGGAAACGAAGTAGATAGAAATGCATTTGTGAGAATTGAATATAAAGATTCAAAATTAAGTATGAGTGGTGTAGTTGCGCCATTATCAAACGGAAATTGCCTTGGCTCTGCTGGTCAGTGCGTAGATGAAATCAGAAATGGAATTCCTACAGATGAATGGACAACAGAAATGCTTAATAAATTATGTGATATTTGGGACAAATGGCACTTAAATGATATGCGTCCATATTGTTCACATATGGAAGAACTTGGATGGACTGAACACACACAGGATAAAGTGAAAATTGAAAAATGGACACTTACAAGTGAAGCGTCTCAGAAAAAGAAAAATGCTGAGAACAGAGCGTTGAAATGTCTGAGAAATGGAGAACCATTTTATCCAACAAAAGATGAAATTGCATATGCAAATATGAAATATTCTATTGATATTTATAATGATGAAGACATAGAAAATAAATGTGGAAAGTTATATAGAGATGCGTATGAATTAAAAGAAAAAGATTGTTTAGGACATTCAAACACAGAATATAAAACAAGAGGTTGGATTTCATATAAAGATCATGAGTTAGGTTTTCTTAGTAGACCTTGCCCTGTATGTGGTTATAAATATGGGACTTCATGGAAAATAGAAGAAGTGCCTCAGGATGTAATTGAATGGCTTAATAATTTGCCTGAAACAAAGGTAACTCCTGCATGGGTTTAGAAAGGGAAATAAAAGATGAAAAAGGATATTGTTGTTATAGAAGAGAAAAAGAACATCATTTATGACAATTATGATTTATCTGATAACTACGATTTTACCAAAGAAGATTTAATTGAAGAAAATGGCTGTATTCCTTCTGATGATGAAATTTGGGATAGAATATACTTTAATGATCGCATTAACTGGGAAGATGAACATTCAAATCTAAAGAATTTCTTTGATTGTAAAGGAAAGTGGATTATTTTTGGATTCACTCAGAGATGGAATGGAAAATATCAGACAGCGTATGTGTTTTCAGATTTTGATGATGCATTCTGTAAAGCTACAAAGGATTGTAATTATATTCGTATACATGATGCAAATGGCCATTTATATATTACATGTTCTCATCACGATGGAACTATTATGTATGAGATAAAAAAGCTTACTTCAAAAGGAGAATCATATCTGGAAAACTGGGAAAATAATTTTAATGATAATAGAACGGAAGAGTATATTTATGATCAGATCATAGAAAATTATTCTGTTATACCAAACTATTTTTCTATTACATATGAAAGAAGTATAGCATAATTATTCAAAGTCAGTGTCTTTATGGCACTGACTTT
>OKRS01001379.1_pt1 | contig 16026 bp, 9 predicted proteins | sample 1601191 | NCBI WGS metagenome assembly OKRS01 (sample SAMEA3541509, study PRJEB24748) | human gut metagenome | biome: human gut; feature: human-associated habitat; material: faeces | place: China | collected 2012
TTAGGGAGGGGAGTGAATAGTCAGGGCTATAAGAGTTTTGATTTTTGATTTTTGAATTATCGGCTTTCAGCCGATTTTGAGTTTCCGAATTTTGATTTTCCCTTTCCCTTTTTCCTTTTTTCCTTAAATAGTCAGGGCTATTGAATTCTTCACTCTTCACTTTTCCCTTTTCAAGGCGCCAGCCTTTTTGCCTTTAAAATCTCTTCCTCAACTATTCTCTTGAACTGTGCCCAGATCATGTCACCTCTATAATAGATTCTGCGGTTCTTAGGCACATGCACGCGGCAGGTGGAGAAGATGTTATTGCCTGACGAGGCAAACGTGCTGTTTGAGCAGTAGGGCGGCGTTGGGGCAGAGATGTAGAGGTTGGTGATCGGACAGCCGTCGAACACATAGTCGCCCAACATTTCGGTGTTCTTGCCAAGATGTACCGTGGTGAGGTCAGCACATTTTTGGAACAGTCCTGTCGGTATCTGCTTGACGGTAGAGGGTAGCGACACCTCCTTCACGCTGCTGTTATAGAACGCATACTTGCCTATAGATGTCAGGCCGTCGGCAAAATGGAACGTCTCTATCCGGCAGTTGCGGAACGCATAGTCGCCCACCGTCGTGACCGTTGAGGGCAGCGTGTACTCGCCTCCCTTGCCCATGGGGAACCACAGAATGTCCTTGCCGTCGCCACTGAGCAGCACGCCGTCCTTGCTGCTGTAATGGCTGTTGCCAGCCTGCACGTTGATCTCGGATAAGGCGGTGCATCCCGCCGATGTCTCAATGCTTTCCACCAACGTAGGCACCTCAATGGTGTGTAGCGAAGAGCAGTTTCTGAAGGCATCGGCCTCTATCTTTGTTGTCTGCAACGGCAGCACAATGCGCTTCAGCTTCTCGCATGAGGCAAGCATGGCTTTGCCCACCACGTTGGTCTGTGTGAAATGGCCCTCGGCATACGCCTTGCCGCCTTCCGCAATCTGTGCTCCCGACAGGTCAATGTCTGACAGCTGTCCTGCGGTGGCTTTGCCTTCGTTGTCGCATCCTGCCATGTCGCGCAGCGTGCGCAGGTCATCGCCGTTCAAGAACCCCGCAATAGACAAGGTGGTGAATCTGTACTTGTCGTCGCCAACAAGCTCGGTCAGCTGTCCCGCATCGTTTATTATTGATGTCGATGTTGTGACGAAGGAAACTGCTTCGCCCACATCCTCGCCGTTCTTGTTTGCAGCAAAGGGACGTATGCTGTAAGCCACTTCGGGCTGCAATCCGCCTATGCGCAGACGGAACATGCCGTTGTCGTCGGCATCGCCGGTCTGCACCAGCTTGATGGTGTTGCCGGAGCCGGTGCTCACGAAGCCATTGCTCGTTGAGCCGCTCTTTGTTGAGCCGGTGCTTGTTGTTGCGTCGCTCATTGCTCCCCCGTCTTGTCGTGACAGGTAGCATCCGCTTTCCGTTATGGGGTCGCCGCCTGTTTCGCTGATGCTGTAGCTCACGATGGCGCTCAGCGGACTGATGCCCAGCACCGTCACCTCGCCCGCCGTCGGTTTCGCGTTGGGTTGTGTGGTAAAGCTCAGCTGTTCGCCCGACAGCACAATGTTGCCGCTGCCGCACTGTAGTTTATAATAATAGGTGGTGCTGGGCGTCAGTTGGTTCAGACGATAGACCACTGTGCCGTCGGGCTTGCCCCCGTTGTTGTCGGCAGGGGTCAGCACCGCTGTCTTTTGGCTCATGGACGGATCTTCTCCGTAGCAGAACCATAGTTGGGGCATTTCCGTAGACCCTGTGGTGTGGCATTGCCCCACCATCGTTGCTTCGTTGCGCGTAATGTCTATGGCCTCCAAGGTCTGGAGCTGAGGCTCAAAGTTGTCGGGCTTGTCGCTGCTGCACGACGCCAGGCCCAGCACGCACAGCACAGCCGTGAGGACCTTTGCCAACCCAGCCGTGAGAGCCTTATCTGACCATTTCGTGAGGGATGAACCCATCTTTGCCGAGAGGGATGACCCCAGCTTTGCCGTGAGAGCCGCCCCCAGCCATGTTCTTATATTTTCAATGTTGCCTGTCTTCATCATCCTACCGCTGTTTAAAAGGTTTCATCACCACCTTGGCCTTGCCCAAGCGTATGCCCACGCCAATGCAGCCTTGCCATTGCTTGCCGCCGATGGTCAGGGCCGAGGCACTGATGCTCAGCTTGCCTATTGTCGCTATCACGCCCAGCTCGCCGCTCACCCCTTTGTGTGACAGGCTTTCGTTGCGCAGCCAGCCGCCGCCTTCGCTGTCGGTCAGTTGCCATGCTGTGGTCTTGCGTGCATAGCCCACGCCCTCGAAGATGTCGATGTGGTTGCCCACGCGGTGTATCAGGCCCGCCGTCATGCTATAGGCGGCGTTCTGCGTGCGTCCTGTAAAATAAGGTTTGCGCGAACCGTCGGTCAGCGTGCCGTCGCGCAGACAGCTGCCCGTGGTGCTTTGTGCCGAATGTAGGTTGGTGCTTACATGCAGGTAGGCGCCCACCTTACGCATCACGGCCAGCATCACGCCCCATGAGGGGCCGTCGGTGTGTAGCGAGGCGGTGAGCAGGGCATAGCCATGCACCGGCACCACGCGACGTTGTGGCACCACCTTCACCGTGTCCACCACCGTTTGCGTGTACACTATCGTGTCGTGCTTCTCCACAACGGTTGCCAGAGGTGTGCGCAGACGCAGCTCGTAGGTCATGCGGCTCTCCAGCTTCATGCCCAGCTGCCAGTTGCGCAGCACGCCCCATTGCGGATGCTTTATGGTTATCTGCTTCGTGCCTTTAGGCAGATAGAGCCATATCTCGCCCACCTGGTCGCTACGCTTCACGATGCCGAGGGGCGAGGAGAACGCAAAGTCGGATGGTCCGACAACCTTTATAAGGGCGCATGCCTCGCCGTTAAGGTCGCGCACGGCATCGATGAACGCGCTCACGTCGGTAGGCAGTTTGCGGAAACTCTCCACCGTGAAGGTGCTGTCTGCCGGTGTTGCGGCACGCAACGTTTCGCACGGCATGGCGCAGAGGCACAGAAACATGATGATGAGCCTGTGCAGAGCCGTTGTCGGACGTTCTGTCCTGTTCTGTCCCCAGTTTGTTTTCATATCTTTCATTCAAGATTAAAATCGGAAATGTCGATCACGCCGTCGCTCCCATCCACCGTGGCCGACGGTTGCCATGTGCGCACATGGATGAGCGGCATGGAGGCGTTGCGGAAGTCCCACAGCAGGAACAGGTATCCGTCGTCGGCATAGCGGTCGCTGTGGTAACGTTGGCGCAAGGACACGCCATAGATGCCGTCTTTCGTTGGGTGGCGCATGATGTGGAAGTCGGAGAAGCGCACGTCGACCTGCCTGTTTGCAGCAAACACCTTGGTTAGGCGGGCCAGATAGTCGCGCTTGGTGTGGAGGGCGTAGCTCACGCGGCTGTCTGCCGACACGCGCCCCGTCTCCTTCGACGTCTTCACCACGTTGCCGACAATTATCAGGGCGTTGTCGCTGAACACCTGACGCAGGAAGTCGATGTCCTTGGAGGTGTATGCCGTGCGCAGATGCTCACAGTAGTTGAGGATCTGTCGTCTGCTCGCAGCATCGGTCTCGGTGAGATGTCCCTTCAAGATTTTTGCTGCCTCGGCGTAGAACGGACTGCCTTTCGCCATCCTTCTTATGTCGGCAGCAGGCAAGGGCTGGCCTCCATGCGCCCTGGCGTGGGCTGCCGACAATGATGGCGATGTGCCCGCTTGCGTGCTTGCCCCGTTGCCCGCGGTTCCTCCCTGCGCGTTGTCCATGCTTGCCGCACGGTCTTCAGGCACGGCACCCATTCCTGTCTTTACGTCATCAGCCTTATTTTCGAAGGTCACCATGCCATGACTGTCAATGAATCCTTCGCGTCCTGTTGCCACCTCGCGGAACGCCAGACGGCCCTCGCGGAAGCGCGTGTCCAAGAGGCATCCGCGCAGCGGTATGCGGAACAGAATGTTGCCGTCGGCATCCTCCACCATCCATTGGCGTTCGCCCTGTGGTGTGGTCTGCTCCACCAGCTGCATGCCTTCGCTCACGCCGTAGCTCGTTTCTGAGGCAACGTTCTTATAACCTCCAAAGGGCAGCAGCCGTAAAGCCACTGCCCAGATGGAGAGAATCAGCACAAGGGCTGACAATATGTAAATTCTTTTCTTCATTCAATGTCTGTTAAACAGGGGCTAAACGTTATGCCTTAAGAAGGCCGATATGAACCTGAAGAAGGCTTGATATGAGCTTCAAGAAGGCCGATATGAGCCTGAAGAAGGCTTGATATAAGCTTCAAGAAGGCTTGATATAAGCCTCAAGAAGGCTTGCTATGATCCTTAAGAAGGCATAACGTAAGCCACCTGTTTATTTCCAGTTTTCAACCTCGCCGCCAATTTCAATCTTTATCTTGTCGGGATTGTTGGTTATGACGAGGTTTACGAGATGCTCTACGCCGGGCTTGAACACAAACTTGCTCTCATACATGTAGCTCACGCCCTTCATCACCACCTCTACAAGCGGCTGGTGGTTTTCAACACGTTGCGGCACGACGATGGCCGAGTAGGAGTAGGCTCCTTCCTGTTGCGCCTTTATGGTTTGGCGCGTGCCTTTGACATAGCGTGTTGCCACGCCTGCCTGAAGGTCTACGGTGGCCGTCGGCACGGTGTTGTGGATGTAGACATCAGCTGTTGCTGGCATCTCGCCCTCAAAGTCCTCGCCCTTAATGAGCCTTATCTTTATCTTGCTCATTATGTGCTTGAACGTCAGGTTGATTGGCGATGCCGATGCCTTTATGCCCTTGGTGGTGGCAAAAAGCAGGTCGCTGGCCTCGTAGCCGCCGGGCGTTGTTCCTGTTTTGGCCGTGCTCTGGTCCGTGGCCACACTGAAGGGCTGGTCGTCGATACTGCTCACACCCTGCATGTAGGGATAGTAGGCATAGGCGTTGTAGGTGCCTTCGTCCCAATAGAGGGTGTGTGCGGCGGTCCAACTGCTGCCGTTGTGGGTCAGCGCCTCGTTGTTCACCAGGTTGCCGCCTATCTCCAGCGGTGCGTTGGCTTGTGCCACATACAGGCCTATGCGGTCGCCGTTCTCAAAGTCGGTTGCTGTGGCACGCGTCTGGCTGGGGTGCGTCACCGTGAATGTCATGGGCGTGTGCCTGGCATCCTTATATTGCTGTTCGCCGTCGTCGGAACAGGCCACCAAGCCCAGCAGGGCAAGAGCCAGACCGAAGCAGCTTATCTTGTGTCTGTTCATCTGTTCATGCTTTTGCAAAATTACACATTTTTTGTCGAATATCTCCACTCTTAGCGATGCTTCCTTACCTTTGACATGTTCAGCGGGTTGCCTCTGTGTATCACGGGCGCATGCTGATGCATGCCGCTGTTTACGTTGCCCACACTGCCGCTCCTGCCTGTGCTGCGTGTCACGTTGCCAGCCTCGCGCTTGTCGTTCTTTACAAAATCTTCAAACGAGTAGGTCTCGCCAGCATAGCGCTTGATGCGTTTCACGATGCTCTCGCGGCTGATGGTGCTGTAATAAGGAATGTTGTTGTTCATGCACGAGTTTTGCTCTGAGCGGAACACGCCACGGCTGTGCATATAGCCACCCTCGTATATGTCGACAAGGTCGCTGTAGCGCGGGTCGAAGATGAGGTGGCTCCAGGGCACGCTCTGCATCTTGCCCGTGAAAGAGAGGTTTTCGTACCAGCCGAGGGCCTTGTACCTATAGAAGGCATCCCCGTGGTCGCAGCCATCTGTGCAATGGCAGTTATCTATAAAGGCGTTGTGGTAGATATACTCGTCGCCCAACTTGCCGAAGCCGTGGCCGCCCGCCTCGTGCTGCACCACGCCACGCGTGTCGAGCGGATAGCTGTAGGTGCTGAGCGGGCAGAAGGCTATGGCCGCACCGCTGGTCCACATCTGCGTCACGCCGCCATACTCGGTGGTGTTGGGCACCATGATGATGAGCGTTTGGTTAAGGTTTTCCTTGGTCACCGTTGGTGCGTTAAGGGCGTAGGCAAATATCTCGTCATAGTCGGCTTTCAACTTCACGCCACCCGTAAAGGTGGTGTTGAAGCGGTTATAGCGTATGGTGTTCACCGTGCCCACGCCGCTTTCGGTAGAGAGGGGGAAGGCCGTGTAAACATTAAAGTAGCCACGGTAGGTGGTGTAAGGCTCCAGACCGAAGAAATACTCCATCTCCTGCTTCATGGTCTTGAGATAGCTGCCATCGGCAATGCTCTTTGCGTCATAGCCATCGCCCAGCAGCACAATGTTGATGCCGCCTTTCTTGCCTTTCGTGGCCTTCTGCAGGGTGAGCCACTGGTCTTCGCCATACTCGTAGCCATACTGGCTTACGCGGCACTCGTGGGTGTAGTCTTCATCTTTCAGGCGGAACACTACCTTGCCCTCACGGCTGGTTCCGTTTTTGGCCATGGCATTGATGGTGAGCGTAACCTTTGTCTTCTTGTTGCCGCTCGCGGGCGACACCTCGCACCAGTCGGGCTTGCTGGCCACCTCCCATTCGCCCTCGGCATCCACTATAAGGCTCTGCTTATGCTCCGTGGCCAAGGCGCAAGCTATAGAGGGGCGGCACACCAACTCGTGGTGGGCGGCTATGCGTTTAAACTCGTTCCACCCTACAGCCGTCTGATATTGCGCCACGGCCGATTCGGGCACCTCTACGGTGAAGTTGTCTTTCGGCACACCGTCAAAGGCTCCGCTCTTTACATAGGCTGGGTAGGCACCCTTGCAGACGATGGAACCTATGTGGAAACAATTAATGAAAGCTCTGGGATGGATGGTTTCTAAATTGGCAGGTAGCACCAAACCTTCTATCTGAGAGCAATCGCTAAAAGCCGATGATTTTATGCTCGTTATTTTCTCAGGAATTTCCAACGTGCCTGTCAGCTGGTTGTTGTTGAAGAAAGCAGTTTCACTGATTGACAACAAGGTGGAAGGCAGATGCAAAGTCCCAGAAAAACTACAATTGGCAAAGGCACCGTCACCAATTGTTTTCAAGTTTTTAGGCAATACGAGTTCGCCTCTGAATTTGCAGTCAGAAAAAGCATTTCCATCAATGTCAGTTATTCCGTCTGGAAGATACAAATTGCCGTTGAAACCACATTGATTAAATGTCATATCATTTATTTTTGTAATTCCTTGTGGAATCGTTAAAGACCCTGTTAAGCCTGGACAGACGTTAAAAGCCCCGTCTCCTATTTCTTTCAATGAATTGGGCAAATGCAGTTCTCCATAAAACCCTCTACAGTTATTGAATGCACTACTGCCTATTTTCTCTAAGCCTTCTGGCAAAGTGAGATTTCCAGTGAGAGAGGAACACTCCCAAAAGGCAAGTCTTCCTATTTCTTTCAATGTTGATGGCAGTGTCAGGGTTCCATCCAGGCTGGAACAATGATTAAAGGCACCTCCTCCTATAAACTCCACTCCTTCGGGTATAACCAATGAGCCTACCAGGTATTTACAACCTTCAAACGCACTTGAACGGATGCCCTTCAACCTGTCTGGCAAGACAAGATAGTTAAGTTTTGTGTGTTCCATGGCCCCCATGGGGATTTCGTCTTTTTCTCCAGGATTAATTTTTCCCGACTTCGCTAAGGTTACCTCTTTCAGGTTCAATGCCTCCAGCGCCTTCATGCTGTAGTTCATAAAATTGAAGTCGATGTCGTTAATCTCTCCCGTAATCTTCAGATTGGTTACTTTGGTATAGTCCAGTTTAGCCGCAGCAATCGCGTCTTGAAGTCCTCCAGCCGTTGGGCAGTTTACCACCACATACTCCTTTGCCGTGGCATTGTGGCTCACGAGGTCGTTCTCCCACGGTGTGATGCTCTCGCTGATGAGCGTGAGCTGATATTGTCCGCTACCGGCCTTCTTGTCTACGCGAATAGAGAAATTGCTCATCTTGCCGGGCATATAGGTAAACGCCTCGTTCTTGGCAAACTTATAGGGCACGCCGCCTATGGTGATGCTGAACAGCGTTTCTCCAGCCTTTACGGTCTGCGGCACCACGATGGCACGCCACTCGTTGCCCGAGCGCGATGGCATGGTGGCCGTGGCCTCTACGCTGCCGTTGGCTGTCACGGTGCCGTCGGCCAGATTGATGCTGGCCTTGCGTATCAGGTTGGGGGCCAGCACGGTTTTCTCCGTTCCAGCCCATTCGCCTGCTGCAAAGCCGCTACCCTCAACCAGCGTCACGCGGGCGTTGGCCATACGGTGTTTCATGGGTAGACGTATCACACTGGTGGTAGGCGCCACGTCGGCCACCTTTCCCCACAGAAAGTCGCTGGCTTCGTAGCCGCCCATCTCGCCGTTCTCAGAAGGCTTGCTCTGGTCGCGCTTCACCTCAAACTGGTAGTCGTCCACGCTCTCGGGGTCGGCAAACGGATAATATCCGTACACGTCGATGTGGGTGTGCTTGTCTTTCCAGTAGAGGTCGTAGGCCGAGTTCCACCTATAGTTAGGCTCATCGAACGTGTGGCGCACGTTGTCGCCACGGTTGCCGCTGGCTTTCAGCGTGCCTGGTGTGCCGCCGTCATAATCGACAATGTACACGCCCATCACGTCGCCGTTGCAGAAGCCGTTGTCGTTGACGCGCGTCACCGCCAGCTGGTCGATGTCGCCAGAGAGCTGTATACGGTCGTTGCAGTGCTGTTGTCCACCCTCTTCAAACATGTCGTCGGAGCAGGCGCCAAGCAGCAAGGCAACAACCATAGCAGCCAGATATATTATTGTGTTTTTGTGATTCTTGTTCATAAAACAGCCGTTTGGGTTTGTGTATAATAAAGGAAGTTATTGGAAGGTAATGGAAGTTATCTTCTTTCTTCTCTTCACTCTTCACTCTTCACTCTTCATTCTTCACTCTTCATTCTTCACTCTTCACTTAAATAGCCGATCCTCCGTTGTCGTTGCCGTCGTTCTCCCATGCGCCGATGGTCACGTTCACGCCGCTGCTGGTCTTGTCGAGCGTCACGGTGAAGGTGTGGCGTTTGCCGCTCTGGAAGGTGAAGGCCTTGGGCAGATTGAAGTCGCGCCCATTCACGTTCACGGTGATGAGGTTACACTGTGCCACCTGCTGCGGCACAATGATGGCGTGGTAGGCCGAGCCATCGTTGTAGGGTGTGATGGCAGATGCCTGTCCTGTGGCTGTGGCGGTGGCCGTGGCGAGGTCAACGGTGGCTGATGTCTTGATGTTGTTCAGGCTCACCTTCACGTTAGCGGCAGCCAGCGAGCTTTCAGTGAAGCCAGCGCCTGGCTTGAGGCGAATGTCTACCCGGCTCATAATGTGCTTGGCCTCAATGCGCACGGCCTCGGTTGAGGGAGCGGCATTGAGCGTAGAGCCTACGAGCAGGTCGCCAGCCTTATAGTCGGCCTCGGCGCTCTGGTTGGCCTTTGTGCTGAAGGGCATAACCGTTACGTTCTCTACCTGCTTGCGGTAGGGGTAGTAGAGGTAGAAGTCGGCGTGTGTCTTATCGTCTTTCCAGTATATCTCGGTGGCAGGTGTCCACACGTTGGTGTAGGTGTAGAGCATGTTGTCTACATAGTTGCCCGTGGTTAAGAGGGCTGCTTGCGAGCCATCGGTATTGCGGTTCACAACGAACAGACCCACCTTGTCGCCGCTCTCAAAGGCTGTTTCGGTAGCACGTGTAATGTTGGTGCTGATGCTGATGGGCAGCTGGGTGTTAGGTTTATCGGGGGTAACGGGAGGGGTTACAGGCGATACGGGGTCATCGCTTCCTCCGCACGACATGCAGCAGAGCACGGCCATGCAGACAGAGGCTATAAAAGACGCTTTTTTCACAACTTGTTTCATAATAATAAATTTTAGATTTTACAAAACGTTATTAACACTTTTGCAAAATTACAAAAAGGTGAAACACAAAACAAGTCCATAATGGTCCATACGGTAAAAAAGTTGATTGTTAGCTCCCGGCACGGTTTAATGTCAGCCCCTCATCTGTCTACAGTTCCGCTCCAAATCTTGCTGTTGGTGCAGGAGCGCAGAAGCGGTAGTCTTGGTCCTCGTTGGTGTTGTTGAAGATCACCTTCTTCATGCCGATGAAGGCGAGACCTTTGGGGAAGACTTGCTGAACGTCGACGGGCGCTCCTGTGAGAGCGGGGCTGCCGGCCTTCAGACGGAACGACCACGAGCGGTCGAAGGGCAGGGGAGCGCCCTTTTCGGTGTCGTCGACCTCGCAGTTGATGTTCATCTTCGGGTTTTGCGCGAAGGCGGTGAACAGCGGGTCCTTGTCGCCCGGTGCACCGCTCTTTATGTCGAGGTCGCTCCACACCGCCATGGCAGCATCGCGGCCCATCTGCTTCACGCCTGTTTCGGTAGAAGCGAAATAATAGTTGGGCGCTATGGTAGAGTGTGCAATGTCGGCCCCGTTCTTTGCCGGCTGCTTCATGCCGAATCGGCAGTCGTAGATCAGGTTACCCACAAACACGGGAGCTATCGCCTTCTCTATCCACACGCTGCCGCCCTTCTTGTTTTTTGAGCGTCGCCATCCGCAGTTGACGATGGTGTTGTTGTAGGCCACAAACTGTGAGAGAGGCACCGTCTCGCTGTTGCCTTGGTTTGATAGCTTGAATCCGTTTGTGCAGATGTTGTAGAGAACGTTGTTCGCCACATCCATCTTGCATCCGGCCTTTATGTTTATGCCCTCTCCTCCGTCGGCGGCGTTGCCGCTGTCAGCCATGATGTTGTCGTAGATCACGCCCTGTCCGCCGCTGAAGTAGGTTTGGTCGTTATAGTTGTCGTGCATGAAGCATCCCACCATGGCGAGTCTGCCGTTTGTGTTGCAGAAATGGAAGGCCGGCAGACCACCGTCGATGGTGGTCTTGTAGAGCTTATTCTGGAACGACGGCGACGACTCGGTGGGTGTTGCTCCTGCATAGGCGAGGTCTACATGTGCGAGCACCACCTCCTGTGAGTTGTAACCGCACACTATGCCGCCCCATGATGCCGGCTTCTTCAGGTCAGAGGTGAAGACCACAGGCTTTTCTGCCGTGCCCATGCAGTAGAGGTTGCCGAGCACCACCAGCTCTACGGGCACCTGCACGTCGGCCTTGCACGTCACGGTGACGCCCGGCTCGATGTAGAGCGATGCCCCTTCCGCGATCTCCACGCTCTCTGTGAGCGTGGTGTCGTGTGTCCAGACGATGGAGCCTTTGGGATATTGCGCCAACGCCGTGTTCACCACGTCGGCCGATCCTTGTTCTGTGCCAGCGCCGCTGTCGGGGTCGGCATAGTCGTAGGGGTTTATGTTGTTTGTCTCGCACGCTGTGGCGAGCATTGCCGTTGCTGCTATTATGGCAAGGCGGGTTATGGTTTTGTTCATGATGTCTTGTTTTTTTTAGAGGCTATACCTTATTCCGATGAGCAGTGTTCGCCCATAGTGGTAGGTTCCCACGACGGTGCGGTCGGTCTTCTGACCTTCATACTGCAGGTTACTCTCGTTCACCGTCTTGATGTAGCGTTCGCGCTTCGTGTCGGTGAGGTTGTTGGCTTTAAGGAAGATGCTCAGTCCGCAAGGGAATCGTTTCTCTGCACTGAGGTCGAGGCCGAATGTGCCTTTGTCCCACTGGTCGGCGTCCTTGAATGGTGACACGATGGCCAGACGGGTGCCTGTGTATGAGGCGGCGAGCTGCGCGTTCCATCCGTAGGTGGTGCCGCGGTAGAGCAGCGACAGGTTGGCGGTGTGTGGAGCCTGGTTGACGAGCGGTCGTGTCTGCTTCACACCCTGCTCAAACTCGGCGCTGCCCAGCTTATACTGTCGCTTGCTTGTGGTTATCGACGAGTGGGTGTAGGTGTAGTTGGCTTTCAGGCCGAAATGTCTGATAAACTTCACCACGTCAACCTCGAAGCCCATGTTCTTGGCGTTGCCGAGGTTTTGTGGCTGGTAATAGGTGTTGGAGCCTGTCACCATTTTCGAGTCGGACGTCACGAACACCTGTTCTATAGGGTCGCGCAGATACTTGTAGAACACGCCCGCGAGCACCTGTTCCGACGGTGAGGGGAACCACTCCCATCTCAGGTCCACGTTGTCGATGCGTGCCCGTCGCAACGCTGGGTTTCCACACTCGGTATATTCCTCTCCCATGATCTGGTAAGGCACAATCTCGTAGAAGCCCGGCCGGTTGATCGAACGATAGTAGGAGAGACGCAGGTTCATGTTCTTTGTCGGAGTCCACTTGAACGATGCCGACGGCAGCCAGTCCCAGTAGCTCTGCTCGCCCACCTGCCCCATGTTGCGAAACTTCTGCAGCATGGTGTAGATCTGGTTCGTGTGCTCCGCTCTTATGCCCGCATACAGCTCGCCGTAGCGGTTCTTCATGGTGAACATGGCGTATGTTCCCCCGATGTGCTCCTTCGAGTTGTAGTTGAGCTGCGATGCTTGCGAGTAGGGGGTGGTACATTTCCAGCTGATGTCGTCGAACACGTCGAAGCCGTTGCCCGGCAACTTCTGCGATATGTCCGACGGGTCAAACTGGTACGAGTAGTATCTGTTTTCGCGCTTCTTGCGGCGATACTGTGCTCCCGCCTTCCACCTGATGTCGGACCCAAACAGCTGCGTGGCGTATGTTATGTTCACATATCCCGCCAGGTCCTTGTCGCTGTTGTGCTGGTATCGGCGTTCCATGTCCATGGGTTGCGTCTTGAGCAGCGTCTTGTCGCTTGCCCACATGCTCTGTCCCTCGGCGTTTGCCACGCTGCTGGTGAGCGTCAGATATGTGCGGTCGGGGTCTTTCTCGCGTGCTTCAGAGAAGATGCCCGCCCAGTCGACGGTGAGGTTTTCTCCCAGCCGGTGCGTGCCTTTGAGGTGTGTGGCGAGCACCGTCTGCGTCTGCTCAAAGGAGCGCGTCTCGTCGTTCTGTGTATAGTCGTCAGCCGTGATATACTCGGTCGTTATTGCGCTCGTGAGACGTGTGTTTCGCGAGTTCTGCCTTATGAACATGTTGTACCACTCGAGCTTGTGCCCGTCCGTCTGTAGGTCAAACTTGGCATGTAAGCCCGACGTTAGGTCGTGTATAGAATAGAAGCGGTGCTGCATGGCTCTCACAAACATGGCCTGTTCTCCCGATGCCATGCTCATGGTGTTGTATGTTCGTTCCGTTCCGCGGAAGTTGTTTTGCACGCTACCCGCCACCATGATGCCCAGCCTGTCGTTCCAGAAGCGGTTGCCCGCCGCTATGCCCGCGCTGAAGTTGGGTGCCGGCATCGAGTGGACCGCTATGCGCGTCGGGCCGTCGGCGAAATCGTCGGCCGTAGCTTTATAGTTGGGTCCGAACGCCTCATAGGGTGCCTTGCGTGTTATGTCGGAGCGGTCAGATGACAGATACTGTCGGTCCGAGTGCATGAAATAGTCGGTCAGCCCCACCGATGCGTTGGCTTGCAGCATGCGTCGGTTAGGTGCGTCCTTCATGACCATGTCGACGACACCACCTGCCGCATCGCCCTCCATGTCGGCGGTGAGCGACTTTGCCACCACCAGACGGTCCATGAGGTCGCTGGGGAAGATGTTTAGCGGTATGTAACGGTTCTTGTCGTCGGGGCTTGGAATCTTCACGCCGTTCACCAGCGTGTAGTTGTAGCGTTTGTCCATGCCTCGCAGTATGGCGTATGACGCCTCTCCCGTCGCATCCTTCTCCATGGTCACGCCCGAGACACGTTGCAGCACGCCCGCCACGTTCATGTCGGGCGAGAGCTGTATGGTCTGTGCGCTCATGACGTTGAGCACACTTGTCGCGTTCTTCTCTTGCAGCAGTGCGCTTCTGTCGGTGCGGTTCTCCTGTCGTCCTTTGATGACCACCTCTCCGAGCGTCTTCGTGTCTTCTTCGAGCGGTATGTTGAGGCGTTTGCCGTCTTTCACGTCTACCGACACCTCCACGGTCTTGTAGGCCATATACTTGATGACGAGGGTGAATCGTCCCTCGTCGGGCATCTTGTTGAGCGTGAACGATCCGTCCAGCCCCGTTGTTGCCCACATGTCTTTCAGCTCCTTCACCGACACGACCGTGCCGATGAGCGGTTCGCCGGTGGCCTTGTCTTTCACCACGCCGATGATGTTGCCAGCCGTCGCGGCCGTTGCTGTCATGGCTGTGACTAGAGCCACCGTCAGGGTTTTAATATTCATTGTGCTGTTTTTTCTTCCTTTTTTCTTTTTTACTTAATAGAACTTTCTCGTATTTGTTATGGATAATAATCTCAAGCGAGCGTCGCCGAAGGCGGCGAATATCCATAACCGCTGGTGTAGAGAGCGAAGCGAACGAAACCTGCGGTTCCAATGCAAGCTTATAAGACGTCCTCGAAGAGGGCGAACATAAGCAAATTGCGCATAGACCCCATATGTTCGCCCTCTTCGAGGACGATTTTATCCCTTCCATGGGAACCGCAGGCTTCGCTGCCTTCGGCAGCTCAACCAGCGGTTATGGATATTCGCCGCCTTCGGCGACGCTTGCCTGAGAATGCAACAGCTTGCGGTGTGTTTATTATGCATTTGCGAAGGTCCTTCCCTTATGCGAAAGTTTTCTTATTGTTTTTTCTTGCTGACCGTGTGAATAACGTTGCCCTCTTTGTCTATCATGTAGAGGGAGAGCTGCTTCTTGTCGGCAGCGATGACCGAGAAGCCCGTCTTTTCGCTACAGAACACCGTTCCGTCGATGGGCTTCACGTCGCGGGCAAGAGCGCCGGCCGAGTTGACCACATAGTCGATATCGTCGCCCTGCATCTTGATGTGCTGGAAGTCGTGGATGTGGCCACAGGCATAGATGCTCACGTTGTGGTAGCGTTGCAGCACGGGCAGCAGACAGCGCCGCAGGTCCTCCTGCTCCACGATGTTCTTCTCCGTCTGCGCGTAGATGGGGTGGTGACCCACAACGATGACCCAGTCTTCCTTCGCGTCGCGCAGCGTGGCGTCGAGCCATTGCAGCTGCGCCTCCATGTTCTGCATTCTTGCGTCGGGATAGACCTCAGGGTTGTTGCGGTAACGCTGTATAAGCGGCGTGGTGTCGACGAACACCACCCTCACCGTTGTGCCTTTCGACGACACCACCTTATAATAATAGCGCGACGGCATCATCCATCGGCGGCTCACCTTCGAGTAGTCGATCACCGCCTGTGTGTTGCCGCGATACTCGTGGTTGCCGCACACGGGGAACCAGTTGATCATCAGCTCGGGGTGCGAGTAGATCAGCTCATAGTTGGTCATCCACAGCGGGTCGTTGACCGACTGTATGCCGTTGAAATGGTGCACATCGCCCGCAGCGATGACACATTTCGGCTTCAGCGTCTCACCCATGTGTCCCATCAGTTCGGCTATCGGCTTCTGGTCGTAATAGCCGTTACGTCCGAGGTCGTTGGCCAGATACATCGTCACGTTGCCCTTCAGCTTCTTCCAGTCGGCAGGCGTCTGTGCCGTCATCACCGTTGCGGCGCTGAGCATCAGCAGCGTCAGGGTGGTGAGCGCGAGGTTATGCAATTTGTTCTTTAATTTCATATATTTCACGTTTATAAGTTTAAAAGTTGATATTTTTCTCTCTTTTTCTTCTCTTTTTTACAGCTTCTCTCAGCCTTTCTCTTGTGCTTTCACGTTTGTTAAAACCTGTTTGGCTTTCTTCGCATTGCAAAATTATACAATTGCCGTCACATATCGTTTTGCTTTGCCTGTGAAACTTGGCTTTTTGCGACAAAAAGATAACTTGTTTGGCTAAAAAGCACACACATGTGCTGTGCTGTCTGTCGGTTAGTGGCCATTTTTGAAAATGTCGGCAATCAGACGGCAAAAGTACGGTTTAAATGTCGAAAGTCAAAATGTTTACTTTTATTTAACATTCAGAACGCCACACCATAGGCTTTTTCTCCTTATCTTTCCTCTATAAAACAAAAATGAATATCTCCGCAAAAGTTAACTAAACATCTGTATAATTTAAATGAGGCACACAAACTCTCTCAGGCCCAAGCGCAAGCAAGGGTCTATTCATATAGTTATACTTTCCTCTTCGAGTTTGT
>OKRS01001382.1_pt1 | contig 16017 bp, 16 predicted proteins | sample 1601191 | NCBI WGS metagenome assembly OKRS01 (sample SAMEA3541509, study PRJEB24748) | human gut metagenome | biome: human gut; feature: human-associated habitat; material: faeces | place: China | collected 2012
GAGACAGAACCTAACCTATCCGTTAGTTATCTATGTGGAACATGGTAAGCCTGTATTATCTCCTGTCATGTAAAAATGACAGGTAAGCTGACAGCAATGAAAGCCGAAGGGTGTGCAGGTATAAGATAACAGAAAAAGCGAACGCCGTTCTGTAATGGAGCGGATACGGATTGAACCGACATCACGGGCTGATGTGGGCGACATCATCCGACACGAAAGTGGGCAGACTTCTGTGACGACATTAGGTAGGCAATCAAACCGAATGTTGTCAAATGGTGATTCTTTACAATTAACTTTTAGAACTTTCAAAAGGAGGAAAGCAAATGAACGAAAACAAGACATCGTGTGCGCCTGCTGACAATCAACAAACACTTTGGGACAGAATAGACTGGACTAAAGCGGAGTTGGCTGTCAGAAAGCTACAAGCACGAATTGTAAAGGCTCAGAAGGAAGGCAGATACAACAAGGTGAAAGCCTTGCAGTGGACGCTGACCCACTCTTTTTACGCAAAAGCCTTAGCCGTAAAGAGAGTTACTTCTAACGGAGGTGGCAACACCCCCGGAGTGGACATGGAAACATGGGAGAAACCCGAAGCAAAAACACAAGCGATAAGCGAACTCAAACGCAGAGGCTACCAGCCGAAGCCATTGAGAAGAGTCCACATCAAAAAGAGTAATGGCAAACTGCGACCGTTGGGAATACCGACAATGAAAGACAGAGCCATGCAAGCACTCTACCTTATGGCATTAGAACCAGTGTCGGAAACAACAGCCGACTCACGTTCATACGGTTTCCGCAAGGAACGCCGCTGTATGGACGCGGTAATGCAATGCCATAACATTCTCCGAAAAGGCTATTCTCCCGAATGGATTCTGGAGGGTGACATAAAGGGGTGCTTCGACCATATCAGCCATGAATGGCTGCTTGCCAACATCCCTATGGACAAGGCAATACTCCGAAAATGGTTGAAATGCGGCTATATCTTCAACAAACAGATGTTCCCGACAGAGGAGGGAACGCCACAAGGTGGCATTATCTCTCCCACGCTTGCCAATATGACATTGGACGGATTGCAGAAAGTCCTTGCAGAGAAATATAAACGAGTTAGAATCAAAGGTAAGTTATATTCGCCAATGGTGAATCTTGTCCGTTACGCTGATGACTTTATAATTACCTGCGAGAACCGTGAAACACTTGAAAAGGAAATCAAGCCATTGGTAGCCGACTTTATGTCTGAAAGAGGTCTGACCTTATCAGAAGAAAAGACGGTGATAACCAATATCCATGACGGCTTCGATTTTCTCGGTTTCAACATCCGCAAATTCGGCAATGAAATATTGACCAAGCCGACCAAGAAAGCCGAAAAACGTTTTATGGAGAATATCCGTAAGGTGACAAAAGGTCATAAGGGTTGCAAGCAGGAATCATTAATCAGGATGTTGAATGCTAAAATTCGAGGATGGGGAGCATATTATCAGCATGGGGCGACACGTGATTCTTTTCACAGAATCGACCATCAGATATTTCTCGCCTTGTGGCAATGGGCTAAACGCCGTCATTCCAAGAAAGGGAAACGGTGGATAAAAGACCGCTATTGGCACAATATCCGAGGGAACAGCTGGACTTTTGCGGCTAAGTTCAAGAAATCAAACGGCAAAGAAGACCAACTTACCTTGTTGAAACTGGCATCTTCGTTTCCTTTTCTGCAATATACGCAGATAAAGGGGGACATGAATCCGTTTGACGCAGACTGCCGCCTGTACTTCAATAAAAGAATGAAGTCAAAGATGCTTGTGACGCTGAAAGGACGTAAATCCCTGCTTTACCTATGGGAAAAGCAAGGTCGGAAATGTCCGATATGTGGTGAACCGATTGACACGCATAAGGCATGGAATGTAATGCCGACTGTACAAGACGGACGGAAATGCAATATGTTGGTTCATGATGAATGTTTCAAATTATCCCGTAAAAAACAATGGAAACAAGAAGTAGGATGAGCCGGTCTCTGCACACGAACAGAGACTTTGAAAAGCTTGAGCCGTATGAGGGGAAACCCTCACGTACGGTTCTGAGGGGGGAAGAGGGCAGTAATGCCCTTGACCTACCCGATAGAGGGGCGTATGTCCTTCGTGTGGTTATTCTACTAAAAATGAAACAGCTTCGGATGAAGCTACTTTTGGCCAACATGAGGCAGCTGATGCAATGGCCATAGCCGAGGCGCGCAAAACCATTCGACCGGTGAGAAAAGGTCCTAAGGAAGGAAATTTCGTTCTAACTCCCTTGTCAGAAACTACGGGACTGCCTGAAGGTGAAAGCATTAGCTATGAAGGGAACGCAGTGGTATTAAACCGCCATAATACAGACCCTAAGAATGCTACGATTACTTCACATGAACAAGCCTTGGTAAGTTACGAAAATGGAGCGTGGGGTATCTCGGATAAGAGCGAGATGAAGACCTCTTTCGTACAAGCAGATGAACGCATAGCACTGCATGACGGAAGCATCATTCTCATCGGCAACCAACTTTATCGTTTTGAAGTAGGAAAGCAGTCTGAAGAATAAAGTTGGCAGTGTGTAGAATTTTCTGACAAATGCAGAATGTTCAAATAAGAAAAATTATATGATTGCATACCGCTTAGACGTCAATGAGGGACAACTCATAGACGGAAAATATCGCATACAAAAGCACATAGGTTCAGGTTCTTATGGCGATGTGTATAAAGTAGTTGATGCTTTGGGCGTTGCGTATGCGTTGAAGTTGCTGCGGCTATGGGAGGTGGGGAGTGACTTGCATGACGGTTTGATAGAAAAGTTCGAACAGGAATACAAGACGGCTCGCATACAGAGCGAATACTTAGTGCATAGTCTTGACTCAGGAGTGGTGAGAGGCAATCCTTACATTGTAATGGAATTTTGTCCAGCTGGCGATCTGTCAAAGATGATAGGTAAAGACACCTCTCAATTACCCCGATATGCGCACGACATACTTAAAGGACTTTATGTGTTGCACTCCGAGGGTAAGGTACACCGCGATATGAAGCCCGAGAATGTACTCTTTCGTCCTAACGGTCACGCTGCCTTGACGGATTTCGGCATAGTCGGTGAGATGGATAAGTCGAAGCGCATGTCGGAAGTCGGTTGGTTAAAGCATCGTCCTAAACAAGCGATGGGAACACCGCTCTATATGTCGCCCGAGATGGCCAGTCGTGAGGGGGGAGGAGTGACCTACCTTCCTACGGTTGATATCTGGTCGTTTGGTGTGATGATGTATGAGGTCTTGACAGGTGGCTCTTTTCCTTTCGGAAATATAAGTCAGATAGAAGACCTTCCTATGTATCAAAAGCGTATGCGCAAGGGTCTGTGGGACGTGGCCTTGCTTCGCCGTTCGGTGACGGACCCATTGTGGGTAGACGTAATCGAACAATGCTTAGAGCCAGACTATCGAAAGCGCTATCAAAGTGCACCAGAAGTATTGCAAGACATCAAGCCTCTATTAGGCAGAGCCTATTACTCCATGCCTCCCGTTAATGAAAGGCAGACACGCTCTCGCAACATCAGTCGCATAATCATTACGCAAGGTCGTAATGTAGGACAAGTGTTCGATTTGAATCGTTTGCTCCCCCCACAGGCTCGCATGATACGTGTGGGCAGAGAGCAAGACAACAACATTGTGCTCAGCGACATAGACGCTATGTATGTGTCGCGTTACCACTTTACGTTGGAACGTTCGGCCGACGGTCAATTTTGGACGTTGCGAGACGGGCAGTGGTTACGTAACGAGCGGCATTGGGGGCGATCAACAAATGGAACGTACCTTAATGCAACACCCGTTCCGTCAACAGGGCTTAAACTCTTTACTGGAGATATTATCACAGCAGGTGAGTTCAAGTTAAAGCTTGAATAGCCATAGTTAAATAACTAACAAGATTAATCTTAACATTATGGACAATAAAACAGTTCAATATAAACGTACACTGCGTGGCTCAGTCGGCGCAGGTGTAGGAGCCCTCTTTAATGGCGATGGGCGTCGTTTCTTTATTTTGGAACACCGTGATGCCTCGAAGTATCATCAGGCAGGCGAGTCACAGCGAATAATCATAGATCAGATAGAACTCGGACGCGATAGTTCATGTCAAGTTCGTTTTGATGACGAAACATTTCCCACCGTTAGTCGTCGACATGCCGCGATCGTAAAGGACGGCGAGCGCTGGAAGTTGGTGCAACTCTCTACCACCAATTCTACTTTCCTTAATGGCCATCCCGTTACGAATGAATGGTATTTGGAGAATGGTGATGAAATACAACTTTCAGTAGGTGGTCCGCGAATGGGCTTTATCGTACCGGTGGGCAAACAGGGATTGGTGTCGAGCATTAAACTTACGCAGCGCCTTGACCTATTCCGCAAGCAGGCACTTCGCCCATACAAAACGGCCATTGCTTGTATGGCAGTAGTGCTCCTACTATTAAGTGCTGGAGGTGGGTATAAAATGTACGATTTGCATAAGCAGAACCATGCGCTTGAGATCGCCCAAAAGAAGTTGGTGGCAGAGCAAGATTCGTTGAGAAAGAAGAACGAGGCTGCTATTGTACAGATAGCTGAGAATAAAAAACATGTGAAAGACTTGTTCAGCCAGCTCAATAACGTAGTAAAGAGAGGCGGTGGTGGAAGAAGACCCACTCCTCCTCCACGGCCACAGAGTGTAAATTCAGAGTTTTCTTCTTCTGTGTTCTATATTGAGTTGAAAGGCTACACGCTAACAATGCCCGATGGAAGAGAAATGCAACTCAATGTTGGTGACGAATTTTTCGGCGAAAAGGTGCAAGGCATGAGTGGCTCGGGCTTCCTGTTAGACGATGGTACGTTTGTAACAGCACGTCATGTAGTTGAGCCTTGGGTGTTTAGTCCTGAAGGAGCATTGCTCTATATCAATGCTTGTGCTTCAAGTGGTGGCAAGGCTGTAGCACATTTTTATGCTGTATCGTCGACTATGCAGTTAGAATTCAGCACAACAAAGTTCCGTTGCAATCGTTCTACAGATGTAAGAAAGCCAGTCGATGAAGATTTAAAATTGAGTATAGCTCAGTTGAATGCAACAGATTATGCCTACGGACAGACTGGCAGGAAAGGCCAACTGCACTTTAGTTCAGACATAAGTCGCAATCTGAAGGCAGGTGAAAAACTTTTTATCTATGGCTTCCCCTTAGGACTTGGTGGTAGTAATGCAAAAATGTCGTATTCAAGTGCCGAAGTAGCACGCGACGGATTGGCTGAGGGCAACTATATTCTGACTACGGCCAGCGGTTTTGAACATGGCAATTCAGGAGGCCCTGTCCTTGTAGAGCGAGATGGCAAAAAAACAGTGGTAGGTCTTGTGTCAGGTGGAGCAGGGCGTAGCACGGGATTTGTAGTCCCAATTGCTGCTTTCAAATAAACTTTAGAAAACAACATTTTAATAAAAAACGATTATGAACAGAATCATTCTGATGATACTAATCGTTTTGTTGGGTGGAAACTTTGTGGCTTTCGCCCAACAAAATAATCAAAGCAGTTTTGATGAGGCTATCAAATCATTGATTAAATCTCGAAAGGAGAACGCTTTCATTATCGATGCGCTTAAGCCAGAGTTATGTATCATTCGTCAGCAGTATCAGCTGAAAAGAGGCGAAGACATGTATGGGTCGGACGGTAAGTCATATTATGGCGAAACCTATACGTTGGGGGTGAAAGTGCCAGGTTACCTCTATATGCAACGCGGTGTGCTTAAGCCTTGGGAAGGCGATAAAAACTATGATCGTGTGAATGCTGACGGTAAGTATGAGTCAGTTTACTTTAAGAGCTTTCAACGCAGTTTGGTTGAAACCAAAGTCGCTTATAGTCCCATAGAAATTGAATTCGGTCGTTCCTATCTTCAAGCTATTAATTCCGACCAAACGCTCTACCGACAAGAAGATTTGGTGAGTGATTTCGGCCTTAGCATAGATGAGGCTGGAGGAGTGAAAAGGGGAATTATGGTATGGGTCTATTCTAATAGTACGCTGAAGGATAGCGCGATGACTGTATCATTCCAGCAAGGAATGCTATCGTTAGAAGCGAAGTCAGATTCAATACTCATTCCACAGACAGTAAGTAATGCCGATCGACTTTTGGGCGGCGTATTTGTAGTGCCTTTTTACGAAAGAGGTGGACGCATACAAATTCGTTTGGCAGGAATTGCCGTGCGCACCGCTAATGGGGATTGGAACTTGCAGTTGTTGGCTTCACATTTTGACGATGTCAGTGCAACAGACACGAAAGACACATCAAATCGCGTTGATGCTGAAGAAGAGAAAAGCAAAGACTTCCCAGAGGGCAATGAACCTACTCTCATCAAATAACTTGAGCCGTAGTGTAAAACATAGGTAATATGCAAGGAATAAAAATATTTGCGGGAACCAATGTAGGTCTGCGTGACAACAATGAGGACAACTTTACGGTTTGTTCTGATTTACAGTCTGGCAGTTGGACTGTTCCTACAGATCATCAGCAAGTTCTTTCGTTAGGGAATATGGGTTGCTTGCTTTTGGTGGCTGACGGAATGGGCGGACAGAATGCAGGTGAAGTGGCCAGTGCCATAGCTGTGCAGACAGTGGAGGCTCTTTTTAGTCTTGAAGCATTGTCTTCGATATGTTTAGATGATGACAATCAAGTTAGGCAGTATCTGTTAAATGGTATCGAAAAGGCAGATGCTCGCATCAAAGCTCATGCGCACGACCATGCCGAAACGTCGGGCATGGGGTCTACGTTGGTAATGGCTTGGATACTGAAAGGTGTGGCTCATGTGGCTTGGATTGGAGATAGTCGTGCCTATGCGGTAATGCCTTCTAAGGGCATTGCACGTTTGACAAAGGATCATTCCTTTGTACAAGGCTTGGTAGACAAAGGCCAAATTACAGAAGAAGAGGCCATGACACACCCTAATAGCAACATCATTACCCGAAGTTTAGGCGACATGAGCCAACGTGCGAGGGGCGACGTGGTGTCCTACTCTCTGCACAATGGTGAAGTCATACTCCTTTGTTCGGACGGCCTGTGTGGTGTTTGTTCTGATGCCGTGATTGGTGGGATAGTAGAAGACTATGTGGCTGACCTACAACAATGTAAGGAGCAACTTACCAATGCCGCTTTGCGTGCAGGCGGAAGTGACAACATCACAATCGCATTGGCTCAGTACTTTGATGACGGACAGGCTACTTCAGATGTGCAGAGTGCTGTAGCGTACAAGCCGCTGAATGTGTCAGAAAAAACGAAGAAGCATCATCAGCGTGTGGGGCTAATCAACGTGTTGTTTTGTGTTTTTGCATTTCTTATATTGAGTGCATTGGGCTATGCAGGCTGGCACTTGTTCGGTAGTAAAAAGGATAAAGTTAGGACTCCAGTTCAGACGGTACGGCCGGAAAGTAGTATCCAAAGTTCAGATTCTACACGAGATTCTCATCAATCAGATACTGCTCAAACAAATAGTAATGGACCTAGTGTGAATGCAGAAAATGATGTTCAATCTAAAAGTGTTAGTGGTAATAAAATAAATTCCCAAGACGTGCAAAAATTTTTAGGAGGAAAAGGCTCAAAAATAGAATCAGATTCTATAAGAGCTCTTAATCCTGTAAAAGAACCTTTACAAGGTAAAGCAGTAAAACTATAAAAAGTAAAGAGAAGCCTCAATGAAAACAAAATTTTTCGCAGCCTTATTAATGACTGCACTATTCGCTTCGTGTGGTGAAGAAGACTGTAACCACAAAGGCATAACTCCCGACGATAAGGGAGATGAAAATAAAGTAACCGTTGTCGGTAATTGGTATCAAGAGTCAACGAACGAAGAAATGCGCTATAATGCATCGGGCACGTTCTACGACAAGTATTGCAATACTACATCGCATGGTGAGACCGAAGGACGTTGGGAATGGGACGAGGCGAATAAACGCCTAACGACCACTTACCAGTATATGGGACAGACTCAATTCTCAGATTGGACGGTAAGGACGCTGACTGATTTTAAATTGGTAATTTATAATAAAACAGTCAGTGACCAAACGTTAGAGAAAATCACTGAAAGCCATACCTTGGCTGTCGGTGAAACGGCACAACTCAAGTTCGCTACCGACTATGCTGACCAGCGCGTCATTTCATATACGAGCAAGAGTCCTCGCATCGCCAGTGTAACAGAAGGTGGCTTAGTAAAGGCAGAAGGCGAGAAGGGTACGGCTTACATCAAGATTACTACCTCTACGGGCAATGTTTGGGCAAAGGTAGTAGTAGGCAACGAGGTGGCCGACCTTTGGTATGACTATCTTACGCTAATGGGAATGGATCTTGCTCAGGTAAAAGAAGTCTTGGGTAATTATGATGTCAAGGGCGATGATGGTTATAGCTATGGCTATCGATTGAACTATCATGACTTGGCCAGTGAGATAGACCTATTCCTAAACAAAAAGACTGGTCTTGTTGACGAAATGGCTATGGCCTTGCGTTCAAGTGCTGCTGTATCAGAGATAGAGAGTTATCTTGCATCGCATTATTATCCCTGCTCAGAATTAGGCGCAGACTATTATACAACAGGCCCTACTGTTGAGCAGAGCGCATGTGTCGTTCGCTATGACAAAACGAATAAGTGTATTCGTTTCCTCACCAAGAATAATATATATCCCGACCCATTGCCCGATTATACCGACATGTTTGGCTATACAACAGAGCAACTCTCAGGCGTCTTTGGCGACCTATTGAGCGGAGAACCGATGTTCTTTATAGATAATGACTTCTTCGATATCGTTTATTTCAATATTGACAAGGAGACACAAAAGACAACGGCTTATTCCTTGATGTTGAAAAGTGACATAAATACAGAAGTTCTACATACGATGTTGTCGATGAAATATAACAATTACCGAAACGTAGACAATTCACATGCTTACTGTGAAGGCAATACTTTGGAAGAATCTCAATTGATGATTGTATTTAATGAAGATAATAGAATTGTTACAGTCTTTGATAGAGCTACTTTTGGCAAGTCATCAGCGTCTGCTCCTCAAATGAACATGTTCTCTTCGTTTCCCAAAAAAGTTGATGCTATCGCAAAACTTCGCAAACAAGCCAGGTAATCTGATAAGTAAAATAGAATAAAACTTTTAAAATCCTTCTTTGGTATAGAAATGCCCTTCTATAACCAAAGAAGGCTTTATGCTTTGTAATAGATGAACGCGCAGATGTCGTGTTTTAGTGTAAAATCTTACGAACTGAAACGAATATGGAAGAGCAACACATTTTTCATGAACGCTATCAACTGAAACGCCTATTGGGGCGAGGAAACTTCTCAGAAGTATGGTTAGCAGAGGATATAAAAACAAAGACTAACGTAGCCTTGAAAGTCTATGCTCCAGCAACGGGGCTGGACGATACAGGACTTGATGTATTTGCTCGTGAGTTTGCCATTGTAATCAATGCCAATCATGAGAACATTCTGCGCCCCATGCACTACGATGTATACGACCGCAAGCCTTATCTCGTATTGCCCTATTGTAGCAATGGTAGCACTCAACGTAGGTTGGGCATGTTTAAGGAGAAGGAAATATGGAAGTTTCTGCACGATGTGGCTGCAGGCTTGGCTTTCCTTCACGGCATGAAGCCACCTATCATACATCAAGACATTAAGCCCGATAATGTAATGGTAAGCGATAATGGCACGTATATGTTGACAGACTTTGGCGTGAGTTCACACTGTCGGAGTGTGTTGCGAAAGAGTATGAGCGAGGCTTTCTCTTCAGCGGGTACAACGGCTTATATGGGGCCAGAGCGGTTTGGTAAAGATGCCAATACGGCTATCATGGCCAGCGACATTTATTCGCTTGGCGTAACGGCGTTCGAATTGTTAACGGGAGATGTACCATTCGGTTCAGACGGTGGCTTGCGTCAGAAAAAAGGAGCCGACATACCTCAATTAAAGAACACCTATTCAGCAGGTTTGCGTAAAGTAATCAACCTCTGCCTCCAAGCCGAACCATGGAAACGCCCCACAGCATCAGAATTAGTAGACTATGCCGCACATGGACTGAAAGGAGAATACTTCATCGTAAAGGGCGAAAAGTCATTGATACATCGTTTTGCCCCTTTTGTGCTTGCAGTTTGTTTGGTGATAGGTGGTTTTGTGGGTTATCAAGTCTATCAAACAAAGCAGCAAAAAGTACAGACGGAACAATTGCGAGCAAAGCAGCTCCGTATGAAACAACAGCAAGCCTCTATTGCAACTTTAAGGTCGATTGACGAGCACGTGCAGACAGCGCAACAACTCCTATCGCAAGCCCAAAAGCATGAAGAAAACTATGACGAAAAGTTGGTGCAGGCTCATTCTGAATACAAAGCAGCATTAGCACTTTTGAAAAAAGTAAATGCTCGTCAAGCCATTCCTCAAACCGAAATGTTGAACAAGCAGATGATTATGGTAGATAGTCTTTTAAAACAAGCCTGCGAAGTAATGGCAGCAAAGGCTGAATATTTTAAAGACGAACCAGAGATACAAAAAGAATTTGTCAACAGAGTGAATCGCATCAAAGCATCTCTTAAATAATGATTTCATGAAGATAAAGTATTTTCTGATAATGCTGACACTCGTGTTTAGTATGCTTCCTATGTCAATGCAAGCCCAGTCAAGTGCCGACCGACTGTATGCACAAGGTGTGGAGTATATGAAGACATTAGATGTCGTGAGTCAGCACAAAGCTATCAGTTATTTCACTAAGGCTCGTGTGGCTTACGATTCTTCGTCAAAAAAGCGTCTGTGCTCTCAACAAATTAATATTTGCAATAGTATAATCAAAAAGCTACAAACAGCGGAAGGTAAAACGAGAGCAAACAAAAAGCTTCCTATGCAAAGCGCTAAAAAAAGTACACACGTCAATGCAAAACAAGCTATCGACTTGGGCTTATCTGTATTGTGGGCGGAATGCAACGTGGGGGCTGAGTCTCCTTGGCAAGTAGGGGGACTTTATGCTTGGGGAGATGCAAAAGGAAATATGCAATCGTTTGATACGAAAGATTATGTTTCAGGTATTAAGGATATTTGCGGTTCATCGTATGATATAGCTCATGTCACTTGGGGAGGACATTGGCGATTGCCGCGAATTGAAGAGTACGAAGAACTCATGTATGCGTGTACGTGGACGTGGGAAGAGCGTAATGGTCAGACAGGATATACCGTAAAAGGAAAAAATGGAAATACGATATTCTTGCCTGCAGGTGGACATAGAGAATACGATACGGTAGTAGACAAAGATACTTGGGGCGATTATTGGAGTGGCAGCAATTATAATGACAGTAAAGGTTGGGCTTGGTCCTTCGGCTTCAATAAAGAACAAAAGAATACGTATCATTATTTCAAGTCAATGGGGCGTTGTGTACGGCCTGTATTTGATAGAACAATAAAATAACCGCATAAATAACAATATGATGAATTTAAAGTACTTATTGTGTACGCTACTTTTGATTTTCTGCTTTTTTAGTGTTAAGGCACAGAAGTCGGCCGACCGACTATTTGCACAAGGTGTAAGTTGTATGAAAACGCAAACAGTTGTTAGCCAAAACAAAGCAATAAGCTACTTCGCTAAAGCACGTGTGGCTTATGACTCTCAAAGTAAAAAGGCTACGTGTAACAAGCAAATAGCTATATGTCGTAGCACTATCAAACGACTATCAAAGGCAAACTTGCCTAATAATGTAAAAGGTAAAAGTCGAAAGAGCGTAAAAGGACCTCTAAAAGTTGATAGTATAGCAGAGGCTATGGTCGAAAAACCCAAAACATTGCCACCAACAGAATTGTCTCTCTCTCAGTCAGAATTGACGTTAGAGGGTAAGGGAGGCATTAATGTCGAAGTCTTGGTAAATTGTAATTACAGTGGTTGGAAGGTGACGTGTGCACCTAATTGGCTGACGTACACGGAGGCACATCAGTTGGCCAAGATTGTAATCACGGCTGAGGCTAATCCAGAAAGGGCAGAACGTGCAGGCATCTTGCAAGTCCGTTGCCGTGATAAGTCGGTAGAAATACTGATAAAGCAAGAAAAAGGCTCATTCAAATTGTTTAGAAAGAAAAAGAAATAACATAAAGGCGTAAAGCCTAACTAAAACATCATATTATGATTAGAAAAACATTGATTTGCAGTATGGCCGTTTTGATAGCCATGCCAGCATTTGCTCGCAAAAAGAAATTGGTCGTTACCACCACGGGTGAAAACTTAGTAGCACTGACCCAAGTGACTGACAATAAGTACCCCTGCATTAGTCCAACAGGCGGCGAAAATGGTCGCAACCTTTACTATGCGGTCAACGAAGACGGCCGTTACTACAACATTTACAAAAAAGACAATGCCTATGCAGCGGCTACCAGTCAAAAAACGAGCGGCCGAAACTATAACATTTCGCCTGTTTATAATGCACAGACCGATCGTATCGCTTTCCGCTGTATGAATGAAGGCATGAGTACGTCAGAGATATTTATGACGCCCAACACCAATAGCAAGGCACTAACGCAAGTTACCGAGACGAGCAATGCCTTTGAAGGCAATCCCAGCTTTTCTCCAAATGGGAAGCTGCTCGTTTACGACAGACAGATGTACAAGTGGGTGAGTAATTTTTCGGCTCTTCATTGGTTGTTAGGTATTCGTTGGTCAAGTTCAACGCTATTAGAGAAAAGCGAAATTTGGGTAAAAGACCTTGTTAGCAACGAGAACACACTCCTTGGTAATGGTTATCAGCCTTCAGTGTCACCTAATGGCAGGAAAATCGCTTTCGTTAAGTACTCGGGCGATGCAAAGAGTTGTAACATCTTTATCATGGACATAGACGGCAGCAATATTGTTCAAATAACCGATGCAAAGAAGGGCTTTGCCTTCTATCCGCATTGGAGCCCTTCAGGCAAGAAGTTAGTGTTCCAATTAACAAAGAAGGACAAGGGCGATGCCGACATCTATACAATCGATATTGACGGCAACAATCTGACGCAACTAACAAACAACAAGTCGCACGATGGTATGCCGTATTGGACCAAAGATGGCAACGTATTCTTCGTATCCGATCGTGGTAATGAAGAAGGTAACTATCAAATTTGGCGCTTTAAGTTGAGTGAGTGATATTCTCGTATTTGTAGTGCCTTATGTTTGACAAGGCGCATATTGCAGCATATGCTAACGGCAGAACAAATATAGCGTACTCCGTGACATTCGAAGAAATCAGCCTTGCATGCAAAGGAACTGACAAAGCTGACGCTCGTTGTATGTTTTCAAATACTTCTTCTCTTTGTCGCTTAAAATATAATCTGTTGGAATCTTCGTGGCTTTCATAACAGACTGATAATCAGTTGTAAAGTTGTGAATTTTCTTTCAGATTTTAAAACTATAAATAGTTAATATTCAATAAGCTACATAATTAAATTTGCATTATATATGAGTACAAAAATAACACCTCCATATAGCTCTTATATGGATGCTTGGAGTATTAAGTTTGAATTAAACTGCAACGCAAAAAATGCACAAATTATTTTTTTTACATTACTAAGTAAATTCTGTAACAAATCATAACCTATGAAACTTCAAAAACTTTTATTCCAATCATTTTCAATGCTATTTGTAATGATTGCAGCCTATGTGATGCCATCTTGCAGTAGTTCTGATGACATCGGAGGCAGTAACTCTGAGATTGTTGAAAAGCTCAAACAAAGTAAATGGATCTGTCGTGACGTATCTTCAGGTGTTGGAAGCAATGACCATGCCTGGGTCGATTTTGAGACCAACACGCTTTATTTTACATCTGATAATGCTGGCGTCGCTTATTGGATGCAAAGGGACTATGACACGGATCTCGGAAACTCCCGTCATTATGACTATGATGGCTTCTCTTATTCTGTTGATGGAAAAAGGGTGATTCTATCTTTTGACGGAAATACTACGGAACTCCTTTATGAGGGCAGCTATTTATCTTTTAATGGTGGAATTTATGAAAAAACTGCCATGAGTAGCGGTGACTATGAATTGTTGAAGAAGATTTCGCCGAAGTCTGGAAGTTGTGGCATTGGGCTGACTTATACTTATTATCCCAAAACAAAAGGTCTTGTAATATCAGGAAAAGGCAGAATGTATGACTATGTGGCGTCCAATCAGCCTTGGAAAGATTTTTACATCGAAAGTGTAAGTTTTGATGAAGGGTGTACATATATCGGAGTAAAAGCTTTTGCCGACATACCTCATCTGTCTGAGGTGTCCTTACCTCGAACCTTGGAAGAAATCGGTTCCTATGCCTTTTCAGGTACTCTGCTTACAAGTGTTTCTATTCCGGATAACGTAAGAACGATTGATGAAGGAGCTTTCTTGAAAAGAAGGATTGATGTTTGAAGGGGCAAAGGCAGCAGCACTAAGTGCTATGTCGTGAAATGATGTCTGCTGTTTGTTATTGCAAGAACAATCGTTGTATTCTTCTATGTCGCCCACTTCCAATTCATAGTCTTCATCCATCATCATCATTACAGATTCCAACTCTTGTGGATATTCCGCAAGATACTGACGCACAACATTTCTTTCTTCTGTCGAAACATTTCCTTCAGCGTATGTTGCTAATAGTTCGTTTGAAATTTTCATGTTCAGTTCGTTTTAATATAGTTTGATGATGATTTCTTTCAATCTGTCCTTCGCCCTTTGGGTACGTACATCAACATAACCTGATGTTGGAACGACAAGATTTCCTTTGTTATCGTACTTTTTGACACCATGCTTCTCCCACGCTTTTGTCAACAATTCAGCAATTTCCTTGCTATTGTAACCTTGGAGACGTTTAAGAATGACAAACTTTTGATCTGGGTCTTTGAGCATCCCAATAGCTTCTAGCAACATTATCTTTTTTTGTAGTTGCTCATAATCCTCAAATCTGTTGTCTGGAAGTTGGACAGGAGTTCTGTCTTCATCATCATCTATAGAGATGGAATTCTGAATTTTTCCTATCAGATATGGTTTGATTTCCAGGAAACGATTGTTTGCAGTTCTGTCTAACCAAGGTCCGAAGTTACATCTCCACTCAAAAGTTCGAAGTTTGTTCCAATCTTGATTTTTCCCTTTTAGATAATCAAAGAGATCGCCAAGGCAATCATCATACCATGAAAGATTCTTATCGAATATTTTTCGATATAGTTTGAAAAGAAGAGGGTCGTAGCGATTATAGAGAAGATAGGCTGCAGCTTCTTCATTATATGGCACGGTGATTATTTTTTCAACAATCTCCTTGTCGCTTTCTTCTTTATAATTATTGTGGAAAGTCAGTTCCATAATTATTGTCCATTTGTGAGTGTTTTCAAAAACGCACTTGGTACATAAGCCGTTACAACTGTCACTAAGTCTTCCACAACCACTCCAACTCTCTGTTGTCCTTGCCAGCGTGCAACTCTTCCTATCACTCCTTTGAACGCTCCATCAGTAACCTTGACCAATTGGCCTTTTTCGAATTTTGGAACTTCAACTAATGATACGATAGTATTGTCCGCATCGGCTGCACAGATTATTTTCAAACTATCCATCTGATAGTCGGGAACTATCAATGGAATTTTCTCTATTCTGCGCCCAACGTGGACGTGGCGATAATAAAAACGGAGGAATGGAAGATTTACGTTGTCGTAAACGTAGGTTTTAATTTCTTCTTCAGTACCATATGCGAAGAAGATATTTGGTAAACGTGACTCGGTAATAACTTTGCGCTTACCTTTTATAAGTTTTACTACATTTGTAGTAGGATAGAAAGCCGTGATGCCTTTGGCTGTCATGTAGTCGTATGCTTTTTTTTCTCTACCATAAGTAGTACGTAAGGCATACCAATGAGGAAAATCATCCTCTTTCTGTGCTTTAGGCTTACTTGCTATATGGGCATTTCTGGTGGACACCCCTGTTTGTGAACTCTTGGCGGAAACTGTGCTTTGAGCTTCGGGGAGGGCGTTGGAGGTAAGTCCAGCGCAA
>OKRS01001383.1_pt1 | contig 15979 bp, 17 predicted proteins | sample 1601191 | NCBI WGS metagenome assembly OKRS01 (sample SAMEA3541509, study PRJEB24748) | human gut metagenome | biome: human gut; feature: human-associated habitat; material: faeces | place: China | collected 2012
AACTTGCGACAGTTGTTGCTTTCCGCTCCATTGGGACAGAAGCGGGTAATGGGCGTTGACCCGGGATTCCGCACTGGATGCAAGGTGGTTTGTCTCGATGAGCAGGGCAACCTGCTGCATCATGAGGCAATATTCCCCCACCCTCCTGTAAACAAACAACAACAGGCTGCACAACAAGTGGGAAAGATGGTGGAGAGATTCAACATTGAGGCCATTGCAATAGGAAACGGCACGGCGAGTCGTGAGACTACGGCATTCATAAAATCATTGCATTTCAACCATGACGTGAAACAGTTTGTGGTGAGTGAGGATGGTGCTTCGGTTTATTCTGCATCAAAGACTGCACGAGAGGAATTTCCAGATGAGGACGTTACCGTACGTGGTGCCGTATCTATAGGCAGACGACTGATGGATCCGCTTGCCGAACTGGTGAAGATAGACCCCAAAAGCATCGGTGTTGGACAATATCAGCATGATGTTGACCAGACAAAGCTCAAGAAAAGTCTTGACCTCACGGTGGAGAGTTGTGTAAACACTGTTGGTGTGAACCTCAACACTGCAAGCCAGCATTTGCTGACATACGTGAGCGGTCTTGGCCCTACTCTCGCCAAGAACATTGTTGAATACAGAAAAGAGAACGGAGCTTTCACAAGCAGGGCGCAACTGAAAAAAGTGTCGCGCCTCGGTCCTTCAGCATTTGAGCAGTGCGCTGGCTTCCTGCGCATACCGGGAGCAAAGAACCCGCTTGACAACAGTGCTGTACATCCGGAAAGTTATAAGATCGTCGAACAGATGGCCAAGGACTGCCATTGCACTGTAAGCGACCTTATAAAAGACAAGAAGAAACGCGAAAGCATCGACATTAAGAGATATATCACTGACACCATAGGTATTCCTACACTTACCGACATAATAAAGGAATTGGAAAAACCTGGTCGTGACCCTCGCGAACAGATAGAGGCATTTGAATTCGACAAAAACGTGACGACTGTAGATGACCTTATCGAGGGGATGATACTACCTGGAATAGTAACCAACATCACAAATTTCGGTGCCTTCGTTGACGTTGGTGTACATCAGGACGGACTCGTACACATCTCCCAACTTGCCGACCGATATGTGTCTGACCCCACACAGGTGGTAAAGCTCCATCAACATGTTAAAGTGAAAGTGGTTGAAGTAGACCGTAAGCGCAATCGTATATCCTTGTCTATGAAGGGTGTATAACCATTATCATCAAAAACAAAAGGTATGCTCATTATTGGGCATACCCCATAAAAAAAGCTGCATTGACAATCAATGCAGCTTTTTATTATTGGATTGTTTCTTACTTTACCTTAGCAACGATAGCCTTGAAAGCCTCTGGGTTGTTAACAGCGAGGTCAGCGAGCACCTTACGGTTAATCTCGATACCAGCCTTATGGAGAGCACCCATCAATGTAGAGTAGCTCATATTCTCCAGACGTGCAGCAGCGTTGATACGCTGAATCCACAATGCACGGAAAGTACGTTTCTTATTACGACGGTCACGGTATGCGTATGTCAAACCTTTCTCCCAAGTGTTCTTGGCTACGGTCCAAACATTCTTACGCGCTCCATAGTAACCACGTGTAAGCTTTAAAATTCTTTTTCTCTTTGCTCTTGAAGCAACATGATTTACTGATCTTGGCATAGTTTCTTCTTACTTTAAATGTTAGACAATAGGGATTAACGGAGACACAGCAAATCGCGAACCTGCTTCATGTTGCTACCGTCAACAATTGCAGTGTGAACCAAATTACGCTTCTGCTTCTTTGTTTTCTTAGTCAGAATGTGACTGTGGTAAGCGTGATGTCTCTTAATCTTACCTGTACCAGTGAAACGAAATCTCTTCTTTGCACCGGAGTTTGTCTTTACTTTTGGCATTTTTTTAATGTTTTAATTAGTTATTTATTATAGCGGTGGCAACGTATATACCACGACGTTACGCACCTTGTTATTTCTTTTTTTTCAATTCCTATGGAATTAATCGTTCTTCAGCTTTTTCAAAGCATCGGCTCCATTCTTGGCATTTGCGAAAAGACCTCCATTTGCAGGATTACTTTCTGTTGCCTCTGTCGCTACAGCTTTATTGCTTTCACTTTTGGCTTCTGCTTCGCGACGCTCACGATCCATCTTCTGCTGGCTCTTCTTTGCCACACCGGCTTTCTTTGGAGAAAGATAGAGAAACATCTTCTTTCCTTCAAGTGCAGGCATCTGCTCTACCTTACCATATTCCTCAAGGTCGTTTGCAAAACGGAGCAACAACACTTCACCCTGCTCTTTGAAGAGAATTGAACGTCCACGGAAGAACACGAATGCACGTACCTTGTTTCCTTCTTCCAAGAATTCCTTGGCATGCTTGAGCTTGAAGTTATAGTCATGGTCATCAGTCTGAGGTCCGAAACGAATTTCCTTAACCTCCTGCTTAACCTGCTTTGCCTTCAACTCCTTTGCACGTTTCTTCTGCTGATAAAGGAACTTGCTATAGTCGATGATTCGACAAACTGGCGGTTGGGCATTCGGAGAAATCTCTACCAAGTCTACACCTTTGTCCCTTGCTATATCAAGAGCCTGTCGTGTAGGCATTACGGTTGAACCATCGTCTCCAACTACTCGCACTTCCCTGACGCGAATCTGCTCGTTCACGCGGTACTGATTTTTCATTTTGTCATTCTTCATTCGGCTATTTTACGTTAAGCGGCTGCAAAGTTACAATTTTTAAATGTAACTTGCAAAATTATTCTTTCATTTTTTCTTTCTATTTAATGAAATATCAAAGATTTATAGTTTTATCCGCTACCCAAGCCGGGCAACAAAGAAAATGAGTACATAAAAATCCCCGTCACAGCAAAGTGACGGGGATGGAATTTATAAAGTTGTTATATTAACTTCTTTATTACTTTGTGTTGTCGTTGAATGTAGCAACACGGTTGAACTCAACCTGCTCGAAGAGCTTGTCTGTTGCACCCATACCCTTAGTTGTAAGGCGGTCAGCAGAGATCTTGTACTTCTTAACGAGGATATCCTTAACAGCTGCTGCGCGCTGCTCAGAAAGCTTCTGGTTCAGTTCCTTAGAACCCTCTGGAGATGCATAACCCTTGATTTCAACGTTAGCATCCTTGTGGTTCTTCATATACTGAGCGATGAGCTCGATATTAGCAAGCTGTGACTTTTCAACAACAGACTTACCCTGACGGAAGATTACTGTAGGCTGCAAGTTTGTAGCTGTAGCAGGCTTCTCATACTTAGGCTTCTTGTTGCACTCGTCAAGAGCGTTCTGGAGGTCAGCGATACGCTTGTTCTTGGCAGCAAGCTCTGAATCCTTACCGTTAAGGTCGTTGCGGAGATCATTGATCTTAGCGTTCAAGCCATCAATCTCAGACTGGTCGCGGAGCTGAGCAACTGTGAAGTTGTGCGTACCGTTAGAGTTCTTGAACTTGTAAACGACACCTGCGTTGAGCTGGAAGTCAGCATAGTTAGCATCGTAGCGAACACCCTTCTGAGCACCCTCAAGGTTCCATATTACTGCTGGCTCAATGTAAATCTGCCATGCCTTTGCCTTACCGAGGTTGAAAGCGAAGTCTACACCTGCCTTTGATGTCAGGAAGTCTACCTTGTCACATGTATTCCAGTTCTTAGCGTAACGTGCACCGTCCTCGCCACCAAATACATGACCCCAACCAAGGCCATAAACACCGCTCACCTCGAATGTGCGAGGAGCACCCTTATAACCACCGAACCAGTTGCTGAAGTTTACTGTAGCAATCAAAGAGGTGTTCATAGAAGTAATCAAAGTGTTTGTTACATTAGCAAACAGGTTGTTACCTGTGCGACCTGTATGATGGAGGTCAGCGAAGTAAACATTGCTCTCAGCAGCGAGACCAAATACAGGAGTGAAATAACGACCTACACGTATACCTGCGTTAGGAGTGATATCCTTTGCCCAGCTACCGCCACAGCCAAGCTGTGAAGGATGGATACCTGTAGCGAGACCACCATTTATACCAATGTACCAATTGTCGAATGTCTTAGACTCAGTTACTGTCTGAGCCGATGCTGACACTGCCAATGCAGCGGCAGCACACAACGTAAAGATTTTCTTCATGTCTTTAATTTTTTAATTAATAATAATCAATATTCTTGTCAACTTAGCATTGCAAAGTAATATAATTAATTTCAAACAAACAAATTATTTATGACAAAAAACACTCTCATACCTACATATGACTTGTTTTTTCATACATTCTGAGCAAAAAAAATGACTTTTAAAACATTTTTAGACTGTAATAATTAATAATTACACATCTTATTTTATCATTTAATATATGGATTTTATCTTACTTTGAATTATAATAATTACCTTTGCATAAGAAATGCTCTATTGCACTTGTTTTGCATTATCCATGCCATTAATTTTGATTACGATGAAGAAAATTATATTAATAACAGGAGGGCAGCGTTCCGGGAAAAGCCAATATGCCGAAAATATGGCATTAAATCTTTCCGACAACCCTGTTTATATAGCCACAGCCCACGTTTGGGATGAGGAATTCAAAGAAAGGGTGGAGAAACACCAGCAAAGGCGCGGACCACAATGGGAGAACATCGAGGAGGAACGAAACCTTGGCAGCATATATATATATAATAAGGTGGCGCTGATAGACTGCCTCACGCTATGGGCAACGAATTTCTTTTTTGCCGGAAGCAGTGAAAACAGCATTCCTGACGTAGACAAATGCCTGGAAGAAATAAAAGCCGAATTTGATAAGTTCACAAACCAAGATGCCACTTTCATCTTCGTAACAAACGAAATCGGAAACGGAGGAGTGAGTGGAAATGCAATACAAAGACGATTTACCGACTTACTCGGATGGCTAAACCAATATGTAGCAAAGAAGGCCGACGAAGTGTACCTCACCGTGTGTGGCATTCCGGTAAAGATAAAATAGAGAATTACAACCAGACAACATAATTTATTTGTATAACCGCAATGATACAATTCAACATAAATCGTCCTGACTCTGAAATCAAGGACAAGATACAGAACAAGATAGACAACCTGAACAAGCCAAAGGGTTCACTTGGCTTTCTTGAAACCTTGGCAATGCAGATCAGCCTCATACAACAGTCGCTCACCCCTACCCTTTCCCATCCCTGCCACTTGCTGATGGGTGCCGACCACGGCATCGAGAGAGAAGGTGTGAGCCTGTCGCCAAGAGACGTCACCTGGCAACAGATGATAAACTTCACGAAAGGTGGCGGCGGAGTAAACATGTTTTGCCGGCAGCACGGTTTTGAACTGAAGATTATCGACATGGGCGTTGACCATGACCTGACGGAATGCAAGAGCATAATAAACAGGAAAATAGCAAACGGCACCAAAGATTTCCTGTATGAACCTGCCATGTCGGAAGAGGAAATGGACAAAGCTCTCACCATAGGTGCAGAAATGGTAGACAGATGCTTTGGCGAAGGATGCAACATCATCTGCATCGGAGAGATGGGCATTGCTAACACATCGCCATCAAGCATATGGCTCAACCTTTTAGGAGGAGTGCCACTTGAAGAGTGTGTTGGAGCTGGTTCCGGAGTAAAAGGCACCCAGTTAAGCCACAAATATGAAGTACTGAAACTGTCGGTGGAGAAATTCCAGAATGGCTTTCCTCACCCTTCTGTCAACGACATCATACGCTACTTCGGCGGATTCGAGATGGTAGGTGCCATCGGCGCAATGCTAAGAGCTGCTGAAAAGAAGATGCTGGTTATGGTGGACGGATTCATCATGAGTGCATGTATGCTGGCTGCAAGCAAGATGTATCCTGCTGTTCTCGACTATGCGGTATTCGGTCATTGTGGTGACGAACACGCCCATGCCAAGATGCTGTCGCTGATGAACGCAAGACCAATACTGAACATCGGTATGAGACTCGGCGAAGGAACCGGAGCACTATGTGCCTATCCGATAATTGAGAGCAGCGTGAGAATGATAAACGAAATGAACAACTTTGAAAATGCAAATATCACTAAATACTTCTAAATGGTGGCAGAACATATGGGCTGCATTGATATTCTTCACCCGACTGCCTTTCTGGAGAATCTACCAACCGCCAAAGGAATCCTATAAGGCCGTAGTTGAATACTGGCCTATAGTAGGCTGGCTTACCGGATGCAGCATGGCTGCCGTAATATATTTCGGCTCGATGGTAATGCCTCAGAACTTGACAATAGTATTGGCAATACTGACAAGAATAATGATTACAGGAGCGCTGCATGAGGACGGACTGACCGACTTCGTTGACGGATTCGGAGGTGGGGGAACTGACCGCCAGCGCATCCTCGACATAATGAAAGATTCGAAGATTGGCACGTATGGCATGCTCGGCATTATATTCTACGAACTGCTTCTCTTCATGTGTCTGTCATCTATGCCGCCGACGCTGGCTGCACTAACAGTCTTTGCTGCCGACCCATACGCAAAGATGATTGCCGGACAGATCATACAGATGATGCCTTATGCACGCACAGAGGAGCAATCCAAGGCAAAGAACATCTACCGCAGGATGAACATACGGGCAGGAATAAGTCTTGCCATACAGGGACTGCTGCCAATGGGCGTTTTCATATACTTCACCCATACAGCGATAGAATGGAACCTGATAATCTTCGTACCCTGCATCGTGATGTATTTCCTGTACCTGATGATTTGGAAACGTCTACATGGCTATACGGGCGACTGCTGCGGCGCATTATTCCTGCTTATCGAGCTGTCGGTATATATCACTGTTGCTATACTGTGGTTGAACACCATGAAGGAGGCAGCCATGAACGGAACACAGCTTATAAACATATTTATATAGACTTACACATTATTATATATTACACACTACAAGAGAAGATGAAAGTTACTCTTATCAGACACACAAGCGTTGCTGTAGAAAAGGGCGTCTGCTATGGTCAGACCGACGTTCCCGTAGCAACAACGTTTCCCGAAGAGGCGGAGCGGACAAAAACCAATCTCAACGGAAAGGTTTTCGACAAAGTATACTCCTCTCCTCTCACGAGGGCAAGACTGCTTGCCGAATACTGCGGATACACGGACTACACCGTCGATGATCGTCTGCTCGAAATGAACATGGGCGATTGGGAGATGAAACGCTACGACGACATCAAGGACGACAACCTGCAGAAATGGTATGACGACTATATGCACGTAGCTACAACCAATGGAGAGAGCTACCCTATGGTATACAAGAGGCTCGCCTCGTTTCTCGATGAGCTGAAGGCAAAAGACTACAAACACGTCGCCATCTTTGCCCACTGCGGAATACTGCTCTGCGCCGGCATCTATGCAGGACTGTTCCCAGAAGAAGGTTGCTTCGAGCATGCTGTAGACTATGGAGGCATAGAGGAAATAGAGATTTAACAATTCAATTATAAGTATTCAGGATAAAAATGTTCAGACAATTAGCAATCATCATCGGATGTCTGGCGGTAGGCGAGTTTATAGTATGGCTCACAGGAATAACGATACCGTCAAGTATTCTGGGAATGTTGTTACTCACATTCCTATTAAAAGTAAAGGTAATAAAACTGGAATGGGTGGAGACCATCTCCAACTTCCTTGTAAAAAACATGGGATTCTTCTTCGTACCACCTGGCGTGGCGCTCATGCTCTACTTTGACATCATCAAGGCAGAAATCGGCCCTATCGTCATTGCCACCGCCACGAGCACAATAATTGTGCTCGTGGTTACAGGTTGGACACACATCGCAACAAGAAAGATTATAAAGACCATCAAAGAAAAAAAATAATGGATATTCATCAGTTTCTAAACAACGATTATTTTCTTCTGACTCTTACGTTCGGAGTTTATTTCCTCTCCAAACTCGTACGTAAAGTGCTCCGCCTCCCTGTCTTCAACCCCATCCTCGTAAGCATAGCCTTCATGATCTGCTTCCTTACCGTTGCAGACATAGACTATGACACCTACAAGATGAGCGGTTCAAAGATTGATTTCTGGCTGAAACCTGCCGTAGTAGCTCTTGGAGTACCACTCTACAAACAGCTCCACTCCATAAAGCATGAAATGATACCGATATTTATGTCGCAGCTCGTTGGCTGTCTCGTAGGCATCATCTCCGTTGTGGCAATAGCCCAATATGCCGGAGCGTCAAAAGAAGTAGTATTGTCGCTTGCGGCAAAATCCGTCACCACCCCAATAGCTATGGAGGTGACACGAAGCATTGGAGGCATCCCATCGCTCACAGCCACAATTGTTGTCTTCGTAGGAATATTCGGAGCCGTAACAGGTTTCCGCATCCTTAAATACGGTCATATCGGCATGCCTTCATCACAGGGTATATCTCTCGGCACGGCATCTCATGCCGTAGGCACATCAGCAGCAATGGAACAGAGCATGGAACATGGTGCCTATGCCTCGCTCGGACTAACTCTGAACGGCATATTCACCGCCGTACTGACACCATACATTATGAGGATGATGGGCATATTATAAAACTTTTTTGGGGGAAGATAAAGACTATCTTCCCCATCATTTAGGGAAAACCATACCACAAATTATGATTTTCCCTTTGCTTTTTCCTTTCGTACTTCATATCTTTGCACCAACAAAAAACATAGAGACCAATAACGCCATTTAACAATAACTAATAACATAGAAATTATGAAAAGAACATTATTAGCAATAGTTGCAGCCGTGATGATGACTTCATCGGTTTGCGCACAGAGATTGGGTGACATAAGAGTTGAGGCAAACTTCATAACCGACAAGATGGCTGTTGAACTCGGACTGAACAATGCTCAACGCAACAGCATCATGCAACTGAACCTCAATTATCTCAATGGAATAAGTTGCTACCGCGACATAGACTCAAAAGGATGGAAACACCGCAATAAAGAGATGAAACGCATTCTCAGCGACAAACAGTGGAAGCGATACAAAGACGCCTACTACTTCTACCGTCCCATTGGCTGGAAAAACAATGCATACGTTCATAACATATATGCCAAATATCCGAAATCATCTTTAAAGACATGCAAACACCACAAGTACTTGAAGAAAAACAAATGCAAGCCCTACGACAAAGGGGTGCGCAATAAGGACTACAAACAAAGAAGAAACAACAGCCCTGAAGGTAAATACACTCGTCAGCAAATCATAAGAGGCATTAATAAAGGGATAAATTAATATAAGCAAAAAGATTAATGTAAAGTAAGAAAGGAAAGTCTATGGAGCGAGAATCACACCCTCATCCATAGATTTTTCTGATTTAAGCACACTTCCTGATATATCAACACACAGCAATATTGCAGACAACACAGTAAAGCGCCCCGAAAAGTTAAAATAGCGACCCATAAATTAATCTTTACATCATTTTCTTTTTTATCTTATTTACTTTTCCTATTTTTGTAACCATGAAAAAGATACTGTTTATTATTTCGCTACTTGCGATATGCACTGGCTTAAACGCCCAAATAACAAAGAAGGATGTACGTCCTGAGGTGCTCATCGAAACGACAATGGGCAACATTCGGGTGGAACTGTATAACGAAACACCATTACACCGTGACAACTTCCTTAAACTCATAAGGGAGCACCACTACTACGATTCTTTGCTGTTCCATCGTGTAATACCCGACTTCATGATTCAAGGCGGCGACCCCTACAGCAAGAATGCCCCAAAAGGAGCAGTGCTCGGCGACCACTCTCTCGACTACAAAATACCGGCAGAAATATGTCTGCCACAAATCTTCCACAAGAGGGGAGCTTTGGCTGCCGCCCGCGAACCCGACGAAGTAAATCCGAAACGGGAATCAAGCAGCACACAGTTCTATATCGTTTATGGCAAGAAACAAGACGAGAAAGGGTTGCAACGCGGAAGAGACAACCTACATAAGCTTTTCGGCGACAGCATAAAGATGACAAAAGAGATGGAGGAACAATACACTACCGTCGGTGGCACTCCACATCTTGACGGAGGCTATACTGTGTTCGGGCAAGTAACGGAAGGCATGGATGTAGTTGACCGCATACAACACGTTGAATGCGATGCCAACGACAGGCCTTTGGAGGATGTAAGGATAATAAAAGCTACAATATTGAGAGACCTACCGGGAATGGAAAAGAAACCCAAGAAGGTAGTAAGGCGAGTGGCTAAGAAAACGATAAAGAGACGGTAAACGGATATGTCGCACCTATCAAGAGGTGCGACAACCTGTCGGAAAGACAGTAAGAAACAATTATCTAAATGTTCTTCTTCCGTCTTAACGTCATATAAGAGACGGCGGCACTTATGAGCGTTACAGCAATGCCTGCTACCCAGTATGACAATCCATATAAACTTTGTGACAAAACGAAAGCCAAACCACCAAGAGGCAACTGCATGACAGCAATCTTAAATACATCATGCGACATTGTATAGCCATACTTATGCTTCGTATATAGCGTGAGCATAATGAAATCAAGAACAGCTGTCAGAAGTAATGCCCAACCAGTGCCAACGAATCCGAACAACCAATACATCACACTGACGAGAACAAACACCACTACAGCATACACACCCTCAAGAAACAAAAACGACTTGGAGTCGCCCTTGGCAAGTGCCATATACGAGAGCGGCAGTTTCAAGGCTCTCATATACAAAGCCAACACAGTGACCTGCGTCATTGTCAACACTGCATTGAACTTACTGCTGAACAGCAATGGCAATATTACGGGGAGAGCTATGATAAAGGCGATAAGCATGGGCGAAATCAATACGAGCGAAACCTCCACTTGCCTGTTTACGACACTGTTCTGCCCCACCTTGTCATCATTCCCCACGGCAGACAACCGTGGAAAAAAGTCAGTCTCCATTGCAGAGAACACAAGACCTCCGTAAACGATGGTTATCATATATCCGGCATTATAAAGTCCCACGGTATCAAGACTGCCTAAATTATTCAGAAACAGACGGATAAGAAACTCCGAGCCACTACTGAACACCCCTGCAAGAACGAATGCCACCCCCAGCTTTATTATGGTATTTCCTCTGCTCAGAAACTCCCGTCGAAACGAGATTCTGAAAGGAAAACGCCGACAAGAATAGTGCATCGTAAAGAGAATCTGCGAGAAAGAAACCAACAGAAACGACGGTATAATGCCCTTCATACCATAACAATAGAACAACGGCACAGAGATAAACAAGGCTGCCACAACATTAAACAACGTGGCAAGCGCCAAGGGCCTCAACATTCTAACACCCTTCATAACCGCCAACTCACCCGTTATTATAGCCATCATGCCTATCAGCGGCGACAATGCCATGAAGGAGTAGACATGGGAACAGTCGCCAAACGTGAAATAACTCAACACACCGCTGAACAGCATACATATCAATGTGCCGAAGATAGCTGCTACAACACTCAGCGAACGTATCAGCTTCACAGTGTCCAACAGCTTCTCAGAATCCGGATTTTCATCATAATCCTCCGACACACGCCTCACACCACTCATCGACAGTCCCAAACCGGTAAGGTTGGACATAAGCGAAGATGTTGAATTATACAGCGAAACAAGTCCCATACCAGCAGGACCAAGGATGACGGCAACAAACTTGTTGCGTATCAATCCTATAAGTACATTCAGTCCCTGCACCCCGCCAAAGATGCTTGTATATTTCAATGCATGTCGAAAGCTGTTATGCTTTTCAGTATTCATAAGATAAATATTATAGTTATTACGGGCAACACTACAAGGAATTTATCCTTTCCGCCCCTCATTCCAAATACGTATACTAATATTTTGAACGAAATTTTTCTTAATATATTGCATGTCATTCTTCAAAAAGCTGTATTTTTGCATTATGTATCAAGAAATAACGACAAAAGCACCCTTGCTGAGCTTTATCATCACATGCTTCAACAAACCTGCTTCACAGATAGCAGAATGTATCAACAGTATCCTCAAACTCTCTCTCAGAGATGAGGAACGGGAAATCATCGTCGTCGACGACGGTTCGCAGGAGTGTATCCTTGACAGTCTGACAAACATCGCCGACAACATCATCTATATCAGACAAAGGACTGCCGGCACAGGGGCTGCCCGCAATACTGGTCTGCGCATGGCGACAGGCTTATACATCCAGTTTATCGACGGTGAGGACAAACTGATAAGCGAAGCCTATGAACACTGCATAGACCTCGTAAGATACAACGAGCCGGACATCGTTATCTTCAACTCCAGCAACAGCGAGCAGGGCAAAAACGACTATGCGGGCGAAGCCCCTACCGATGGTGCGAAATACCTCAAGAACAACAATCTTGAAATCAGTCCATGGGGTTATATCTTCAGCAGCAGGATTCTTATCGGCCTGCGCTTCACTCCCGGTCTGTATGCCGAAGAGGAAGAGTTTACCACCCTCCTCTTCCTACGTGCGGAAAAGATCTACAGCACCTCTTCCGTAGCTTACTACGACCGCTTGCGCAAAGAGGATAAGATTGACCGCAAGGACAAAAAACTCGTGATGAAACGTCTGAACGACATTGAGCAGATTCTTATCCATATGAACGACCTCTCCACAGCTATGTCGGTAATGGATAAGACTGCCATGCAACGCCGCCTGGCGCAGCTTACGATGAACTACATAATAAAGACCATCAGATGGACACGCTCTGCCAAGCAGCTCGATACCAGAATACAGACTCTTGAGGAGCATGGACTCTTCCCTCTGCCGGACAAGCACTACTCAAAGAAATACGTCATATTCAGCAAACTGAGCAGAAGTTCCTTCGTAAGAAAATGCCTTTCCAAAGTGCTTAGCTAAACAATTCTTCAGGTTTGGATATAAATGTTTTAGCTCCATTCTCTATAAGGAAGTCCTTATCTCGGAATCCCCACAACACGCTGATGCAGGGAATGCCTACATTCTTTGCCGTATTCACGTCTACATCGCTGTCGCCTATATACACTGCTCCTTCCTTGTCAACGCCAAGCAGCCGCAGGGCTTCAATCACAGTGTCAGGTGCCGGCTTCTTGCGAATATTCTCTCTCTCACCAATGGCTACGCTGACATAGCTGCCAAAGAAATGGTGTACCAGTTCCTGAGTAGCATCATAAAACTTGTTGCTCACCACAGCAATGTTCTTTCCATCGGCTTTCAGTCTGCCAAGCATCTCCACAATGCCAGGATATGGCTCCGTCGTGTCAAGTCCGTGTTCAAGATAATGCTTTCTGAAAGTGGCATACGCCTCATCAAAGAGCGGATTGCTATCGCCTCCCTCAATGACACGCTCCATCAGTTTTCTTACTCCATTGCCCACAAAACGACGCACATCGTCTACCGAATGTTCCGGCAGTCCGACAGAGCGCAAAGCAAAGTTTACACTCGCCGCCAAATCATTAATGGTATTCAGCAGAGTGCCGTCCAAATCAAAAATATAAGTGTTGTATTCTTTCATACCTATTGTATTTTGAATGCAAAATTATCTATTTTATCCAAGAAAACCAACTTGGCAATGGAAAAAAACCATTAATTTTCGTAACTTTGCAAACTGTATATAATTACAGAAACAAATTATGGCAAGAAAAAAGAAACCATTACCCATATTGGAAAATGTGACCATCACCGATTGCGCCGCTGAAGGAAAAGCCTTGGCGAGGGTAAACGACATGGTGGTCTTCGTACCCTTCTGCGTGCCTGGCGACGTTGTTGACCTGCAGGTAAGGAAGAAGAAACACAGCTACTGCGAAGCTGAAGTAATCCGTTTCATCAAGAAGAGCGATGTCAGAGAGGAAGCTTTCTGCCAGCATTTCGGTGTTTGCGGCGGCTGCAAATGGCAGACGCTGCCCTATGAGAAGCAGTTGGAGATGAAACAGCAGCAGGTGTTCCAGCAACTGACAAGAATCGGAAAGATTGAACTGCCAGAGTTCTCGCCCATTCTCGGCTCCGTAAAGACACGTGAATACCGCAACAAACTTGAATTCGGATGCTCAAACAAACGCTGGATGACGCGTGAGGAGATAGCCACAGGCGAGCCGGCTGGCGAGATGCGTGCCATAGGTTTCCATATAACAGGTGCCTTCGACAAGATTCTGCCTATTGAGAAATGCTACCTTATGGATAATCTGCAGAACGAGATACGCAACTCCATCCGCGACTACGCTATAGGCAACGACATGACTTTCTTTGACCTCAGACAGCAGGTGGGGCTGCTGCGCGACGTGATGATACGCAACTCCAATACAGGGGAATGGATGGTGCTCGTGCAGTTCCACTATGACGAGGAAGGCGACGAACAGCGTGCCATGGGACTGATGCAGCATCTTGCCGACACCTTCCCTCAGATTACATCATTGCTGTATGTTGACAATCAGAAATGCAACGACACGTTCGGCGACCTCGACATCAGTGTTTTCAAAGGCAACGACCATATCTTCGAAACAATGGAAGGACTGAAATTCAAAGTAGGACCAAAGAGTTTCTACCAGACAAATACCGAGCAGGCATATCATCTCTATTCCGTAGCCCGCAACTTTGCACAGCTCACAGGCAACGAGGTTGTATATGACCTATACACCGGCACCGGCACAATAGCCAACTTCGTGGCAAAGGAAGCCGGAAAGGTTGTCGGCATAGAGTATGTGCCGGAGGCTATCGAGGATGCGAAAGTAAATTCTGAGATTAACGGCATCGACAACACCTTGTTCTATGCCGGCGACATGAAGGACATCCTCAACGATGAGTTCATCGCCCGCCACGGCAAACCAGACGTTATTATTACCGACCCTCCACGTGCTGGAATGCATCAGGATGTAGTGGATACCATACTGCGTGCCGAGCCGAAGCGCATCGTCTACGTCAGCTGCAACCCTGCAACACAGGCTCGCGACCTACAGTTGCTTGATGCAAAATACAAAGTGACGGCAGTACAGCCTGTCGACATGTTCCCTCACACACCACATGTGGAAAACGTTGTGGCACTGGAAATGAAATAAGACTACCGCATAACATACACACAATCTGATAGTCTGATAACCTATTGATAATTTCTAAAGACTTTGCATTATTGCAATGTAACACCTCGTTATACAAGTTTGCATCGGATCATGAGCGATGTGGCAATGCTGCTCATGACCGATGCAAAGTTTATGATTTTTAATGTAAAACCGTTGTTTAGGTTTCTTTTAATGCTTTTTGGGGTGTTTTTATTTCAGAATGTCCAAAAGCCCCTTCACACCTTTTTTCACTATATCTGCGCCTTTCTTCTTGGCTTTCTTTTTGCCTCCGCCCACAATCTTCTTGACGGCAGCGGTACCTTCGCTGGAGTTTTTCATGTAGCCTTTGCCCATCTTTGCGCGTATGGGGTGCAGTGCTCGTGCATCGACATAGCAGCGTGCGCCGGTGAAAGGCTCTGTTGTAGGCAGACTGTTGTACATTCCGTTCTTTACGCGCGACGCCCAGATGCGGTCGCCGTTGCCGAATGTCGATACGAAGGTGTAGTGGTTGCGTTCGCCTATGGGTGAGAGGAAGTCCTCCAATTCGCCGGGAGACACAGCCTGGTACCAGCCTGTGCGGTGTGCCATAGTGGCGCGTTCTGCGGTGGTGAGTGCAAACTCAATGGTGCATACTTCGTTGGGTGCGAGTGTCGTTGCAGTTTTGGGGTCGATTACTTCCAGGGCGTTGCAGAACGCCATAGGCACCTTTGCCCATTCCTTTATCTGTGCGTGGTCGGTGTATTTCGGCAGTCTCGACTCATATTCGCTGTAAGCCAGTTCGGAATTCTGTTCCAGATAGAGCAGTGTGCGGTGTATGTATGCCGCCAGTTCCTGCCGTGTCACGCTGCCGCTCTTTGGCAGTGCGGCGTCGTCGAGTCCGATGGCTCCGGCTGATGCGTCCTTTCCAGACATCTCCTTCACGAGCAGTGTCATTATGGAGCGCAGCTGTTCGCGGGTGACGG
>OKRS01001391.1_pt1 | contig 15930 bp, 14 predicted proteins | sample 1601191 | NCBI WGS metagenome assembly OKRS01 (sample SAMEA3541509, study PRJEB24748) | human gut metagenome | biome: human gut; feature: human-associated habitat; material: faeces | place: China | collected 2012
GTATTTCGCTCTCAAACGGCGAGGCCTATGTGGTGGCGTTCGCTCCGCTCACGCCTTTTTGACTGGCCCTCATCACTCCACGCCCCGCACATCGTCCCTGACCAGCAGATTCCGTCCCTGGTTGACGGTCATGAACCGCTCCAGCGTGTCGCTGCGGATGATGGTCTTGCGCCCGACCTTGAGGACGGGCAGCTTTCTCCACTCCACCAGCTTCCGCATGGTGTTCCTCCCGATGCCGCTGCACTCAGCGGCTTCCTCAATCGTCATGCCCATTTTGACAGTTGCCATTGGTGTCACGCTCCTTTCAATGTACTTATTTTGCAACCCTCGCTGATTTATTATAATCAGTCTGCCATCGCCTGTCAACCTATTTTAAGTCCGTTCTATAAAACAATTTGAAAAATAGGGTTGCAAATCAAATTCACCCATGTTATACTAACACTCGAAAGGAGGCCGAGCCAATGGATAAAGACATAGCTTTTACCCCAAAGCAGGTCGGGCAGCGCATTAAGGAGCGCCGGAACGAAATCAACATCTCCATGCCGGAACTGGGCAGGCGGGTAGGGGTAAACAAGTCCACCATCCAGCGATACGAGACAGACGGGGTAGACCCCAAGCGCACCATGATTATCAACGGACTGGCGGACGCGCTTCTCACCACCCCCGAATGGCTGACAGGGTTATCCGATGAAAAGGAGTATAACTCCAAAACCCTGTGCCAGATGGATATTGAGAAGCACATAGCGGCCTATCTGGACGAACTGACAACCACCGTCCAGGGTGAACCTCACCAACAGCTTTTGACCACCTTCCTCGGTCAGATCGTAGACCTCTATTCCGTGTTCTGCGTCCACTTTGCCAGGGCGATGGCCGAGGCAGACCACATCGCCGAGGACGAGGGCTTGAAGAAGTCCCTGATGCGCTACGCCATCGAGTCTGGGGCTGTGATTGAAAAGGTCTACCGCCGGGAGATGGAAACGCCGGTGGAGGACATGAAGCGGTTCATGGACGGGCTTCTGCACATCTATGACGAGGGACGCACCAAAATGAAGATAGGCGACCTGCTTGACATGAGCAGCGAGGCCCGTGAGCGGCTGAACGGGCAGAATTGATCCGTGGCACCTTGACAACGAAAAATGCCAGTCAGTACGACTGGCTGGCGTGACATGATTGAACGCACATCATACGTCACAGTCCCGATTGCCACGGATAGAAAGGAGTAAAATTTATCTATGGCAAAAGGTTCTGTACGCAAAAAGGGCAAAAAGTGGTACTATCGCTTCTATATCGAGGACGAGAGCGGGAACCGGGTGCAAAAGGAGTACCCCGGCACCGAGAGCAAGTCCGAAACGGAAGCCCTGCTCCGCAGGGCGATGGAGGACTACGAGGAAAAGCGGTTTGTGGCGAAAGCGGAAAACATCACCGTGGGCGATATGCTGGATATGTGGGTGGAGGAAGAACTGAAGCCCGGTACATTGAGCAATGGCACAGTGATGGCTTATCAGGGGACGGTGGGCCGTATCAAGCGGCACCCCCTGGGCAAGCGGAAGCTGAAAACCGTCACCGCCGACCATCTGCAAGCCTTCATCGACTTCATGAGCTACGGCGGCGCCAATCCCGATGGAATGACCTCCCCGCCCATGAGCCGGGGCTATATGCTCCAATTCTCAGCGGTACTGCAAAACTCGTTCCGCTTCGCCGTGTTCCCTAAACGGCTTATCACGTTCAACCCTATGCAGTATGTGAAGCTGCGGGGACGGAAGCAGGAGGCGGACATCTTCTCCGAGGATATGGGGGACGCCGCTGCGGTTCCCACCATCAGCTGTGAGCAGTTCCGAGCGTTGGAGGACTTTCTGAAAGAGAAGGACAACCCGGCCTTGCTGCCCATCCAAATCGCTTATTATACCGGGCTCCGTATCGGTGAGATCTGTGCCCTCACCTGGAAGGATATCAACCTGGACGAGCAGTATCTGACGGTGCGGCGGAGCATCCGCTACAACGGGGCAAGGCACAAGACGGAGATCGGGGCCACCAAGCGGAAGAAAGTCCGCACTGTGGATTTCTGCGACACCCTGGCGGCGATCCTCAAAGCGGCCAAGAGGGAACAAAGTAAGAACCGTCTGCGCTATGGTGAGTTCTACCGCCTCAACTACTACGCCGAGGTCAGGGAGAAAGACCGCATCTATTATGAGGTCTATACCCTGCCGAGGACGGAGGAAGCGCCGGAGGGGTACAAGGAGATTTCCTTCGTCTGTCTCCGGCCTGATGGAGCGATAGAGACACCGAGTACGGTGAGCATCATGTGCCGCAAGGCAAAGGAGAAGGTAGAGGGTTTGGCGGACTTCCATTTCCATATGCTTCGTCACACCTTCACGAGCAACCTCCTGTCCAATGGGGCGGCTCCCAAGGACGTGCAGGAACTGCTGGGGCACTCGGACGTCAGTACCACGATGAACATCTACGCCCACTCTACGAGGGAAGCGAAACGCAACTCCGCCCGACTGCTGGATAAGGTGGTCAACGGGGAGTAAAAATCTTTCCCTTGTTTCAGCCCGTAAGGGAAAAAACAAGGGAAAGTACATACGGTTTGAGGATTTGATAGGCGGAAACGCCTGATATTACAAGGTTTTTCAAGGGGAAGCACAATAAATCCCGATTTGTTGAGCCGAGTATACCATATTTCTCAACGAAAGAACATTCTTATATACGAGAACCTGACCGTTTTACTGCGTACAGAACCCCGATCTGCAAAAAGCCCCATGCGCGACACCTTGACGGTGCAAACATGGGACTTGAAGTTTCCCTGGCTTATTCGGGTACTCATAACCGATCCTGGCAGGCGGCTGCCGTGTCATCTCTCGAAAGCTGTTTTACGAACGCCCGGCTTAGGGAGAACCGCTTTTTTATTTTACCGCGCTGAGCAATTTATCCTCTTTCCGCTTTTTGAGCATGATTGGCACGTCCATCAGCGCGAACACCGCCACGAGCAGCACGGGGAAGCCGATCCAGTGGTAGCCGACATGGTCGCGGAACCACGCGAGCGGATTGCCGTCCGGCGCGTACATCAGAAACATGAAATTCGTATCGAGCAGCAGGTTGACGCAATAAATCGGCACCGCCATCGCCAGCAGCAGCAAGAAGCACTTGCCCATGTACCTGACGCTCGGTCGGATATCACCGCCCGAAAACAGCATGATGGGATAGGCCGCAAGCAGAATGTGCACGCTCGTCGAATGCCAGAACATGAAGTTCGCCGCCGGAAGCGACGTCCACGTCGGGAACAGCAGTGCCGCCGTCGCCGCGGGGATACAGATAAAATAGAGGAAATTGTCGAGCAGCCTGCTCGGCTTCCATGCGTACAGCGCGATAAGGAAAATGTTGATCGAGCACAGGTGCAGCGGCAGATAGTCCCAGTTGAAATTTCCGCCGATCTGCAAACCGATCTGTTTGAACGCCTCGTCCGCGAGCAGGAGAACGGCAAAGAGCCCCCGCAGCTGCGCCCGCTTCTTCTCATCCGCCGCCTTGTAGAGCTTGCAGCTCAGCACGGCAAAGCCGATATACAGCGCAAGCGTCACTAAGTGCCGCGCGCCGAAGAGCGAAAAGCCAAAGCCCTCGCCGATCGTATCCACCGTATCCCAAAAGTGCTCCACTTGATCCAGCCTCCGCAAATTTGTTGTCCCTGCCAGCATATCATACGGCGGCGAAAATACACCTGAAAATTTCTTTAAGATTTCAGTATCCCATCCGCGCTCCCAGCATCTCGCCGCTGCTGCCGCCGCGGTACACGCCGTTTTCGATCACGCGCTCGCCGAGCACGAATACCTCGTCAAAGCCTGTCGCAGGCAGGTTGGGCCGCGCATACGTGCCCTGCTCATGGATATTTTCGGGCGAGAAGAGCAAAAGGTCCGCGTCCATGCCCGCCGCGATGACGCCCTTTTTCTCAAAGCCGAAGCGGTCCGCCGCATGCCCCGTCACCTTGTGCACAGCCTGCTCGAGCGTGAGCACGCGCTCCTGCACGACGTATTTTTCAATGAGCCGCGCGAATGTGCCGTACACGCGCGGGTGGACACGCCCGCCGCTGGGGTACGTCGCATCCGAAATGACGCCCGAGAACGGCGCGCGCAGGATATCTTTCACGTCTTCTTCGTCCGAGATGTAGTCGATCATCCCCGTATTGCACTGTTCCGCCGCCAGCAGGTCAAAGAGCGTATCGAACGGGTCTTTTTGAAGCGTCTGCGCGATCTCGGCGACGGATTTTCCCTCAAAGCGGCGGTATTCGTCCATCTGAAGCCCGATGGCGATCACATTGTCAAAGCCGACGAGCAGCGTGATGTTCTCAAAGTCGCTGCCCGCCTCCATCCGCGCGCGCATTTCCTTTCGCGCAGCATCGTCGAGCAGGCGCTTGGTCAGCGCCTCCGTGCCGCCCTCCTGGAATTCCGGCGGCAGCACGTGGATAAACTGTGTCGAGCCCGCAGTGTAGGGGTACACGTCGCACATGACGTCAAGCCCGTCCTCCCGCGCCTTTTCAATGAGCGAGAGCATTTCCGGCACGGCCTTTCGCGCGTTGCGAGAACCGATGGCCTTGAGATGGCTGACCTCCAGCGGCGTTTGCAGCGCGCGGGCGACCTCGAGCATTTCGCGCAGCGCATCGACGACGCCGTCGCCCTCCTGCCTCATGTGGACACAGATGGGCACGCCGCTCCGGTGCAGCGGCGCGAGCGCGCGGATGAGCCCGTCGGTCGAGTAAAAGATCTCCGGCGCGTAGCCAAGGCCGAGCGACACGCCGCACGCGCCGTCGGCCAGCGCCGCTTCCATGTGATAGTGCAGATCGCGCAGCTCGAGCGGTGACAAATCTCCCGTCGTGAAGCCCGCGGCAAGCGTGCGCAGCGTGCCCATGCCGATGAGTTCCGCGCACGAGAGCGGCAGTCCCCGCCCCTGCGCCGCCTTGAAATAGCTGTCAATGGACGCAAAGCGCAGCTCCGGCGGGATGTTCCCCGTGATGGGCGCAAGGTATTTTGCACACTCGTCCGCGTGCGCGCCCGAGAGCGGCGCGAGCGACATGCCGCAGTTGCCGTTCACAAGCGTCGTGAGGCCCTGGCAGAGCTCCGCCTCGCCAAAGCCTTCGCGAAACAGCGCCGCGTCGGCGTGGCGGTGCATGTCGATAAAGCCCGGCGTCAGGACGCGGCCCGCGGCCTCAATGGTCTCGAACACCTGCGCACCTGATAAATTTCCGACCGCTTCGATCATGCCGTCTAAAATGCCGACGTCCGCCGTGAACGCCGCCTTTCCCGTGCCGTCGACGATCTTCGCGCCGCGGATCAACGTATCCAGCATGTATATCACCTCTTTTTTGCAGTCTACCACACCCCACGCCCGCTTGGCAAGGTCATTTCCCCTTGCAATCTGCCGTGCCGCAGGGTATACTGTGGAAAACGCAAAAAAGGAGCGCTTCCATGAATAAGAAAGACCGCATCCACGACTGGCGCAAGCTCAAGTGGCCGTTCACCGCCACGTTTTTATATTACTCTCTCCTCTCGCTCTACACCGGCACCGCCGAGCAGAGCGAGCAGGGCTTTCTCGTCATGTTCCTCACGGTTTTGATCGTGGACGCCGTGGCGTATTTTTCCTACTGCTATTTCCTCTGCAAAAAAGAGGAGAACATGCAGAAGCTCTGGTTCGTCTTCATTCTGGCCTATGTGCTCATCTCCACACAGCAGCTCTCCATCCTCTGGCAGATGATGACGGCGCATGTGATCGGCGCGTAAGCGTATTTTTCTTCTAAATATCGTCTATTTGAACGCCCTTTCCACCGAGAAAGGACGTTTTCTTATATTTTGTCTTCTGTGACATTTGCGTGCCACTGTCTGAAAATCTGATACGCGGCTCCTTTTGTCCATAGTTTTCGGCAGTTTCCTTTGTTAAGTTGGTGTTAACGAGGGGAGCGTCCCCTTCTCGCGCCGTGAACAAAAAGTTTACACCCTGCCCATTGAAAGCGCGGCGCTTCTTTGCTATGCTTTTCCTGCAAGCCCGCATTTTTCCGTGCGGGACAAGAAATGCTAAGTACAAAGGAGCTGATGACAGTGCCGATCCGTCCGCTTGTCGATCGCACTTATCTTGAACAGGTGCTGCTCTCCCGTTTTTCCCACGGTGAGGTACAGCAGTGGGTCCAGAAATACTTCCAGCCCTACCGTGAGCTGATGAGCTATTACCGCTGCGCGATCATGGAGGTCGAAACGAAGTTCAACGTGCTCAACGAGGAGCTCTCGCTGCAATACGACCGCAACCCCATCGAGACGATCAAGACCCGCCTCAAGTCCCCCGAGAGCATCATGGAAAAGCTCAGCCGCCGCGGATATCCGCTCACGGTGGAGAGCATCGAAAAGAATTTGAACGACATCGCCGGTGTGCGCGTGATCTGCTCGCACCCTGCCGACATCTACAAACTCTCCGAGGCATTTTTGCGCCAGGACGACATCACACTCTTAGAGCGCAAGGACTACATCGCAAACCCTAAGTCCAACGGCTACCGCAGCCTCCATCTCATCGTCGAAACGCCCATCTTCCTGCATGACCAGAAGCGGCTCATGAAAGTCGAGGTGCAGTTCCGCACGATCTCGATGGATTGGTGGGCCAGCCTTGAGCATAAGATCCGCTACAAGAAAAATCTCCCCGAAATGGAATACGTGGAGCGCGAGCTCTATGAGTGCGCCGAGATCAGCGCACAGCTCGATGCGCGCATGGAAAAGCTCCAGAAAATCGCCGCACAGGCAACGGAGGGAAAGGATCGCGCCCTTTCCTCCTGAATTTTTAGGATGCCCGCACCGCGGGCAGGGAAAGGAATCGTGACACTATGAACGCAGCAGAGAAAATCGCCCATGCAGCAGAGCGCAAGGCCTTTGAGGCCATGCTCGACTCGCTCATCAGAAAAAGCCAGACGAAGGACGTCTGCACCGTCGCAAACGACTTTGTCAACATGGTCCAAAAGATCCACTCCAGCGTCTGGACGCCGGAGACCTTCGAGATGCTGCACCAGATCGCAAACGCCCCCGACAGCAAATGGGCACACTACGCCGAGCGCCTGCTGCGCGAGTGCGACCCCTACCTTCTCAGGACCTTCCTGACGGCCGCCGCCTACGAGGGCGGCTTCCGCGGCTTCCAGCAGGCGCGGGCAAACTCCGAAAAGTATGACTGCAACATCCCGTGGATCGTCCTCATGGACCCGACGAGCGCCTGCAACATGCGCTGCGCGGGCTGCTGGGCGGCGGAGTACGGCCACAAGCAGAACCTCACCTTTGAGGAGATGGACCGCGTGCTGACCGAGGGCGCAGAGCTCGGCACCCACGCCTGCCTCTTCACCGGCGGCGAACCGCTCATGCGCAAGGCAGACATCTTCCGCCTGTGCGAAAAGCACCGCGACATCGCTTTCCACGCCTTCACAAACGGCACGCTCATCGACCAGGCCTTCTGCGACGAGCTCAAGCGCGTGGGCAACTTCATCGTCTCGGTCAGCATCGAGGGCTTTGAGGACGCCAACGACGGCCGCCGCGGCGCGGGACATTTTGAAAAGGCGCTCGCCGCGATGGACCTCATGCACAAAAACCACATCCCGTTCGGCGTGTCCATCTGCTACACGAGCAAGAACTACAAGGTCGTCACGAGTGACGAGTTCCTCGACCTGCTCATCTCCAAGGGCTGCTTCTTCGCCTGGTACTTCCACTACATGCCCGTCGGCATGGGCGCGACGACCGACCTGCTGCTTAATCCCGAGCAGCGCGCCTATATGAAAGACCGCGTGCGCGAGATCCGCGGTCTCACCGGCGGCAAGGAGATCTTCGCCATCGACTTCCAGAATGACGGCGAGTTCACAGGCGGCTGCATCGCCGGCGGCAAGCTCTACTGCCATATCAACGCCGCGGGCGACGTCGAGCCCTGCGTGTTTATCCACTATTCCGGCGCGAATATCCGCGAAAAGAGCTTCCTCGAATGTCTCCAGCAGCCGCTTTTTAAGGAGTACCGCAAGGGCCAGCCGTTCAACAACAACCACCTGCGCCCCTGCCCGATGCTGGAAAACCCCGAGCTGCTGGAAAAGATGGTGCACGAGACCGGTGCCCACAACACCGACCTGCAGTCCCCGGAAAGTGTCGAGCACCTGTGTGAGAAGTGCAAGAGCTATGCCGCCGACTGGCAGCCCACCGCCGATGAGATCTGGTCTCACCACAAGATCCGCGAGAGCCGGTACGAAAACTATAAGGACTGGAAGCCCTCTCAGCCGCTGGACTGAGCTGAAATCTGATTCAAAACAATAACAAGACCCCCGCCCTGTGTTCCTGCCCGGAACATAAGGCGGGGGTTTTGCTGTGCATGTTGGCGGCTATTTATTTCTTATCGCTTTCTTTAATTGCCTTTAAAATACAAATTCCCATAGCTAAAACAGGAAACAGCACTCTGAGAGCTAAAAACCCTTGTGGGTCTCCAAAATCGATGTTTACGTCTGCAAATAGTCCAACGAACCATGCCGCTAAAGTAGAAATGATCGCGATTGTGTAAGTCATTTGTCAAACCTTCGTGAATTATTTCTCGGTTGTGTTTTTGCCCCGTACAAGCATACCGGCAATTGTGATTAAAAGACCTGCGGCTCCACCAACAAAAGCAAAAATATTACTTATAGATAAGGCAATCCCAGCCAGAATAACGGCGATACCCAATAACATCATTTTAATACCCATTAAATCGTTCTCCTTTATATACGTTCTTATGATACGGCATGGCTAAAAAATACCCCGCATCGGAAGAGCTCTGATGCGGGGCAGGGAAGGGTTACTGGTTTTCAGCAGGTTGCGATGCAGCGGGCTGTGCGGCTGCATCGTCTGCGGGGTCGCCGAACTGGTCGTGATAGCTGTTCAGCAGGGTCAGCTCCTGATGGCGCTGCAAGCCGTGAATGACCAGCTTTTTGATGACGTCGTAGATAACGGCAAACAGCGGCACACCCACGATCATGCCCACAAAGCCCCACAGGCCGCCAAACAGCAGGATGGCGAACAGTACCCAGAAGCTGGAAAGGCCGGTGGTGTTGCCCAGAATTTTAGGTCCGATGATGTTGCCGTCCAGCTGCTGCAAAACCAGCACGAACAGCACGAACCACAGCGCCTTGATGGGGCTCTGGATGAGGATGAGCAGCGTGGCGGGAATGGCACCGATGAAGGGGCCGAAGAAGGGGATCACGTTGGTCACACCGATGATCACCGACACCAGCAGCGCACTGGGGAACTTGAAGATCAGACAGCCGATATAACACAGCACGCCGATGATGGCAGAGTCCATGATCTTGCCGTTGATAAAGCCGCCGAACATCCGGTCTGCGTACTTCACTTCCTCAGTAATCAGCTGCGCCCAGCGGGGGCGGACGATGCTGTGCAGCACCAGCTTGCCTTGCTGCACGAACCGCTTGCGGCTGGCCAGCATATACACCGCCACGATGATGCCGATGATCAGGTTCTTGGCCACCGTCACCACGTTCAGCACACCAATGGCTGCGCCGCTTACAATGTTCTGCATGGAGGGCAGCAGGGTGTTCTTGAGCCATGTGTTCCATGTGTCCAGATTGGTATTCAGGGCAGCGTAAGCCGAATTAAGCAGTTCCGTGATCTGTTCGTTCTTTTCAATAAACTCCAGATGGTTTGCCCAGTTCATGAACTTTGTAATGTTGGCCTGCGCGGTGTAGTACAGGGTAGTTACGCTGGTAATGAGCTGCGGCACGATCATCATGACCAGTGCATACACCAGCAAAAGCCCGAACAGGATGGTAAGCGCCACGGACAGCGCGTTGATCAGACCATTCATCTTTTCCGGGATGAACCGGCGCAGAAAGCTTTCGATGCTGTTGCACACCGGCTTGAGCAGATAGGCAATGACGGCACCGTAGATAAAGGGCATCAAGATGCCGGTCAGGGTAGAGATGGCCGAGCCGAAGCCGTCAAAGCGGTAAATAAGGAAAAAGAAGATGATGCTCAGTGCAATGGCACCAAACCCTGCGAGCATCCCATAGAGATACGGTTTGATGTGCGGCTTTTTGTCCATCATGACAAACTCCATTCCTGCTGCGGGCAGCGGGAATACCCACAGCGCTTATTAAATTTTGTTGCTTCTGCGCCAGATGTGCAGCTTGTCGGCCTCGCGGATCAGCTCCTCACGGAAGTCCGGGTGTGCCACGCTGATCAGAGCCTCGGCCTTTTCCCAAGAGGTCAAGCCCTTCAGGTTCACGCAGCCATACTCGGTGCACAGGTAATGCACGTTGGCGCGGGTGTCGGTAACGATGCTGCCATTCTCCAGCGTGGGACGGATGCGGCTTTCCAGCTGGCCGGTCTTTTTATTAAAGAAGGTGGAGGACAGGCAGATAAAGCTCTTGCCACCCTTGGAAAGGTATGCGCCCAGCACGAAGTCCAGCTGACCGCCTGCGCCGGAAATGTGCTTCACACCGGCGCTTTCGGCGTTCACCTGACCAAACAGGTCGATATCCACGGCATTGTTGATGGAAATAAAGTTATCCAGTGCAGAAATGCTGCGGATGTCGTTGGTGTAGTCCACCGGGGCAGACATGCACTCCGGGTTATCGTTCAGGTAATCGTACATCTTCTGGGTGCCGGCACCAAAGGCGTAGACCTGACGGCCCTTGTCCAGCTGCTTGCGGCTGCCGTTGATCTTGCCGGCCTTGGCAATATCCACAAAGGCATCCACATACATTTCGGTGTGCACGCCCAGATCCTTCAGGTCGCTCTGTGCGATCAGCCCGCCGATGGCATTGGGCATACCGCCGATGCCCAGCTGCAGGCAGGCACCGTTAGGGATCTGCGGCACGATGAGGTTGGCTACCTTCAGGTCAACCTCGGTAGCGGCACCGGCAGCGGCCATCTGGCCGATGGGGGGATTTGCGCCCTCCACGATGCCGCTTACCTGAGAAACGTGTACGCAGTTCTCCATGCCGCCAAGGCAGCGCGGCATATTGGTGTTGACCTCCACGATGATCTTCTTGGCCTTTTCGCACACAGCACCCAGATGCGAAGCGCTGGGACCGAAGTTGAAGTAGCCATGCTCGTCCATGGGGGTCACCTGAAATACTGCCACATCCACGGGGTCGCTGCTCTCGCGGTAGTAGCGGGGCAGCTCAGAGTAGCGGATGGGGGAGTAGAAGGAAAAGCCCTGCGCAATAGCCTTGCGCTCAATGCCGCCCATGTGCCAGCTGTTCCAGGTCATGTGGGCAGCAGGGTCGTCGATCTGGAAGATCTCCGGCACCCACATCAGAATGCCGCCCCGGAAGTTGACCCCTTCCAGTTCCGGCAGGCGTTTTGCCAGCTCGGCGTCCACGGCCACAGGGGTGTTCACAGCCCAGCCGTAATCCACCCAGTCACCGCTTTTGACCAGAGCAGCAGCCTGCGCAGCAGTCATAAGCTTCTGTGCGTACAGTTCCTTGCAATCCATTATAAACCATCCTCTCTTAAAATACATAAAAGAATTGTAAACAATTCTGTGCGGACAAATTATGCAGCTGTTTTACGCCTGTTTTGCGGAATGCACACCGTTTTGCCACATCTGTATGGTAACCTTATAAACAAGACAGCAGTGTGTACTCCGCTTTGCGCAGAACAGCTCAACTTAGTTATAACATTAACAAAGTGTAGAATCAATAGTTTTGGCTAAAAAACAGTCAGTATAGCATAATAAACAGTTTTCTTAGCTTTATGTGGGGATTGTTTGGTACGCAAAAAACAAAAAAGTTGAGAAAAAGACTTGATAAAATTTTGACGATGTGCTTTACTAATAGCGTGGGAAGCAACTGCGGAGCAGTGCGGGATGATTCGTTTAAAATTTAACGATAAAACGCACCGCAGCAGTTTCAGGTTGCACCCAGGGCTGGAAAGTGCTATCATGGCAGAACCACATCGCGCTTAGTAATTACAGCGCACAAGGAGGACACTGACCGATGGCAACAGCAGTTTATCCCGGGTCGTTCGACCCGGTCACTAAGGGACACCTTGATATCATCAAACGCGCAGCAAAGATCAACGACCACCTCATTGTGGCGGTGCTGATCAACAGCGCCAAACATCCGCTGTTCACAGTGGAAGAGCGGGTGGCCATGCTGCAGGAATGCTGCAAGAACATCCCCAACGTGACCGTGGAAGGCTTCGACGGCCTGACCGTGGAGTTCGCAAAAAAGCGTCACGCATCTGTAATGGTGCGGGGGCTGCGGGCGGTAACGGACTTTGAAAACGAGATTCAGCTTGCGCAGACCAACCACGCACTGATGCCCGGCATCGAGACCATGTTCCTTGCCACCAGCATCAAATGGAGTTATCTTTCCTCCACCATCGTAAAGGAAGCAGCGTACTACGGCAGTGACATCAGCAAGTTCGTCACACCCAATGTGGAAAAGGCCGTTAACGAAAAATACGCACAGCTCCGGGAGAGGGAAGAGATCTGATACCGCAAAAATGCCGCAGGGCGTTTTGATAAATGGGTAACCGATAAGTAACACACATACACAATTCAGGAGGCTATTCACATGAAAAAGATCGTTATCGCATCTGCATGCCGCACCGCTATCGGCAAGTTCGGTGGCACTCTGGCCAACGTTCCCGCTACTGAGCTGGGCTCCATCGTCATCAAGGAGGCTCTGAACCGTGCAAACGTCAAGCCCGAGCAGGTCGATCATGTTTACATGGGCTGCGTCATTCAGGCTGGTCTGGGCCAGAACGTCGCTCGTCAGGCTGCCCTGAAGGCTGGCCTGCCCATCGAGACCCCCGCTGTCACCGTCAACGTGGTCTGCGGCTCTGGTCTGAACTGCGTGAACATGGCTGCTCAGATGATCGAGGCAGGCGATGCTGATATCGTTGTTGCAGGCGGCATGGAGAACATGGATATGGCTCCCTTCGCACTGCAGAAGGCTCGCTACGGCTACCGCATGGGTGCTCCCATGGGCAAGAGCGAGATCGTGGATACCATGGTCAACGATGCACTGTGGGATGCCTGCGGCTTCAACAAGCACATGGGCATGACCGCTGAGAACGTTTGCACCAACGAGACCTACCAGAAGAAGTACGGCTACAGCCCCATCACCCGCGAGATGCTGGACGAGTTCTCATACAACAGCCAGCTGAAGGCTGACAAGGCCATCAAGGACGGCGCCTTCAAGGACGAGATCGTTCCTGTTGTCATCAAGGGCAAGAAGGGCGACACCGTGTTCGATACCGATGAAGGCCCCCGTCTGAGCGCTCCCGAAGTGCTGGCAAAGCTGAAGCCCGCTTTCACCAAGGACGGCATCGTGACCGCCGGCAACTCTTCCGCCATCAACGACGGCGCTGCTGCTCTGGTCATCATGAGCGAGGAGAAGGCTAAGGAGCTGGGCGTGAAGCCTCTGGCTACCTGGGTCGCCGGTGCTCTGGCAGGCGTTGAGCCCGAGGTCATGGGTCTGGGCCCCATCGCTGCTACCAAGAAGGTCATGGCTAAGACCGGCATGACCGTTGCCGATATGGATCTGGTCGAGGCCAACGAGGCATTCGCAGCACAGTCTATCGCTGTCGGCGAGGCTCTGGGCTTTGATAAGGACAAGCTGAACGTCAACGGCGGCGCAATCGCTCTGGGCCACCCGGTCGGCGCTTCCGGCGCTCGTATCCTGGTCACCCTGCTGTACGCTATGAAGCACCGTGGTGCTCACAAGGGTCTGGCTACCCTGTGCATCGGCGGCGGCATGGGCTGCGCTACCATCGTTGAGATGGACTAAGCATTCTTTCTCTGAATCCTGACTGAACCACAGACCCGGAGCGCCGGAGGGAACCGGAGAGCTCTCCCGCGTTCCGGGGGCTGTTTTGAAAAAACTGAACTGTATGAAATGGAGGTTTTCACAATGGCATTTGTAAAAACCGAGGTGCAGGGCGCTGTTGAGATCATTACCATCGACCGTCCCAAGGCACTGAACGCCCTGAACCCCGAGGTTCTGGCTGACCTGAAGGCTGCTTTTGAGGCAGTCGATCAGGAGACTGTCCGCTGCATCGTTCTGACCGGCGAAGGCGACAAGAGCTTCGTTGCTGGTGCTGATATCGGTTCTATGAGCACCATGACTAAGGCAGAAGGCGAGGCCTTCGGCAAGCTGGGCAATGATGTGTTCCTGATGATCGAGCATTTCCCCATCCCCGTCATCGCAGCCGTCAACGGCTTTGCACTGGGCGGCGGCAACGAGCTGGCTATGAGCTGCGATTTCCGCATCTGCTCTGACAACGCTGTGTTCGGTCAGCCGGAAGTCGGTCTGGGCATCACCCCGGGCTTCGGCGGCACCCAGCGTCTGGCTCGTCTGGTTGGCATGGGCATGGCAAAGCAGCTGGTCTACTCTGCTCTGAACATCAAGGCTGACGAGGCTTACCGCATCGGTCTGGTCAACGCCGTGTATCCGCAGGCTGAGCTGATGGAGAATGTCCTGAAGCTGGCCGGCAAGATCGCAAAGAACGCTCCCATTGCTGTGCGCAACTGCAAGAAGGCAATGAACGACGGCATCAGCCTGCCCATCGAGAAGGCTGTTGAGGTCGAGGAGAAGCTGTTCGGCGATTGCTTCGAGACCCACGACCAGCAGGAGGGCATGGCCTGCTTCCTGTCCCGTGAGAAACCGAAGCCCAAGGCAGTGTTCACCAACAACTAATCCATTACATAATTTTTGATATTAAAGGAGAGATTTCCTATGAAGATCGGTGTTATCGGCGCTGGCACTATGGGTCAGGGCATCGCAAAGGCATTTGCACAGGTTGAGGGCAACACTGTTGCTCTGTGCGACATCAAGCAGGAGTGGGCTGAGAATGGTCTGGCAAAGATCAAGAAGGGCTACGAGAAGCTGGTTGCTAAGGGCAAGATGACTCAGGAGAAGGCAGACGCCATCGTGGCTGCTATCACCCCGGGCCTGAAGGAAGACCTGTGCGCTGACTGCGACCTGATCGTGGAGGCAGCGTTCGAGGATATGAAGGTCAAGCAGACCACCTTTGGTGAGCTGGATGCCATCTGCAAGCCGGAGTGCATCTTCGCTTCCAACACTTCTTCTCTGTCCATTACCGAGATCGGCAAGAACGTCAAGCGCCCTGTGGTCGGCATGCACTTCTTCAACCCCGCAGACCGCATGAAGCTGATCGAGGTCATCGCAGGCTGCAACACCCCTGCCGAGACCGTTGAGAAGATCAAGGAGATCTCCGTTGCCATCGGCAAGAGCCCTGTTCAGGTCAACGAGGCTGCTGGCTTTGTGGTCAACCGCATCCTGATCCCCATGATCAACGAGGCTGCCTTCATCAAGATGGAAGGCGTTTCCGACATCGCTGGCATCGACACTGCTATGAAGCTGGGTGCTAACCATCCGATGGGACCGCTTGAACTGGGCGACCTGGTAGGTCTGGACGTTGTTCTGGCTATCATGGAAGTACTTCAGTCTGAGACTGGTGACCCGAAGTACCGTCCGCAGCCGCTTCTTAGAAAGATGGTTCGCGGCGGCAAGCTTGGCCGTAAGTCTGGCGAAGGCTTCTACAAGTACAACTAATATGTACATAAGTCTGGCTTCTTGACCAGATGAAAACATAATAGAGTACCAGATTTTTAAGAACCGCAACGGGGCGGCGCTTAAAGCCGCCTCTTAAGCGTATATAAGAAAATGATGGAGGAATAGACACATGGATTTTACATTAAGTAAAGAGCATGAAATGGCGAGAAAGTTATTCCATGACTTCGCCGAGAACGAAGTAAAACCTTTGGCACAGGAAGTTGACGAGACAGAGCACTTCCCGGAGGAAACCGTTAAAAAGATGCAGAAGCTTGGCTTCATGGGCATCCCGGTTCCGAAGGAGTATGGCGGACAGGGCTGTGATCCGTTAACATACGCTATGTGCGTTGAGGAGCTTTCCAAAG
>OKRS01001396.1_pt1 | contig 15889 bp, 10 predicted proteins | sample 1601191 | NCBI WGS metagenome assembly OKRS01 (sample SAMEA3541509, study PRJEB24748) | human gut metagenome | biome: human gut; feature: human-associated habitat; material: faeces | place: China | collected 2012
ATAAAAGAGCCATCCAGATGGATGACTCTTTTATCTAGTGCTTATTTAATTGATCGTGCAAGCGCTACCGTTTCAGCATCTATGCTTCCCACGGAACTGGTGTCAGGCACCTCGTTCCCTTTTATAAATGACCGGCACATCATATCCGAAAGTTTTCTTTCCATTCACTTCCATACTTTCTGACACCTCCAGACATGTCTCCGAGAATCTCTCCCATAACCGGAATGTCATCACAGGGGTAAACTGACTCACACTTCCCCCTTCCCAGACACCATCCTTTTCCTGATACAATGCCGGGGTAAACTTCTCAGATCTTTTCAGGTCACTATATTCTACGTTCTTCATGGAAGCATAAGAAAACGTATTTTTGTCTTCTCCTGCCGGAATTTCGTAGGAAGAAAGCATAATTCCACCGTCACAATCCGTAACAAGAAATAAATGCGGTGATGCATGGCATTTTCCATCCGTCTCATAATAACTTTCTTCTACCATAAATATTCCAGTAAAATTTTCCGGAATATTATTTATCTTATCATTACAGACCGTATTCACATGTCGGGCATACGGAAATAATTTTCCTGCAGATTTCATTTCTGTAAATTGTTCTCTGTTATCAAAATGCCCCGTCATAAGCTTTACAAATTTTCCATTTTCATTATAATGCCCTGCCTCTATAATATTTTTGTTTTTAAAATAACAGTTGTAGTCCCATTGCAATCATCCACATATATGCACAGGTTTTTGGAATCATTAATAATCCCACCTTTGGTTTCGTTTTACTGAATAAAGTAACCGGCAGATAACAGCCAAAAGAAATTCTCTTCCCCCCCTACAATCGTTCTTTTTAGAACGATTGTAGGGGAATATTTCCGGTATGTCAAATGTTTTTTGCTAATATGTCTTCGCCTTTAATGTTCCAATATATTCCCCATTATTATAAACAAACGGTCCGGCTTCTCCCTCTTCTCCGAAATATTCCGGTCTCAATGACAGAATATTGAGCAATTCATCCACCGTCTTCACCTTTGTTGCCTGATATGGTTGTTCAAATGCAATCTTTTCTACAAATAAGTAATCGTCCCTGTCCTTTATCAGGATACCTGTATGACCCACGAAAGTAACATCCGAATACGGGTCATATATCACGATACTAAGGAGCGATATCCTGTCACTGTCTATTTGAAATCCATAATGTTCCCAACTATCCGAAAATGCTGTTTCCGGATGTTTTTTATCCGCAACACTCTTTTCTCCATAGAGTGTGGTAAACATATCCCGGTTCTCTTTTATGGTTTCATACCTTTCCACATTATCTATTGCTTCTGTATCAAACATTAGATAAGTACCTTCATAATTGTCTTCCGTTAATTCTGCGTGAAGCAGGCCATCCAGTAAGAGAAAGGCTGTCATTCTGCAGTCCGTGTCGGAGTAATCATGATTCTGTTCCCAGCCATCCATACATTTGCCGATATCTGCTTTCATGTTTTCCGGATCAGACCAGACATCCTCAAGCTTTGCATTCTTCCCGGCCGAATCCGCAAAATCAGTTACCCATTCCCGGAATGTATCTACATGGGAAGCTCCCGCGGTATCCAGTTCTTTGCAAATTTCTGTAATGGTATGGTTTCCTCCCATATAAGTTGCAGCCGGTATCTTCTGTTTCTGTGCACATGCCCCCAGCATCAGGCACAGGAGCATAACAACAGCTGATAATTTCATTGCCGTTCTGGTTTTATTCTGCCTGTTCCATAGATTAAACGCTCCGCCACAAAACATCCTGCCAATTATAACTGTGATCCGTTTCTTCCTCATCCATAAACCTCTTTCTTATGATCCTCATATTTTACATATTTTTTAAGATTACCTTACGGTTTCATTTATGTAAATAGTATGGTTTCAAAATTAAAGAAATATTTATTTTTATTGCTCTGTTTTTGGAACATTCAGCAACGCTTTCGGCAGATATCACATCTGTCCTGAAAAGCAAAGTAACCGAATGAATTGCTTCTTATGCCACATGGATTCAGGTTTTATTCGGAAATGTTTTGTTATTCTTTTTTACTCCGTCTCCCTCAGCCGCTCCACAATCGTCTGCTTTCCAACCACACAATAGACCACAAGCGGAACCCCCGCGCCGATCACGGTAAAGATCAGTGCCGCAAGCACGACCGGACCGATGGTATACTGAAACCGGAAAAACCAGAACATTTTTTCAATCATCTTTCCCATAAACGGCTCAGATGCCACAACAAGAATAAGCGAAATGACAATCGCCGCAAGCGTATACAACAGTCCCTCATACACAAGCATCCGCTTCAACTGGCGTCTGGTCATGCCAACCGACTGCAGCACAGCAAACTCCCTGCGCCTTGCAATCATCCCCGTGAGGATGGCATTCAGGAAATTTAATGTTCCGACCACGGCAATCACGCCGGAGAGAACACCTCCAAGCAGCAGAAACATCCCACGGAACGAATCAAACTCTTTTTCGTAGGAAAACTTCGATTCATAGCTGTACAGCGGCTCGACCTGTTCCGTATAATTTTTCAAAAAACTTTCCATTGCTCTTGCACTCTGATTGTTTTTCATATCAAACATCATATGCATGACATCTTTTGTCCCGGTATCTTTGATAAACGTATCGCTTCCAAGCACAAACTGCGGCGATCCATAATACCGGCAGCTCATCGCGGAAGGCACCAGAATCTCTGCCACCACCGTATAGGTTTTTTGTGTATAATCATCTGCTTTCATGACATAGGCATCTTCATAATCGTCAACCTCATCCTCCAGGATCTCTTTTCCACTCTTTGCGTCAAAGTATTTCCAACTGTTTACGTACCTGAGTGTCACCTGATCGCCCACCCCGGCCCAGTTACTGTGATCAACTTTTTTGTTATAATCATCCTGCTTATAGACTGCCGCAATGGCATTCTCCTGATCCAGAGCTGTGACATCGCCTTTGAGCACCTTTACCTTCTGAAGCGGGAATGCATCCATTCCATACAACTGAATATCGTCATAATAACTGCCATCATCTGCCTGTTCCTTCCAATTGAAATAACCCTTTTCCTGCTCTTTTGTCATGGTATGTCCCATGGATGTAAAATACGCCAGCATATCTTTTTTCTTTATTTTTTCCTGAATCCGTGTTGTCTGCCCGTAGACACACCCACTCTCTTTGATGCCATTTTGCGCGAGCACGGTCTGCATTGCAGAATCTTCCACCGCTTCATCGGAAGAATGAAATCCTTTCTGCACGTTAAAATAATCCGCATTGGCAAACACAAAATCGCTCACACAGAAGTGTTTCAAATACAGATCCATATCAAATCCGTTTGCAAACATAACGGTCAGATTTAAAAGAACAACCGCAAGGGAGAGGGAAATGACAACAAGAACCGTTTTCTTCCGGTTTCGTCCCACATTTGCCCATGCCATACGCCCCAAAGACGCCGGCTTTTTTGCCGCTTTTGCTTTTTTTCGGCCACAGTCTGCCTCCGTATAGCGCACCGCTTCGACCGGGGATACCTTTGCAGCGATCCGCCCCGGCTTATTGCAGGATAAAAATACGGTGACCAGTGAAAAAAGTGCTGCTCCCACAAATACCCACGCATGCAATTTTGTAACCGTCGTCGTGTAAGTCGTCTGTGCCATGACAGCCGGTGTCAGTCCCACGCCGATTCCAAATCCCAGAAGAAGTCCCGCCGGGATTCCAATGCCTGATAAAAGGACTGCCTGCAGCCGGATGATCCGCTTGAGCTGCCGCCCGGTCATGCCGATCGTTTTTAACAGTCCGTAGAAACGGATATCGTTGGCAACGGAAATCTGAAACACATTGTAAATGACCAGGTATCCGGTAAATACAATGAGCACAAGCAATGCCACAATGGCTGCAATGCTTTCCGGATTCAGATTGCTGCTCGACTGCGCACCGGTATAGCCCCAGTTTACACCAAATGCAATATAGCCCGGTTTGGAAGCATCTTCTGACTGAAATCCACAGTCTCTGATCACCTGCCGCATATCTTTTTCGATATGAAGTGCATTCCCAAACATAACGTCAAGTGACCATTTTCCACTCTCTTCATCCTCCCCGATATTCACATGCTGCAATGTCTTTTTCACATAACTTTCTGGCACGATCACATTGCTTGCCTGGGAAACTCCGTTGTAATCCCACCAGCCGGAGAGAACAAACTCCTGCGTCACCGTTTTCGGTTCTGACTGACCTCCTCCGATCTGATACGTCACGGTAAATTTGGTGCCGATTTTTGGCTGTACTCCTAACAGTTTTAACACCCGGGTATCTGTCATCGCTTCATTGCTTCCCTCTTTGGGACGATGTCCGTGCGTTGGTGTGCAAAAATAATGTTTTACTTCATGCGCATCCATATAGCTAACTTCCACCTGTGTCTTGCGAAATGCATCCCCGGTTCCCATTCCTAAAAACAACCGCGCACCTGTCTCCCGAATGAGCGGATCTTTTTTTAAGGTTTCCATCTGTTCTTCCGTCAGTTTCTTAAAAGACCCGTGCGCATCGCCTCCGGCCATAAGAAAGTTGGACTGCTGGAACGAATCGTTGATGGAAATTGCAATCGTAAACAGCGCGGTAAACAGCATCGTGGTCAGCATAATTGCAATCACGGCAATCAGGTTTCTCATTTTGGAAGCCCGCAGACTGCGCACGGCAACGGTGCGCACACAGGCACGGTTTTTTACCTGCATCATAATGCCTCACCTACTTTCCCGGTCACAATCCGTCCATCCTCGATACGGATGATCCGGTCTGCGAGCTGTGCGATCTCCTCGTTGTGTGTGATCATCACAATGGTCTGCGAAAATTTGGTGCTGGTCGTTTTGAGCAGCCCCATCACATCCTGTGAGGTACAGCTGTCGAGATTTCCGGTCGGTTCATCTGCTAATAGAATCGCCGGTTTGGCTGCGAGTGCCCGCGCGATCGCCACACGCTGCTGCTGTCCTCCCGAAAGCTGGTTTGGCAGCACGTTTAATTTTTCTTTTAATCCGAGTGCCTCTGCGATCTCCCCGATAAATGCATTGTCCACGGTTTTTCCGTCAAGCTGCAATGGCAGCACAATGTTTTCATAGACAGACAGCACCGGAACTAAATTAAAGGACTGAAAGACAAATCCGATTTTTCTTCTGCGGAAAATCGTCAGTTCTTCATCCTTTAATGCAAAGATGTCCTTGCCGTCCACATAGACTTTGCCGGATGTTGCCCGGTCGAGTCCGCCAAGCATATGTAAAAGCGTCGATTTTCCTGATCCGGAGGTTCCTACCACCGCGACAAATTCTCCGTTTTCCACCGACAGGTTTACCCCCGCCAGCGCGTGCACGGCGGTCTCCCCCGTGCCATACTGTTTTTTCAAATCTCTGGTTTCCAAAATGACCATCCTGTAATCTCCTTTTGCTCCTGATTTGGCATTTCCTGCCTTCTTTTAAGATTGTCGCACAGAATTCTTTCGAGAATCTGTCCCGGAAACAAAAGATTCTTACAGTTTTGACACAATTGCCGTTGGAAAATACAACCCAAACGTTGAGCCTTCCCCCGGCGTGGACGAAAGACGGATATATCCGCCCTGCTGCTGCATGATAAAACGTGCCAGATACAGTCCGATCCCCACACCGCTCTTTTCGGCAACCGCGTTTCCCCTGTAAAAACGCCCAAATACCGCCGCATGCTCCTCCTCACCGATGCCGATTCCCGTATCCGTCACTTCCACGCAGGCAAACAGTTCATAGGAACAGAGTTTTATGGTAATCCCTCCTGTGTTCGTATATTTGATCGCATTATCGAGAATATTTCCCAGTGCTTCCATGGACCATTTCTTATCAAAGTACGCATAAACCGGTGCGTCTTTCTCTGCTTTTTTTGTCCCGGAAAACGCAATCGCAAGTCCTTTGGCGGCTGCTTTTTCCCGGTAACTTTCCATACCGTCTACCACCAGTTCTGTCAGCGGCTGCCGGATTGGATGCAACACAAAAACGCCTGTCTCAAGCCTTGAAAGTTTGACAAGCGCATCCATTAAAAACTGTAATTTTTCACTCTGCTGCCGCAGCTTTTTTACGGAATCCTGTGCCGCTTCCCCCAGCGGTTCTTCCTCCAGCAGTTCCGTATACAATAAAATATTTGAAAGCGGCGTCCGCGTCTGATGGGAAATATCTGCGATCAGTTCTTTGATTTTTTCCCGCTCCGCATCTATGCTTCGCACTGAAAGTTCCGATGCCGCCAGATACTGCGCCAGACGGTTTTCCAGCGATGACTGCCGCGACTCATCAAATGTGGTCTCGGAAAAGGTGCCGTTTATCGCCGCCTCAAGCATATCGGAAAGTCCATTCATCACCTGTTTCTGCCGGTGTCTGAAGAAAAATGCTGCTGCAAGCACACTCCCTGCCGCAAGCAATATAATTACAAAATATCCGATCATACTTCCCATACATATCCGATCCCATACACGGTCCGGATCTGCTCCTTTGCCTGTAATTTATCCCGCAGCCGCTTGATGGCAACCGAAAGCGCGTTTTCATCCACGTACACCGCGCCATCGGTCCAGATGCGATCCATCAAAGTTTCCCGCGGCACGGTCATCCCCGCATGCTGCACAAGAAGTGCCAGAAGTTTCTGCTCGGTTTTACTTAACTCCACTTCCTGTCCGCTTACGGTAAAACGCATATTTGTAAAATCAAACTTCCAGATACTGCCCTCCCAGATCTGTGTGTTTTGTGTGCTTTCTTTCTGCATCTGCACCGTCCGGTTCCGAAGCTGGGTGTTTACCCGCGCCCGGAGTACCGCCAGACTGAACGGCTTTGTGATGTAATCATTTGCTCCCTGCTCCAGTCCGCTTACAATATCCATTTCCAGATCGTTTGCCGTAAGTAAGATCACCGGAAGATCCGAGGTTCTGCGGATCTCCTGCAGCAGATCAAAACCGCTTCCGTCCGGCAGATTCACATCGAGAATCAGCAGATCTGTCTGGTTCTGGTGCAGATGCTGTCTGGTCTCCTGTATGTTTTTACAACATAGCACCTGCCGGTTTTTCTCCTGTAATGCGCGCTGCAGTCCCTGTGCGAGTGCCATATCGTCTTCCGTGATCAGAAGATGCATGATTTTTTCTTCCATTGGTTTCTTCCTGTTCTGTTTAGTTTTGTTGCGGGATTTGTTTCAATCCTGCAAAAAGACGGAGCTTAACGCTTATTGCTTTTTATCATTTTCAATCACACAGGAATGTTCTTTCGTCTTCTTATCATAATTGATTCCTACGAGCAGAATATTTCCTGTATATGGCTCTAACGATTGCGGATACTTTCTGTCTTTTATCTGTTGTAAGGCGGTATCCGCAGTTTTATTCCATTTCAGTTCCACAACCAGTGCCGGATAATCAGCTTTATATTCCGGTTTTGGAATATAAACAAAATCCGCAAAACCACGGCCGGTCGGCAATTCCCGGATGGGTTTAAAATAATACTGCATGGAACTTAAGTATGCGATCGTAAGTACACTGCTGAGCGAATTTTCATCATGGTACATAATCGTTGAAGAATACCCGGTATGAATTTTCTCAATCCCCTTTGCAACCTCCATTCCATCTTTTTCCAGCGTTGCATCTAATAACGCTAACGATTCTTTTTGAAATGTCACCATCTCATTCCACCTGGTACGTTTCACTGCATGATTTAACTCGTGCCGGATTTCTTCATTCGGAATAAAAACATGCCGGCTGTCCTGATCATAAGCCAGATATCCCAAATGAATCAGGTACGTAAGCACATCATCCCGATTTGCAAAACTTACCGTGTCATTCTGAAAGGATGTCACATCCACTTCTACGGATGCGCCCGACAACATCTCGATCATTGCAGATTTCAAGCCATCAAAATCCATGTTGATCAGTGGCACAATTGCCTCATAGCTTCCGGTATTTGACCAATAACTTTTATACTTTCCATTTAACATGACACTGACAACGGCCTTCGGATTATATACCTGATAATCCTCTAATAAATAGCCATCATACCAGGATTTCACCTGTTCATAACTGCATCCGTATTGTTCACACAGTCCGTGGACTTCTTCTTCTGTAAACCCGACGTAAGGAGCCATCCGTCCTGCATCGAGCATGGTAAATTCTTCAAAATTGTTGAGCGCTGACTGCGTTTTTAATTTCTTAATCGGTAAAATTCCCGTCAAATATGCTAACGCAATGTATCTGGAAGGTTCTGTGCCTTTAAACATTCCTCTGAGAAAATCAATATATGCCTCCTGCAATGTATGATTCTGTGCCTCATCTCGAATCAAAACATCCCACTCATCAATGATGACAACAAATTTATTGCCCGTAGCCGCTTTGATATATGACATTGCCCCATAAGCAGTCTTGACCGCATCCGGAATGATCTGTCCGTATGCTTCCCTCAGTTCCTGTAAAATTCCCTCATTGATATAATCTACAACATGATCTGCATCTTCAGCATCCATCATGCACCACTGTACATCAAAATGAATCACATCATACTTATTAAGATTCTTTTCATATGATGAAACTGTACTTATCTCATAATTTTTAAAGAGCTCTTTGGAATCACATCCCCTGCTGTAATAAGCGGAAAGCATGTCTGCAGTCATGGACTTTCCAAAACGTCTCGGACGGCTGTTACAGATAAATTTTGATGTGGTATTTATCACCCGGTTGATGTATTCCAGCAAACGGGTTTTATCAATATAAATTTCTGAATTGACTGCCTCTGAAAAAGCCCCGTTATCTGGATTCAAAAATCTTCCCATAAGTACCTCCAAAAAATAATCCGCTATACTATGCATCTAGTATAACGGATTACGCTTAAAAAAACAATTATATTGCCGAGTCCCGATACCCCATACCGTTTTACTCACACGCAATATAGTTGTATTCCCACCGGAAGAACCCAGGCAGCCGTGCTCTTTTGCCATAAGCTTCATATTATAAAACTGATAACCGTACATCGCAGAAGCACCGAGTGCCCGCACCTTTCCTGCCTTTACCAGATCGTTTAAGGCTTCCATCGTCTCCTCGATCGAAGTCTCATAATCAAACCGGTGAATGATATACAAGTCCAGATAATCGGTTCCCAGACGTTTTAATGTTCCATCAATTTCTCTGTGAATTGCCTCGTCAAATATTTCTTATCTTTCAATTTAGTTATATAAGTCCCATCTGACTGAATATGTTGGCAATACCTTTATTCCGGATAAATTTACATATAGGCATCTTCAAACTGGTCTACCGGAATCGGCTTTGAAAAATAATACCCCTGATATATTCCGCATCCCATCTGGGTAAGCTTATCAATTTGTTCCTTTGTTTCAACGCCCTCCGTGATAACGGAAAGACCAAGTGTTTTGGTGAGTGAAATGATCGTATTTATAATGGACATACTTCTTTCTATGCGTTCCGGCCGGGTTGTCCTTAAAAAGCCCATATCTATTTTCAGCACATCCACGTCCATATCCTTTAGCGTATTAAATGAAGAATAGCCGCTTCCGAAATCATCTATTTCCACCTGAAAGCCGGATTTTCTGAACCGTTCAATCATTTCAAGTTCCCCTGCGGTTCCGGTCATAATTGCGGTTTCCGTAATTTCCAGTTTCAGTGTGGAAGGAATGATTTTATAGGTTTCAACAAGACTGGTAATTGTTTCATATACATTCATATAGTAAAAATCCTTGGTCGAAATATTTACGGATATATACAAATCGTCCCGCCCGGCTTTCTGCCACTGTGCAAGTTTTTGTACGGCAAGTTCCCACACAAACCGGTCAAGCCGGTAAATCAGACCTGTTTTTTCAAAAACTTCAATAAAATCCCCCGGAAAAATCAGACCGCGTTTCGGATGCTGCCATCGGACAAGAGCCTCTGCCCCCAGTAATTTTCCTTCCGATGTCACCTGTGGCTGTAAATACATGCAGAACTGTTTTTCGGCAAGTGCTTTATCAAAATCACCCACCAGCTGCTTTTCGGCAACGGTATCATGAAATATCGTGTCGCTATAGTATGCAATTGATTTATCATAGTTTTCCCCCAGTGTCTTTATTGCAAGATTGGCTTTATCACACATAATGGATACTTCTTCATTCCGGTCTGTGATTTCATAAACACCGACATAAATATGAAGATGATACAGGTCATTGTTAAATGCATGCCCCATGGTCTGTATCGCATCCATAAAATCCTGCTCTTTAAATTCTTCTTTTGGGATGCATATTGCAAATTTGTCACCACCGGTGCGTCCATAGACACTCCCTTCCCCACATTGTGCTTTAAGAAGATCTGCCTCCATTTTAAGGACTTCGTTTCCTTTTTCAAGACCAAAGAGATCATTGACCAGTTTAAAATCCTTGATATTGGAACAGATCAGCAGCCACTCTTTATCCGGATTCTCATTTAAAATTTCCGATGTTTTTTTGGCAAAATAATTCTTATTATACAATCCGGTAAGCGTATCATGTGTTGCAAGGTATTTTTCTTTCTCAAACGCAATATGTTTCTCCGTATTATCAATCAGATTCAGGAAAAAACCTATATATTCATTCTTTTTATCAAACAGTTTTCTGTATTCGATATCGAAATAATACGTTTTGTTGTCAATAATGGTTTGACCACTCCATTCAAGGGAGGCCGAATTGTTGGTGTCATGTTCTTTTATCCAGCCCTGTACATCCTCCGAGATCCCGGAAAGGGAATCCAGTGAACTGTTAAATATTTTCAATGCACGCTCATTGGCATACACACATTCGTTATTTATATCAAAACATATCACAGCGTTATTCATTTCATTTACAACGATGGACAGTGTTTTATCTACAAGTTCACGCGAAGAACGGTACAGCGTCAGGTAACAGATCAGTATTGCTGCGCATACAAAAAAAGGAAGCGACACATCAATCGGAAATTCTGAAATTCCACATATAAATTTTGATACCGTGATCACACATATTAACACCAGTATCGGCAAATATTTCTTACGGTAAAAATCCGGTATCTGTATAATTTTGATGATAAACGATGCAATAATACAAACTACCAGACCATATGCAAACACATAGTGAAAGTAAAAAATAATGGATTTGTCGGCTACATGATACATATCAAAATTCGGGAATCGCACGGTTTCTATCGTAAATACGTTATGAAAAATTATATTTAAAAACAGTAAAATTCCATCCAGATATGCAATTATGAAACACCCCTTTTTAAACGGTGAAACCTCGTGAAAAACACGTGTATACTGCTGGGAATACTGCAATACATATATCAGCATCAGATCAAAGGAAAACCGATAAAGTGCTTCCATTATATAAGAAAATGTTTCATTTCCTGAAAAAGCAGACAAACCATTGCTAAGGATCGTAACAATTGCAAAAATGAGGCATTTCACAATGGAAGATGCCACATCACTTTTTATTTTTCTGGAATATTTGATACAAATAAGAATTGGTACTATCATCAGGCATAATAAGATCATATAAAGTTTATCCATGAAGACGTTAAACCTCCATTTAATAATAATTTTTATAACACTCCTGTTTTAGGGTAACTCCCTTATTATTTATAATAACCTAATTTCACCAGATTGTCTAATATAATTCCATTTTCCCTATCCTGAAATATGGTAAAAAAGGACGATATGATTTCTCATATCGTCCCTTATCGCCCTCTGTATGGTTTTAGAAATCTGTTAACCAAGCGCCACCCTTTCTGCATCTATGCCGCTTACAATGATCTGCTCTGCTGTCTTACCATTTTTAAAACGGTTTACTACAGATCAGCTAGTCTTCGTCAACTACCAGATCCGGCGAAATATCTGCGATTACCAGAGCGTCTTCCTTTGAAAAACCTCTCTTCCGAAGATTACGGTATACCGCCAGTCCTTTTTCGTTCTGACCTTCCGCACGACCTTCTGCACGACCCTCTGCACGACCCTCCGCACGTATCCCGTCAACAAACGATTTTTCATTATACTCAGTGATACACACGTCTTTCACCTCCGCTCTGTGTTTAAGCAAAAATGTCTTTAAAACATCATGCTCAATACAATAAGTTACCGCTTCATCGACAGCACTCTCAAACTCCATGGTTTTACAATTTTTACGGATTTCATTGATCAGCGTCATATAATCCTTTAACGGCCGACAGTTGTTAAGTAAGTCGTCATTTCGCAAATAACAGGGGCTCCATAAGTAAGAGTCCCTGTTAAGCAATTATATATATAACTGGTTAATGTGTACCGTAAGACCGGTAATCCTTTTTGGCTGATCCATCAAGCGAATACATCAGTACATCTCCATACCGGAAAGCATACTGTGCCTTATGCCAGTCTCTCCTCCGCAACTGCTGGTCTTCCATCTTATACATGCTGCAGTAGCCATAATCAACGTTCTGCCGGTTTGTATAGGTAAGATGTGGGATTGGCGTTTCGCTTTCCTTGTCAAAAATTTCAGCACCCTCCATCCAGCCCATGCCGGTATCTCCATCGCCCTGGATATTTTCAAACCCGGCTTCAAAGGTCACAATCTCGAAATTGACTACAATGTATCCATCTTTTTTCCAAAAATCTTCTTTATAATCAATTCCACCGTTCTCATGCGCGTATTTCGTTACGTCAAATCCTTTTTTGACCGCATGCACATCAGATGGCAGTGAGTATTCGAAGTACCATTTCTGTTTTGACTTTGTGACCCTGTCAGGATCAACCCCATCCGGAATTACCCCGTCCGGTGCACAGTCCATTCCGATATATGTGGACATACGGGATGGAATGGTAATCTCCCCATACGTGTAGACATCATAAGTTGTGGACCGGATATCTTTTGGTTTGAGTCCTGCGATTTTCGCCTTCTGGTTGAATTCTTCATCTGTTACCCCTGTATATGGGTTTCCAAGCATCATCTTTTTGACATTCTGTTTATCCAGATCACTGCCGACTTTTACAACATTTCGGTATTTGCCATTGATTGTGCCATTGTAGTAAAGGTCAACCTCTTCCAACCTTGTAATATCAGATCCATTCACATTTCCCTTATTCGAAACAAAATAAAATGTCGGGTAAATCTTGACATAATCCGTGCCGTGGTAGATATTTCCGATGGTTATGAGGCTCATCCGGGATGTATAGCCCGGTTTTAGCACACCAAGATTGCGCATATAAGGGTGGCTTCCATCCACGGTCGGCAGGGTAAATGCACTCCTTACTTTTTCCCCGTTCTGGTTGTTGAATCCCACATGGTATGCAAACCTTTTAAGTTCCAGTGATTTCGGTTTCCGGAAAACGTCAAGCCAGAACGGGTAATCCGAATAGTCGTACATATTCAGATTGTATAAACGTCCGGATACTTCGGCATTTTTGGTATCAACCGCAACATAGTTGGAATTGTCTGCATTGGCACACACTTCTTCCATTTCCAGTCCATCGTTGGCATCACAGTTAATTGCACGTGCCCGGAAATCAATACCAACGGCAGCAGTTTCATTGACCCAGATAGGGAGATAGAACTTTGTGGAATCCTGGTGCAGTGTGATCCACGTATCCGCGTCATAATAGGTGTAATCATCCCCATCGCACATATATACCTCAAACGGGAATTTGACTTCCCGCGATTTAATGTATTTTGCGTAATCGCGTTCCCCGTATCCCTTCAGTGAACTGTGGTAACCGCTGGTAGGCAGGTTGACGGTAAAATACCGGTCCAGTACCAGATGGTAACAGTTACCCGGTGACACCAGCTGGGTATATTCCTTCGCGTCCGTAATCGTTGGGTAACATACCGTAGGGGTATGGATCACAACGTCGTTGACCGGGTTTATTTCAATGTCGACATCCGGAATATTCGTATTATAATCAAACGATGGATAAAACTGTACATCACCACTCGAATTGAAGGTACCATTTGATTTTTCCGGCTCAATCAGCAGGTCTGGCTGATAAAGTATATCCCTGTCAATCTGCGTAGATTCCGGGATTCTGCCCGGGGTCGGGGTTTTCTTTTCCACCGGGTCGGCATTCATGATGATCTTTCCGTCAAATTCTAGGTAATCATTCATAACGATATACTGTCCGACTGTCCAGCCGTCTGATGGGGATATGCCTATCCTTCCACATGCCATAAATGATACATTTCCGACATTATCATAGGATGCATCCGGTTTTATGGTGACATGTTCATCCGGGAGCGAATAATTCATTACCGTAGCAGAATATATTCGGTACACCACCAGGTAGTCCACCTTCCAATAGGAATATTCGCGCCATACCAGTTCGGTATCATGATCGTGTAATTTTTTCCCATGTTTATCGGTGTGGCTGCAACTAATATAATGGTTAAATTGCTTCTTTCCATATTTCCGGACAAAACGGTATTTATACAGGTAGGAATCCGTAAACACGTTGACATACTGCGTCTCGGATGTCGGAATTCCCTGTGTACTGTCAAACTGTTCATTGTCTCGTTTGTCTGACTGAATTACAGCACTTGTGCTGGCTGGTGTGAGCTTCTCTACCGAGATTACATCCTCATCCTCATGAGAGTCTGGTACATGTTTAGGGTTATTTTTCTTATAAAGCACGTTGATAACAGTACCGCCATTGTAGACTTCAAAAGTCTGACGTGCTGTTTTAAGCCACTTGGTATAGCTGCCAGTCAGGTTTCCATCCTTGTCTGCAAAATTGCAGCTTTTAAAGATCGGGGCACTGGTTTTTGCAACTTTGTTCCGGATGGCTCCATTTTTTTTGCTTTTCTGCTTCGAAACAAACGTCTTATAAAGATAATAATTTGATGTTTTTCCTTCTCCTGCGCCGACACCTGAAAGACGTGCTGGAAGGCTCTTTACGGATGTTTTTATCTCCGAAAGATTGATATAATATTTCTTTTCCAGTCCAAGTCCACGGTCACCACTGGCGATAGAGCCGGAACCACTGGTGCTGCTCCACTGGTAACCGGTATTCGCTTTATTCAGGTTTCTTGTGGCAGGATTCTTTTCAATTTTTCCATCATCTGAGTTTGTGACAGATAAAACCAGTTTCCATTTGCCCTCATAACTTTGGTAATAATTGATAGTAACCGGTGCTTCGACCTTCTTGTACTCAACCGCAATATCATACCGTGCCCGCCAGCCTTCGTTACAGCTGGCCGGCCAGCCGATGCCATACCATGTAGATCCGTTTACCCGTCTCGTGTTACGTGTGTTCGACATCTGCTTATAGGTATAGCAGCGTTCGGTAACGTTGCGCTTTGATCCGCCTTTGCTGATCTTGTATCCCTGCAGAACGCCCTGGATATATACCTTGCCACCATTCTTCTGCAATGTTTTCAGATTTACACCGGCTTTGTCACACATGCGGTTAAAGACGTCTTTGGAAATATTGAAAGTAGTAATAACTGTATTTCCAATTGTTCTATCTGATTTAGAACACCCCTTTGGAAGTTTGTCAAAAAACACACAATCTTTAGCTGTTGTACCTTCTTTTCCATTTCTTCCAGTCGGATTACTTGTGACATACAATCCTACTGTTTTCCATCGAGTTCCACTTGATGCAGCATGTGCTCTTACTTCAAACCTTAAGTTCCCAGCATCATCAACATCCGCTGTTTTACCACCTACATCTGAAATACTTCTATTAACATCTGCATATGCAGATGTGTACCCAAATGGTTCAAACAAGGCGAGTAAAACAAAACACAATAAGAAAATAACTAAATTTTTGCTTCTTGGTTTCCTCATAATTTACCTCCATTTTTAATGGAAGTATTGTAAGCATAAACCTATATATAAAGTCAACCATAAAAAGGGGCTGTAAAAAAACTCCCCTGACAGAAAAATCGCCCAGACCGTGAGGT
>OKRS01001400.1_pt1 | contig 15861 bp, 9 predicted proteins | sample 1601191 | NCBI WGS metagenome assembly OKRS01 (sample SAMEA3541509, study PRJEB24748) | human gut metagenome | biome: human gut; feature: human-associated habitat; material: faeces | place: China | collected 2012
CGGCGACGCTTTCCAGAGATGATAATCAATTGAAAATGTGTTTATTATGCACTTGCGAAACTTCGGTAATTTTAAAGGTAAAAAGGTAAAAAAGGATTCGCCTTGAAAGTGAAGAATTTTGAATTAAGGGATTTTTCAATTAACAGGTTAAAATTTTTTTTGAATGTATGATAGTGAAACTTACTGATGAAATCGCTTTTCCCGATCCACGAGAAGGCGAGCCCGACGGATGGTTTGCTGTGGGTGGCGACTTGAGCGTTGACCGCTTGCTGCTGGCCTACAGCTACGGCATCTTTCCGTGGTATGCTTTCAGATGGTATGACGAGATTCATTGGTATTGCCCCATGCAGCGCTTTGTCATTTTTCCCGACGAGATCCATGTGTCGCGCTCAATGCGCAAACTGATGCGAAAGGGAAGATATAGCGTGAGCATAAACCGCGACTTTCATAACGTCATTCGTCTTTGTGGCGAACTGCGCCATGACGAGGAGGGTGCCTGGCTGGGCCGCGACATGATAGCCGCTTATGAGGAGCTGCACCGTCAGGGCTTTGCTGCCAGCGTTGAGGTGTGGGAGGGCGAACGCCTGGTGGGCGGCATCTATGGCGTCAACATTGGCAGCTGCTTTTTCGGCGAGAGCATGTTCTCGCTGGTGCCCAACGGCAGTAAGGTGGCGCTCATCGCACTCGCACAATATATGGCGGAGAATGGCGGCCGACTGATCGACTGCCAGTTTGAGACGCCTCATCTCCGCAGCATGGGTGGCCGCTTCATCTCTTACGACGAGTATTTGGACATCTTGCAGGAATAAGCGTTGCTGAGCTTTTTCTGGGTAATAAAGAAATAATATCGCTTACTCAGTTTGTGGATTAACAAAAAAACTGTATATTTGCTGAGAGTAAATAAAAAAGCTGCATTATGATAGACGGAATGTCGACTGAGCATGTTGCAGAAATGTCTGAAATGTCGATAGATGAGTTCCAAAAAATGAACGAAAGGTGTTATTGATAAACCAGTTTTTTGAATGACAAACGAAGTAGATATAATAGAAAATAGCCTTTTAGAGGAATATGGTCAGGAAATTTTTGACCTCTTACTTACCGATCATTCTGTAACACAATATAAGAATGATGGGCAGACTCATCATATATTTTGGGCAACTCACGATTATGAGCATTTGGGTGATGGCTATTCGTTCTATGACGAGATAAAGGCAGAACGCATAACAGGCGAACACTCTGACGTAATCATGCCGCGCGTGATGAAGAAAAAGACTGTACAGAACAAGCGTGTAAAAAAGATGGCAGAGGTTTTTACGCCCTCATGGGTTTGCAATATCATGGTAAATAACATCGACGAGAAATTCTTTGGTAGAAGAGACGCTTTCAATCGTGAGACAGGCGAGGAACGCAGAACATGGGAAACCGTCAGAGAGAAAATTGCTATTCCTGAGGGTAAAACATGGGAAGAGTATATCAAGCTGCGCTGGATGGAGATAACCTGTGGTGAAGCTCCTTTTATGACGAGCAGATATGACACGACAACGGGACGTAGGATAAAATTGGAGGACAGAATTGGTTTCTTGGACCGTAAGCTCAGAATTGTAAACGAAAACACGGACAACCTTAAAGATTGGATGGATGCTGCCGTAACAGCCTATCAAACCAGTAAAGCTTACGAATGGCAAGGCGACAACCTGTTGCTGGCCCGTGAATCGTTGCTTTATACGTTCATCGACAATTATGAGTTTAAGTTTGGTGAACGGCCCGACAGAGAACATGTAAAGGAGATCGCCTTCATCATTTCATGGAACGTTTGGCAGATGGATGGTCTTAAAGGCGTCATCCCCAATTCGTGTCATGACGTGGAAACTCGGAACCTGTATGGCGAGGTGGAGCGAACCCCTTGCCCGGGATGCAAAACCAAAAACATACATAAGCACAACGGCATACCCGTGTTGCTTAAAGTGTTCTCTTCGGGCAATACCTACCCCTACCATCTGTTATACAACAAAAATGAATGATGAAAAATGGATAGCTCTGTTCTTGACAAATACATTGTGGGACGTGTGGAACCTCATATCTACGCGTTCACAACGGGAACCGTTCCCAATTATCTGAAAGTGGGCGACACCTATCGTCCTATAGAACAACGTCTGAACGAGTGGCGTAAACATTTTCCTGACCTTGAGCAAGCTTATTCGGCCACATCAAAGGTGGATGAGGATGTCTATTTCCGCGACTTCGCAATACATAGCTATCTTGAACGAGACAAACAGCTGCATAGGTTGCTACCGACAGATATTGCAGAGCTTCCTTATTACTCGAATGAATTTTTCGAACATGCGTCGGAAAAAGATGTCATAGACGCCGTAGAAGATATAAGAACAGATTTTGCTGAGAACAAAGGCAAATATCAGTTTTACACATTTGACGAACGTCCCACCCCAAGAACATTTACCTACAAGCGTGGGGACACACTGTATAACCTACGGCCAAACCAGGCAGCAACAGTTTCACTTTTCAAAAAGGCTGTGAAGAAGGGAAGGACCAATCTGCTGATGTATGCTGTGATGCGTTTTGGCAAGACCTTTACAGCCCTTAGCTGCGCTCTTACAGACAAACACTACAAGTCGATACTGGTCGTTTCGGGCAAGGCAGATGTTAAGAATGAATGGAAGAAAACGGTAGAAAGCATTAAAAACTTTGAGAACTTCTGTTTTATAGATGCCGACATGCTTGCAAGAGATGCAGATGCAATAAAAGAATGTATTGAACGAAAGCACAGAGCAGTGGCGTTTCTTACTCTTCAAGACTTGAGTGGTGACGTCATAAAAGCACGACATGTCGACATCTTTAACCGCCAATGGGACATGCTCATCATCGACGAAACCCATTATGGAGCGCGTGCCGAAGAATATGGCAAGGTGTTAAGAGGCAGCAAGACAGAGCTTAGCAGAGAACAGAAATATACGGAGACATCAGACGATTATGAAAACAACGAAGAGCTGAAACATCTACGCGCAAACGTCAGGTTGCACCTTTCTGGCACTCCATATAGATTGCTGATGGGAAGTGAGTTTCAGAAGGATGACATCATTGCCTTCTATCAGTTTTCTGACATCGTGAAGGATAAGGAAAGATGGGACAGGGAGCATCTTGACGACGACAGCACGAACGAATGGGATAACCCTTATTATGGATTTCCACAGATGGTTCGCTTCGCGTTCAGTCTCAATGAGACCTCGATGAGAAAGATAGAACAGTTAAGGAAGGAGCATGTTGAATATGCTCTTAATGAGTTGCTGCGCCCGAAGTCGACATCAAAAAACAAAAACGGGCTTCATAAAACGTTTGTACATGAAAAAGAGGTCCTCGACCTCTTGATGGCAATAGATGGGAGCAAAGAGGATGACAACATTTTAGCGTTCCTTAACGACAAGAGAATAAAGGCCGGCAAGCTTTGCCGTCATATAGTGATGGTGTTGCCTTATCGTGCTTCTTGCGATGCTGTTGAGGCTATGATAAATGAGCATAAGAACGAGTTTATATGCCTCGGTCAATATAAGTTGCTCAACATTGCAGGTGTGGAAAATGAAGGCGCGTTCAAGAATGTGCGCGATGTGAAGGACCAGATAGAACAGATGGAGAGCCGTGGAGCGAAAACGATCACGTTAACGGTAAACAGAATGCTCACGGGCACTACCGTGGAGCAATGGGACACCATGATATATCTGAAGGACACCGCCTCGCCACAGGAATATGACCAAGCCATTTTCCGCTTGCAGAATCAGTATGTGCGCGAATATAAGGACAAGGACGGGAATGTTATAAAATACAACATGAAACCCCAAACGCTGCTTGTCGATTTTGAGCCGGGACGGATGTTCAGAATGCAAGAATCGAAGTCGCAGATATATAACATCAATACCGAGAAGAAGGGCAACAGCAAGCTTGGCGAGCGTATCGCTGAAGAGCTTAGGATATCGCCCATCATCGTTGTCAACAAGGATAAGATGCGAGAGGTTGAACCGAACGACATCCTCGAAGCTGTGAACGCTTATTCTGCCAACAAGAGCATTAAGGACGAGGCAACGGATATTCCCGTTGACGAAGGTCTGCTTGCGAATGAAGACATCGTTAATGTCTTAAAGACCTTATACCCCATTGACTCAAAGAAAGGCATAAAGATGCCTGCATACAAAGGCTCGGGCGATGATATGGACACAGGAGACGCTTCAGATGATAATGAAGACGAAGAAAAATCTTCTTCGGAGAAACGTAAGGAAGAGAGCAATGAAGATGGTGAAAACCTTATGAAAAAATTGTCAACCTATTATTCGTTGGTTTTGTTCTTTGCTTTCCTTACCAACAGCAAGGTGAGTTCGCTTGATGACATTCTTAAGGCTATTGGGTCAAGTGTGGAAAACAAGCGGATAGCAAAAAATGTGGGGCTTGACAAAGATGTGTTGCTCACTATTCGCACAATAATCAACCCGTATGTGTTAAGCGAGCTCGACTATAAGGTGGCACACATGAACCACATGTCGCACGACGATAGTATTCCTGCAAGCGATAGGGTGGATAGAGCCATGAAGAAGTTCGGTCGACTCTCCACGTCAGAGATTGTGACACCTGCATGGGTTGCAGACAAGATGGTTGGATATCTGCCTGCCGACAGAATAAAGCATGGCACAAAGATTCTTGACATTGCCTCTAAGCAAGGCGAGTTTGCCAACGCCTTGTATAAGGCGTTTGGCGACAAGGTTAAGGACACAGTCTATTCGTTGCCTACCTCTTCGTTGACCTACGAGTTTACGCGCAAGGTTTACACGCTGTTAGGCCTTCCTGTGAAGAATGTTATTAAAGATTACATTTCATGCGATTTATTGAACGATAAAAAGAAAGAAAAGATAATGAATGAATTTATTTCATTGGGAACAGACATTATAATAGGAAATCCGCCTTATCAGGATGACGCCGTGGGAGAGCAGAAGACCTATAACGGTCCGATATACAACCTTTATCTCGATTGCGCCTATTCAATCTCTGATGTGGTGGAAATGATCCACCCTGCCCGCTTCCTCTCTAATGCAGGCAGCACGCCTAAGGCATGGAACAAGAAGATGTTGGAGGACAGGCATATAGGCATTTGTGAATTTTGGAACAAGAGCGTCAGATTGTTTGATGAAACTGAAATAAAAGGAGGAGTAGCTATAAGTATTAGGGACAAGAAGGTTGATAAAGGCCCTATTGGTCTGTTCACGCCTTATCCGCAGCTTAACGCCATTGTGCGGTCTGTCTGCAAGAACAAGACGTTTAAGTCGATGAGCGACATCGTCGTGTCACGAACAGCTTACAGGTTTACCGACTTGATGCACAAGGATCATCCTGAGGCAATAGGCCAACTTAGCGAAGGACATCCTTACGACGTGTCAACAAACATCTTTGAACGTCTGCCTCAGGTATTCTTTGATGAGAAACCCGATGACGGAAATGATTATATCCGCATCCTGGGACGCATGGACAACACAAGAACAATGAAATTTGTGAGACGCGACTATATTCGTGAGGTTGAGAATCTGGATGGGTATAAGGTGTTCATGGCAAAAGCTAATGGTACAGGAGCTTTTGGAGAAACTTTAACACCACCAATTGTAGGAGAACCTTCTGTAGGAAATACGGAAACATTCATTAGCATAGGCGAGTTTTATACTCTTAGTGAGGCCATGGCTCTAAAAAAATATATCGCCACAAAGTTTGTTAGAGCATTATTGGGTGCTCTAAAGACAACACAGGATATTACTCCTGAAAAGTGGAAGTTTGTCCCCCAACAAGACTTTAGCGAGGCGTCGGATATTGATTGGAGTCGTTCCGTTGAAGAAATAGACGCTTTCCTTTATAAAAAGTATAAGCTGACAGATGCGGAAATTTGCTTTATAAACGAGAAGGTGCAAGCAATGAAAGATGTTTAGAGCACCTCTTTCGTTAAGCCATATGGGCAGAACCGAGCTTGCTCGGGCTTTGCCAATGCGATGGAAATGTTACGGAAAAGAACAATAAGGAATTATAAGAAACAATAAGAAAGGCAATCGTGGAGAGGTTTTGTTGCTCTCCTACGATTGCCTTTTCTTTGTTTTTTATCTTTGAGGTTTCATGACCTCTTGGTCTTCATCTTCGTTTTTACATGCGTGCTTTTAGATGCATGTTTTTTTATGCATGTTTTTACATGCTTTCTTGAGGCTTTATTTCATCATAACCTTGCGACTGCTGCCATCAGCATAGCGCATGATGTAGATGCCACCCTTGGCGGGCTTCTCAACCTTCATGCCGTCGATGGTGTAGATGGCGACAGGAGCGTTGGCTGATGACTTGTCGGCACCAATGGTGTCGATGCCCGATGTGGCCACACCGTAGTTGATGATGGGTGCCACAGCCATGGATGTGGGGTCATCGGTGTTCTGGAACCACTGGTATGTGCCAAGCCCCTGACCTGTGCTCTCGTCTTGATCCTCGGCATAATGCCATGTAGAGGCGAGGCCACCTTCGGCGCGACGGTAGCAGAGAATGGCGATGTCATCGGAGGTGTAGGGCGACTCCTCAAGCGTGTTGTTGGGGAAAGGACCAATGACAACGAAGAACTCTTGACCCTTCTTCAGCTCCACCTTCTTGTCGAGCTTGAAGTTGGTTGCCAAAACGTCCTTAGCGTCATATTTCAGCTCGCTTGCCTTCATGCTTGCCGTTGCCAACACCTCACCTGGCTCACCCTTCTCCGTTACGCTGTTCACCGTCAGAGTGATGTCGGCATCGGGCGATACGGTGGTGGTAGAAGCGAAGTAGACAGCCACCTCATCAACTGTGGCATCAGCCAACGGTGCCTTATATTTCTCTGCAAACTTGTCGAGCGCAAGCCAGTTGGTGCCTGCATAGTTGCCATAATAGCCCAACGCCACCTTCTTAAGAGCACTGTTCTCCTCGGGTGCGATGTTCCATACATACTGTGCTCCACCAGCCTGAATAGCATAGTTGAGTTGGTCGACAGATGAGCCAGCATCGTTGCTGGCCTTCAGACCCACGCTCACTGTACCTTTCTTTATGAAGGTGACAGTGGGGTTCTGCTCGTTGCTCGTCTCCTTGTCAGCATTCTGGAACTGCCACTCCCAAGCTGTGGGCATGTCCTTTGACAGGTCGCGGAAGGTCACGGGCACGTTCAGCGGTACGAAGGTGCCGACGAAGGGCGACTGATAGCCCTCCTCGGGCAGACCGATGAGAGCCGTGGGTGCCTTCTTCGACACGATGACGAACGCCTCGCGCTTCAAGGTGTTGCTCTCCTCGCCACGTTTCACGGTGAGCGTCACGTCGTAGGTGCCCGCCTTGGTGTATGTTACCACGGGGTCGGTCTCTGCCGATGCCGTTATGTCGCCTCCGGGGAAGGTCCACTGCACGCTCTCTGGAGCACCTGCCGAGAGGTCATGGAAGGCAATGCTCTCGCCCTCGAAGATGTTGATAGGCTCAGCGGCTGTGGGGTCGTCCTGCACCACGGCAAAGCCGTCGACGGCAAGGTCCTCGCCGCCAAACTGTTGCATGATCTGCACCTTGACCTTCTTGCCCACATAGCTGTCGAGAGGGAAAGAGAATTTGTTCCATGTGGGACCGGTGTATGCGTTGTTCTGTGCCCATGCAAAGGCATCAAACACCTGCTCGCTGGCACCCGTCTCGGTGTTGATGATGTTCACCTTCCATGAACCCCATACGAGCTGAACGCCAGAGAAGTAAGCATAAAACTCGGCTTTGCTGTTGGCAGCAACGCTAAACTCAGGACTTGTCAGCGCTGCTGTCTTGCTGCTGCCGTCAACGCTCTCGTAGCCGCAGAACGCCGACATCTTGTCGTTGTCGTCGATGGTTCTGAAACTACAGTTTTTCAGTGACCATCCGCTCTCGGCTGTCCATCCGTCAATGGCTTTCGTGTCAAAGTTCTGGCTCATGAGAGTCTTTGCCGACCTGTCTGTTGAGAATGCAGCCTTCAGTGGCTCGTCAATGACATATTGTGCTGTGATGGTAGGGCTCACTGTGTTGTAGCCCATGGCTTTGACATAGAGCGTGCAGCTCTTCTTTATGTTTATCGTGGCTGTGTTGCCCTCAACCACGGTAACGATGGGGTTCACGGCTGTGGGGTCAGCGTTTTCAAACTCGTCAAGGCTGGTGGCTGTGGTCGAGTACCACAGTGTCACGGTGTTGGCATCGTCAGATTTAGCTGTCACGGTCACGGGCGCGTTGAACGTGCCGCCCTCGGGTGTGAGCACAGGCGTGGCGAGCGGTGCCTTGGCCTTCACGGTAACGGTCATGGTGACGGTCTGCGGCTTAAACTCGTCGTTGCCGGCAAACACAGCACTTATCGTGACGGTCTGTGTGGATGTGACGTAAGACGACGAGAGCGCTCCATACTTGTCGACAGAGCACACGTCCCATGCCGACGACTTATAGGTTATGGGCGACACCTTGAAGGGGTTTATGAGGTCGGCAATGCCTTCGTCGCCCGATGTTAGCTCAATGGCTGTCTTGTAGAAGCTGAGGTTGGGACTGCGTCTTATGACATAGTTGGCCTCTGTCACCGCGCTATACTCGTTGCCCACCTTCGTCACAGCCTTTACCTGCTGCGTATATTCCACGCTTATGGGCTTTGTATATTCCTTGCGTGTGCCACCCTCAACGCGAGGGTTGCTGCCGTCGGTGGTGTAGAACACGGCGTAGGTGCCGGCCTCAGCTCCTTCCACGTTCAACGCCACGCTCTGTGCCTCGTCGTAAGAGCCCGAAGCAAGACTAAACAGCGGAGCGGGAACAGACGATTCAATCTCCTCATAGTCGACCTCGATCTTCTTTATATGTAAGGTACCGCGGCCGGTGCCTGTGGGCTTAATGGCAATGACGATCTTGCCCTCCTGACCGTCATCGGTAGCCTTAAACTCGTTTTCTGCCAGACTGCCTGTCAGCTCAGCCGTGGTCTTGTCGCCACATTTATATTCTACGCCGTTCACCTTTACCGACAGGTCGGCGGTGTTTGTTGATTTCGACTTTGTCTGAGCCTTCACGCGCACGGCTTTGATCTTGCCTGATATGCCGCTTGTCCAAAGCTCGGTGTAGTCGGAAACTGATGTAGGTGTACCAATGGTCTGTCCCAAGGAGGGTGTGTAGGCATATTTCATGGTACCATCCGATTTGATGTCCCATGTCACGCCGTTAAGCTCAGCTTCATAGAACGATTTCTCGACAGCCGATGAGCCGAAGTTGTAGAAGCCTTGTGCTCCGGCGTCTTTCGGCCATTTGTTCCATTCGAACGACCATGTCTTCGTGGCAGCCGAGAGGGACAACGTTGCCATGAGCATGGCAAAGAAAAGTAGTAGATGTCTCTTCATAAGCGATAATGTTTTGTTATTTATGAATTTATAATGTGTTTCGGGTTGCGTTTTAAAATAAAAGATAGCTGCAAAGTTACGAAATAAAAGTTTGCATGCCAAACATTTCTGCAACTTATTATTCTGTGCCTTGTGTTTTCATAACAAGATAAGTGGATGTGAAAGATGGAAAAGTCGTGAAAAAGTTGTATTTTTGCAGAAGCATAATGTGCTTATAAGAAACTTGTAATTAATTTTCACCTAAACCCACAAACAAAAATGTCATTCCTAAACAAGCGACACACACTTATCGTAACGGCTCTTGCTGCCCTGTCGGCACAGACAGCATGGGCACAGTTTGACCGTATAAACCCCGTTCCACAACAGATCGCACGACCCACGAAGGGCGGAGCGGCGATGATGAGGCTGCCCGACACATGGCGTGTGCAGACCGATGCGGCACGCAGCAACTCCTTTGCCGTGAAGGCTTTGCGCGACGGCATGCCCAAAGCCACGCACGAAGACCGTGAGGCTGCGTTCGTCATAACGCTCGGCGTGAAGGGCGACCGCTGCACGAAGAAACAGGCTGCCAAGGTGCCGAAGCGTGCCGAGGCCTACTGGCTCTCTGCCGATGAGCGAGGCGTGACCATCGTCGGTGCCGACGAGCAAGGACTGTTCTATGGCGTGCAGTCGCTCTTGCAGTCGGTGGCTGAGACATCACAGCTGGAGCGCGGCACCGTGACCGACTGGCCCGACGTGCGCTTCCGTGGCACCGTCGAGGGCTTCTATGGCACCCCGTGGAGCCATGAGGCACGTCTCCGACTGATCGATTTTTATGGCCGTAACAAGCTTAACACCTATATCTATGGTCCCAAGGACGACCTCTACCACCGCCACCGCTGGCGCATGCCTTATCCTAAGGAGGAGGCACAACGCATAAGTGAGCTGGCGAGCTATGCCCGCCAGCACGGCGTCAACTTCTGTTGGGCCATACACCCTGGCGTGGATATAAGGTGGAACGATGCCGACCGCGACACGCTCGTGGCAAAGCTTGAGAGCGTCTATCAGCTTGGCGTGCGCTCCTTTGCCGTGTTCTTCGATGACATCAGCGGCGACGGCACCGACCCAGCCCGACAGGCTGCCCTGCTGAACCATGTCAACCGCGTGTTCATAAGACAACACAAGGACGTGACACCCCTCATGATGTGTCCCACCATCTACAACAGGTCGTGGAGCACCGACAACGACAAGTATCTGCGCACGCTCGGCGCACAGCTCGACAAGGATGTGGACATCATGTGGACGGGCAACGCCGTGGTGGCCGACATTGACCGCGAGTCGATGGAATGGATAAACAGCAGGATCGGACGAAAGGCGTATCTGTGGTGGAACTTCCCCGTGAGCGACTATGTGCGCGACCGCATACTCCTTGGCCCGGCCTATGGCAACGGCACCGACATCGCGCCGCTCCTTGCCGGCTTCGTGTCGAACCCCATGGAGCATGCTGAGGCTTCAAAGATCTCGCTCCACGGCATTGCCGACTACACATGGAACATGCGGGCCTATAACCCCGACCGCAACTGGGAGCAGGCTGTTGCCCGTCTGCTGCCTTCAAACGCCCACGCCCTGCGCACCTTTGCTCTCTACAACAAGGATCTCGGACCTAACGGACATGGGTTCCGCCGCGAGGAGGGCACAGAGCTACAGGCTGTTGCCGACAAGGCTTTGGGTGGCGACAAGCAGGCCGTTGACAGTTTGCTGGCTGCATGTGCCGACCTGCGTGTGGCGTGTGACCTGCTGCTTGCCGACAAGAGTGACCCGCTGCTCGTCAAGGAGCTGCGCCCGTGGCTGCTGCAAGGCAAGAACCTTGCCGACTATGGTGTGGCGGTGTGCGAGATGACACTCGCTGTGAAAGATAAGGACTGCACAACAGCTATAGAAGAGAAATATCGTCATGCCCGTGCGCTGCAGACGATAATGGCCGACTTGGCTGCCAACGCCACGGTGCGCCATGCTCATCAGCCAGGCATAAAAATAGGCACAAAGGTGCTGCTGCCAACTATAGACAAGCTGTTCTCTCAAGCAGTGGAGACATACAACACCACACAGCATAAGAACCTCAACATGCCGACACAACAGATGCCATTCACCATGGAGAGCGATGTGCCGCAACTGAGCATGCTGCCTCTATCGGCAGATGACGACATCATGAAGGTAGCACCATCTAATGAGATTGTGAACTGGCAAGATGGTGGCAGCATAACCATCACCGCCGACCAGAACGTTATCTTCACTCACTTTGCCTTTGACCTCGGAAGCAGCAATGCGACTGTTGAAGACCCTGGTGCGTCTTTGACGTCTGCCATGCATCTTGAGCTGTTCACCAACGGCAAGTGGCGCCCCATCGCCCTCAAGACCTCTGCTGATGGCTCAACCATGATATGCGCCGACCCGAGCATTGGCAATCTTAAAGCCTCAAAATTGCGCCTCACCAATGTTTCTGGCAAAGCTCTTGCTGTGGGCTTTAAACGCTTTGAAGCGAAGGTCTTATAAAATTTAAAACATCGTTTCCTTGCTTACAGTTTTTAAAAGACTATTCTTCAACCTCCACATTGTCACACTTAAAAATCTTGTAACCCAAAGCGGCCACAGCCACGCTCATGAGCGGCGATATCAGATTGAAGAAGCAGAACGGAAGATAGGTGAAGGTAGAGACACCAAGCACGGTGCTCTGCGTCATGCCACAGGTGTTCCACGGCACCAGCACAGAGGTCACTGTGACCGAATCTTCTGTGGTGCGACTGAGCAGTCGGCGCTCATATCCCTCGCGGTCATACACATCCTTGAACATGTTGCCCGTGAGCAAGATGCACAGATACTGGTCTGCTATCGCCACGTTGAGCATGAGACCCGTAGCGGCGGTGCAGCCTACGAGCGATGTGCGGCCCTTGATGAGATGTATGAACAGACGCGTGATGCCGCCCACCATGCCTGCCGCTGCCATGGTGCCGCCAAAGCACATGGCGCAGACGATGAGCCAGATGGTCGACATCATGCCGCCCATGCCTCGTGTGGCCACCAGGTCGGTGAGCATGGCGCTGTCGGTGTGGACGGAGGTGCTGCCATAGAGGCTTATCATCGATGCCTTAAACAGCGACGGATCGATGTCGCTGAGCACACCTTCCTGAAACACCAGTCCTGCAACCACCGACATGAGAGCCGAGAGGAAGAGGGTAATAACGGGCGGCGTGCGACGCGCAATGAGCACACCCGTGAGCACAGGCACGAGCAGCAGCCACGGCGTGATGTTGAAGCGTCCGTCGAGGGCGCGTGTGAATGTCTCTATGTCTTGGCTTCCGCTGGTGTCGTAGAGCAGACCGGCGACGGTGAAGAGAATGAGCGTGATGACCATCGACGGCACGGTTGTGACGAGCATGTAACGAATGTGCTTGAACAGAGGCACGCCAAGGCTGCCCGAGGCAAGAGTGGTGGTCTCGCTCAGCGGCGAGATCTTGTCGCCAAAGTAGGCACCGCTGATAATGGCTCCTGCCACCCATCCGTCGCCAAAGCCCTGCGCACGTCCAATGCCCATGAGGGCTATGCCTATGGTCGCAATGGTTGTCCACGACGAGCCGGTCATGACGCTCACCAAGGCACAGATGGCACAGGTGGAGGCAAGGAAGATGTCGGGGTGTATGGTCTGCACGCCATAATAGATCAGCGTGGGCACCACGCCGCTCACCATCCATGTGCCGCCGAGAGCGCCAATGAGCAACAGTATGACCAGTGCGCTCGACACGCTCGCCACATTCTTCGTTATGGCTTTCTCAAAGCTCGCCCATGGCACGTTGAGGTAGCCCATGCCTATGAGCACACACAGCGCCGACACCGTGAGGAGCGTTATCTGTGATGCACCGCTCAGGGCATCGCTGCCGAAGGCTTTGATCGTGGCAATGAGCATGATCACCAGCACGGCGATGGGCATGAGCGACAACACTGCCGACGGCCTCTTCTTCAGCAGCTCTCCCTTCTTGTTTCTGTTTTCTGACATCGTTGGTTTGTTTTCTTGTTTTCCGTTTTGTTTTTTCTATGCTTTTTCAATGTTTTTTCAATGCTTTCGCTTTTCCTCGCTTTGTCTTGCTTTTTTCTTTTCCTCTTTTCTTCTTTTTTATGTCTCAAAGCTTTTCCTTTTTCCCTTTTTCTGGTGCTTTAATCGTTCCATCCACAGACAAAGCGCTGTTAGCAGAGTGCAAAATTACAACATCTTTGGCTTTCGCGCAAATGATTTTCAACATTGCTGCAAACAAACCGCCGGCCACTGAAAAGAACTTGTATAAACTTGCATTTTTCATCTCTTGTGACGGTAAAAAAATAAATTGGTATGATTTGAGCTTTATATTTTTGAGCTATTTTTCTCACTCGAAGAGGGAGTGTAGCGGGCTACACGACCGATGAGAGGGAGGAAAATAGCCAAAAAGATAAAGCAGATACCATCTTTATATGATACATATTTCTCTCAAATCGTACCAAGTTGTTTTTTTAGCGTCACTTTCCACCCTCTTCGCTTGACTTTTCTTAAAAAAATGTTGAAACATAAGCAACAAATGGTAACGTGTTTGCATATATCATGGAAAAGCAGTAATTTTGCAAATGGAAATAAAAACGTAGATTTCTCCAATATCCACAATATGAAAGAATTAGCATTAAAGTACGGATGCAATCCCAACCAGAAACCCTCGCGCATTTACATGGACGAGGGCGAACTGCCCATTGAAGTGCTCAACGGCCGTCCAGGCTACATCAATTTTCTTGATGCGCTCAACTCGTGGCAGCTTGTGAAAGAACTGAAAGAGGCAACAGGCATGCCTGCCGCCGCTTCCTTCAAGCATGTGTCGCCTGCTGGCGCCGCCATCGGCCTGCCCTTGAGCGACACGCTGAAGAAGATCTATTTCGTTGACGACGTGAAGGTTGAGCTGTCACCCCTCGCTTGTGCCTATGCCCGCGCACGCGGCGCTGACCGCATGAGCTCTTACGGCGACTTCGTGGCTCTGAGCGACACCTGCGATGTTGCTACTGCTACGCTGATCAAGCGTGAGGTGAGCGACGGCGTGATTGCCCCCGACTTTACTCCTGAGGCGCTTCAAATTCTTAAAGAAAAGCGCAAGGGCACTTACAACGTTATAAAGATTGACCCCGCTTATCGTCCTAACCCCATCGAGCACAAGCAGGTGTTTGGCGTGACCTTTGAGCAGGGACGCAACGAGGTGAAGCTCGACGACCCCGCTCTGTTTGAGAACATACCCACACAGAACAAGGTGTTCACAGACGAGGCAAAGCGCGACCTTATCATCTCGCTCATCACGCTGAAGTACACTCAGTCGAACTCGGTGTGCTATGTCAAGGACGGACAGGCTATCGGCATCGGCGCAGGACAGCAGAGCCGTATCCACTGCACACGCCTGGCTGGCAACAAGGCCGACATCTGGTGGCTGCGTCAGCACCCGAAGGTTATGAACCTCCCGTTCGTTGACGGCATTCGCCGCGCCGACCGCGACAACACCATCGACGTTTACATCTCTGAGGACCATGAGGACGTGCTGCGCGACGGCACATGGCAGATGTTCTTCAAGGAGAAGCCTGAGGTGCTGACCATGGAAGAGAAGAAGGCATGGATCGCCCAGAACCGCGGCGTGGCTCTCGGCTCTGACGCGTTCTTCCCCTTCGGCGACAACATTGAGCGTGCCCACAAGAGCGGCGTAGAGTTTATTGCTCAGGCCGGTGGCTCGGTGCGCGATGACAATGTTATCGACACCTGCGACAAGTATGGCATCGCCATGGCATTCACTGGCGTGCGCTTGTTCCATCATTAATTCTAAAAAAACAATTATGAGCAAAGGCGACGATATAGACGCAATTATTGCCGGTGGGGGCTTGTCGTGGGGACGCGGCGGCGCATCTAACCGTCCGGCTGATGATGGCAAGGTTAAGACCAAAGCCAAAAAGAAGAAATACATCACCGGAGCCCATGGTAGCGGTTCTGCACGACAGAAAGCTAAATATCGCGAACAGCGTGCGAACAGAAAGAAGAGGTAAAACTTTTAAAGGTAAAAAGGCTTTTAAAGGTAAAAAGGTAAAAAAGTAAAAAGGTAAAAAAGGCTTACGCCGTTGAGGACACTAATGGTCCTTGATGGCGTAAGCTTTTTTTTATGCGACAGGGCAAAAACTGATTATCTATTTTCTTTTATGTCATACTGATTTTCTGTATTTTTATAATAATATGTTTCTTCTGGCTTTTTATAATAAAGGCAATCTATTATAGCTTGAGCGGTTTATGAAGGCTCAATTGTTGTTTGAAAGGAAGCTGAAAGTTGTGCGAAAAGAACCGTTAGGTTATCGTACTCCGACCGAGGTGCATGTGTACCCCGACCCAGGGCAGACGCATCAAATTGAACTTCCCGTCAACAGCCTATCT
>OKRS01001401.1_pt1 | contig 15860 bp, 9 predicted proteins | sample 1601191 | NCBI WGS metagenome assembly OKRS01 (sample SAMEA3541509, study PRJEB24748) | human gut metagenome | biome: human gut; feature: human-associated habitat; material: faeces | place: China | collected 2012
AAAGTCTTCCCTAACTGGTTGTAATCAATATTCCCCAATGTTTATCGGGTGAGCCCTTTTTTCTTTCCTGATATCAGCTACAAAAAAACTCCCAATAGCATCTTACAATACTCTGGGAGAACATTTAGTGACCCCGATGGGATTCAAACCCATGACCTTCAGAACCGGAATCTGACACTCTATTCAGCTAAGCTACGGGGCCATAATAAATAATGTAGATGCAAAAGTAAACAATTAATCTGAATAAACAAAATGTGGGACTAAGGATTTTCTCCTTAGCCCCACATTATTATATATATAGGTATACGATTAGTTTTTCACCACCTTCTGTGATTTACCATTCTTCTTAATAATATAAATACCCTTAGGCAAGTTGTCGATATTGTTGGCAATCTTAACGCCATTCATATTGTATACCCCTTCTGAGTAAGAGATACCAGCAACGGTAACACCCTTGATACCTGTCGATTCGCTACCCTCTGCATCAGCCATTACTATATATCCCACACGTGCTGTGAAAGGAGCTGTAGAAGAAACCTTTCCATTATCAGGATCTGTGTCGTCTATCTGCAAGCGTACACGGGTATAATAATCGCCAGCACCAGTTGCGCCCTGACGCAATACTGCAAGAACTGGTGTATCCATAGTCTGCAACTGTGTGAAGAATACAGGGTTGGAAAGCTTTGAATTATCGCCATAGTAAACGGCTGTTGTAGAAGCTGCATTCTTGAAAGTGATAGTGGTGTCTCTAACAGTTACGATATGTCCGTTGCCATCCAAAACCTGTCCGCGCTCCATAGCAAGATAAGAAACTTGGCAATCGCGGAAGCCTGTAAGGCCAACAGCCTGACGCATCAACTTAATCTTGAAGCCTTTGTTGGTAACGTCGAACACACGAGCCGAAACAGGATAAACATTCGTTGCAGTACCATAAGTATGTGGCGAAGCCAAGACTACAGGCACATCCTTGAAAGGCTTTGCAAAAGTGATAACGGCTGTATCCTGACCTGCGTTAGAACTACCCACAGCGAGTCGCTTTGTGGTGAGACCCGACTCATAGCCGAGGGTGCCGATGGTGCCATTACCTGGCTTTACAGCCATAAAATTATATGTTTCAGAAACCTTCATCTCTGCATCTGCAGTCGTTCCTGCTGTCCATGACAAGAGGTCGATACCCAACACGCTGTTCTTTGCTCCCGACACACCCGTTACTGTAGAAAGATGTTCTATCAGCGAAGCCTTTGAATTCTTGTTGGTAACAGAGCTAAACAATACTGCAGGTTTCTCTTCGAAGTTGCCATAGAGATAGCCTACCACCTTGTTTTTATCAACTACAGTCATGCTACCATACTGCATGTCGCCATTACCAACCTTTGTCGCTACCGACATCGAGTAATTCTCCTCGCCAGAGAAACGCTCCTTGTTGAGATAGTCGACTGTGCGCACACGATAGAGGTATTTTCCACCATCTACAAGGGTGTCGTTGTAAGTATAGTTAGCCTTGGTGTCTTGCAAATCGATGTTGGCAATGGTTGTCCAAGCGCCATTATCGATTTTGCGCTGTAGCTCCATAGTCTTATTGAATTCGCCATTAGGCTCCGACCATGAAAGCTTATATGTTCGCTTTGCAGAATTGAAAGTTCCCTTCAATCCTGATGGTGCGCCCATGCGTGGTCCCTTTGGCACATACTTATTGTATTCGCTCTTGTAGCCTACGCCTGTTTCCATCGTAGCATAGTATTCGCCAGTTGGAGTGAGTGCGCCATCGTTGTAGATCTTAGAATACCATTGTTCGCTATTCCAATAGAAGTAGCGCTCTACATATCCCCAGCTATTCAATTTATCAAGGATGCGCTTAACTACTACAGCATTTTGTGAAACTCGATATGAGTCGTCCCAGCCGCTGGTAAAGACTCCATTTTTATTCCATGATGCTCCCCATACCCATTCGGAAATCCACAATGGGCGGTTGCCATAGTTGGAATACCAGCTACTGAGGTTGTTGAATGAACCTTCTGGCCAATAGCAGTGAACATCCATAATGTCGCAACGCCATCCGCGTGCGTCGATAGAGTCGATAAACTCTCGAAGCCAACCAAGGCTACCATCGTGGGAAGATGGCGAGCAGAGGCGCTTGCCTGTTGCCATAAGGTTTTCCCAGTTTGCCAATACTGTAGCCACGTCCTGTGGGCGGTCGTCGGCAGAGTTGCCAGGCTCGTTGTTAGTCTTCATCATTGGCGAATACTGCTGTTTACCGCAATCTGCTGCAGAAGGCCAGTCTTCGTAGATATGGTTGGCAACAGCCTCGCGGTCGATACCCATGTCACGACCTGTGCCCCAGTCGTAGCATGACTGAGTGTTAAGGGCTGCGTTAGATTCATTTCCTGTGTCGCTTGCCAAACCAGCCTTGCTACAGTCGTTCCATTTGAAGATACGATATGAGCTAACTCTGTTAGCCATAAGAGAAGGAAGATTCATCTCTAAGTCAGCCTTGTCGGCAATGAAGCATCGGCTATATCCATATCCCTTTTTGCCAGTAGCGAAAGTCACCATATATCCACGTTTGAGTTTGAAACTCTGTATGCGGTTGTTGAGTTTAGCATCTGTAAGGGTATTCATAAATCCGCCTGTATTCTCAAGTCCGAAGTCGTTTACTGATTCGCCCTTGAAATCAGGCTCAGAATAAACTGTCAGCGGCTTTATGTCGGCAGCATAAGGCATGATGATAGCACCACGGTTGTAGATTTTCACCTGGCAGTTTACACCATTTTTTGCAGCTTCGCCATTGATGGTAACGAAACCAAGCTGCTTAAGAGCCAACGAAGGTTTCAACTTGTCGAACACGAGCACGGCATGATCGGTATTTTTGATGTTTACCGAACCTGATGTCGTGAATGGTGTGTCGGAAGTAATGTGGTAGTCAACGTCGTCGCTAAGGGTTACTGCTTCTGCAACCTGCGATACTGTTTTCACCGTATTGTCGGCAAAGGCTGTCGACAACGACGTAAAAAGAGATAATGTAAGTACAGTTAGATTTTTCATTCTATTTTAGGTTTATAATGTATATTATATGAATAGTTAGGTTTCAAATAAACAAAAACTTATCTGCTTGCAAAGGTAATATATTCATCCGAATTACACAATATTAATACATACATTTTTAACTTTTATCATTCAGCAATCATAAAACACGCATATTATTTCCCAAATTGTCACAAACTAAAAGAATTATCTGTCATTTTGCAAAATAAAACACCAAAAACGCTTGCATATCAATAATAAATGATTACCTTTGCAAGCAAATTACAAACACAGACATTAAAAATATGAGCAACATTATTAAACCTAATGGTTACAAACCTCTGCTCGACAGATGTCAGACCGAGCTGGGCATAAAGAAGATAAAGGACTTCTTCCAACAAAACCTTTCGACAGAGCTTAGACTGCAACGAGTTACAGCTCCGCTGTTCGTTATGAAAGGTCTGGGTATAAACGACGACTTGAATGGCGTGGAGCGTGCGGTAACTTTCCCGATAAAAGACCTTGGCGACGCTAAGGCTGAGGTGGTACACTCGTTGGCGAAATGGAAACGACTGACTTTGGCTGAATACAAGGTTAAGCCGGGATATGGTATCTATACGGATATGAATGCCATCAGAGCTGACGAGGAGTTGGACAACTTACACTCGCTATATGTGGACCAATGGGACTGGGAGGCTGTTATCAACAAGCAGGATCGCACGATAGCTTTCTTGGAAGATGTAGTGAAGCGCATTTATGCTGCCATTCGCCGCACGGAGTATCTGACTTGCGAGACGTTTCCTGCGTTGAAGCCTTTCTTGCCACGAAGCATCCATTTTATTCATGCTGAAGATTTGCTGCAGATGTATCCCGACCTTAGTCCGAAGGAGCGCGAGGATGCTATATGCAAGAAGTATGGTGCCGTGTTCTTGGAGGGTATTGGCGGAAAGCTGTCGAATGGCGAGAAGCACGACGGTAGAGCTCCCGACTATGATGATTGGAACACGATTGCTGAGAATGGCAAGCGTGGACTGAATGGCGATATATTGATTTGGTATCCTGTGCTTGGTCGCTCGTTTGAGCTTAGCTCTATGGGTATTCGTGTAGACAAAGAGAGCTTGTTGGCTCAGCTAAAGATTGAGGATAAGGAGGATAGAGAAAAGCTCTATTTCCACCAGCAGTTGCTGAACGACAAGTTGCCTTTGAGCATTGGTGGCGGTATTGGCCAGAGCCGATTGTGCATGGTGATGCTGCAAAAAGCACATATCGGTGAGATTCAGGCAAGCATCTGGCCTGAGGATATGAGAAAAGAATGCATGGAACTGGGAATGCCGCTTATATAAAAGGCCTCTCCCCCTTCTTGGGGGTGAGGCTTTACCCCATTTCCAGATGTAGGGATTCGATGAGGCGCTTGACGCCTGAGTTTGTTTTGATGAGTTCGGCAAGTACTTCGCGCTTGCTTAGTATGGCTTTCACCTCTTCCGCTTTAGCCAAACGGACGGTAAGGGTGAGGTTGCCATTGCCGAGTTCTTTGGCTAAGGTGGCACGGATGCGACCTTTTATCTGTTGCACATCGCTTAGCAACACCTCGTTTTCTACAACCACTTCCACATTTGGGAAGTCGAGGAGTTTAGGTTGTATGTTTTTCATTCTGCTTGCTAACGCCCTCATTTGCTGAGGCATGCGGTTGCACATCATCATCCATTGCAACTGCAAATCATCTTCAGAGAATTGTCTGTTTGCCGTGGTGTCGGTGATGATTTCCTCCTCTTGCGCCACAGTCTGTTTCTTTCCCATATTGCGGAGAGTGGAGAATGTGATGCCGAGAGAGCTGAGCTTGAGCTTTGGCTGCGATGCCAGAGGTTGGGCTGCCGAAGATGGCTGAGACTGGGCTGCTGGCTGAGCTGCATTGGCAATAGAGGGTTGCTGTTGGGTCGTAGAACGTCGCGACACAACAGTATTATCGGCAGCAGCCACCTGCGGAGCTGCTTGTTGCCGACTTGCCATTATCTTCTTGAACAGGGTTTTTAGTCGCTTAGGGCTACGCCCCGAGCTTGCACCTTCGTCAGCAGGCTGAGTGAGCTGGCAGACCTCTATGAGTGTCAACTCAACGAGCAATCGCTTGTTTGAGCTCTGCTTATAGTTTACATCGCATTGATTGAGTATCTTCAGCGCATTATATAAGAAAGGTGTATTACACTTCTGTGCCTGCTGCTCAAACTTCTGTCGCTGCGTGTCGCTTGTTTCAAGTAGCTTGAGGGTTTCGGGATTCTTTGCCATGAGCACATTTCTGATATGGCTTGCCAAGCCCGAAACGAGGTTGGCAGCATCAAAACCTTTTGCCAACACGCTATCCAAGAGCAACATCACCTCCGACACCTTGTTTTCCAATGCGTAGTCTACGATATTGAAATAGTTGTCGGCATCGAGCACGTTGAGATCTTCGATAACCTTCTGATAGGTGATATTGCCCTGACAGAAGCTTGCTGCCTGGTCGAAGATGGAGAGAGCATCGCGCATACCTCCGTCTGCCTTTTCTGCTATCAGCGCCAACGCCTGTTCTTCATAGGTGATGCCTTCTTTTTCAGCCACCATCTTCAGGTGGTTGATGGTGCCTTGCACGGTCATACGCTCGAAGTCGTAGATTTGGCAACGCGAGAGGATGGTTGGCAATATCTTGTGTTTCTCGGTAGTGGCAAGGATAAAGATGACATGAGCTGGTGGCTCCTCAAGAGTTTTGAGGAACGAATTGAATGCCGCCTGCGAGAGCATGTGGACCTCGTCGATGATAAACACCTTGTATTTACCCACCTGTGGTGGAATGCGAGTTTGATCCATGAGGGTTTTGATCTGCTCCACGCCATTGTTGCTGGCAGCATCGAGCTCAAAGATGTTGTAAGAGCGCTGCTCATTAAAAGCCTTGCAGCTTTCGCACTCGCCACAAGCATCGCCATCGGCAGTAGGATGCATGCAGTTGATGACTTTAGCAAATATTCGGGCGCAGGTGGTCTTACCCACTCCTCGTGGTCCACAGAACAAATAGGCGTGTGCCAATTTGCCGCTAAGCACAGCATTCTTCAATGTTGTGGTCAGCGCCTTTTGTCCCACCACAGAGTCGAAGGACATAGGACGGTATTTGCGTGCCGAGACTATATAGTCGTTCATATAAAAGATGATGAAATATTTTAGTTCAAAAATCCACTTATCGTGGCGTTGTTTTATTTTCAAGTGCAAACTTACACAAAATATTTCATTTATCCTTGCCTTTATCAAGTTTTTCTGATTATATATTGAACTTTCGCAAGTTCAGAAGTTAGAGAAGTTAAAGAAGTTAAAGAAGTTAGAGAAGTTATCACTCCCTTCGGTCGTTAGAAGTTATAGCCAATAGCCTTTTTGGTTGTATATTTAGCTATAAAGCATATGGCTTTAACTTCTCTAACTTCTTTAAATTCTTTAACTTCCACATTTGCGAAAGTTGAGTTCTTTAACTTCTCCCACGAAGCGCATAGTTTTTCAATTCTATTACATCGGTTAACACAAATTAAACAACTAACCGAAATTTCCTATATTATGTTAACAAAGAATAATTATTTGGTTAAATATAGTAGAATTTGCAAATAACTTTTTATTTTTGCGGTTGAAATATTACAAAGGAGAAATGTAGCTAACCGACAAACATGTCATCAACGCAAACATTAAGCCTTTAAGAAAACAACTACGTTGAGTCTATCAGAATAATATTAACACAAAATAGAAATTCACTCAGACCCAATAATAATAATACTCTTAAGCATTTGTAAATAGTGAAGTAAATAAGATTAATATATTTATCACTATTCTTAATATCAGCAATCTCTCTGAGAGCGCAGATTATGGACACAGGTCATAAGGTTGATACCTTGTCAACAAGACAAAGAATCGCCCTTAGGACTAATGCGTTTGAATGGTTGTGCTTGACTCCAAACATCGGTGTTGAATACGACTTGACAAAGTTCAACTATGGTCGTTGGGCTCTGACGTTTGATGCTCGATGCAATTGGAATGCCTCTCATACTTATAAGCCAGGCTTAGTATACAACCTAAGTGGCGCTCGCATTGGCGTGAAATATTATTATCGCATGCACAAAACTGGTAAGGGAGACTCTTATCCACAACAACCAACAAACTTCTTCAAAAAACTCATCTCAAACATTACACCTGATCCTAAGCACCCTAATGTGGCATTCTACAGAGGCGCTTACATCTCATACAACAAATATTCTATTATGCTCGGCTCTGAAGGCAAACAGGGCTCTGCCATAACTGCTGGCTTTACATGGGGTTTCACCAAACCGCTGTATAGCTTCCGCAATGGCACCACCATCGACTTCGAGGCTGGCATCTCTGCAGGTTTCGCTTATGCAAGCGTAGATAAATATGTGCTCGAACGAGAGAGCAACTGCTATCGTGTAACAGAGAAGAAACCTATGGCTTTTCAGCCTATCCCTGTGATAAGCGATTTGCGCCTTGGCTTTATATATAGAATAGGTGACTACCCTTCGACAAAGAAATATCGCTGGAGATACGACTGCGACCTTGCTTACCAGCAGAAGATGGACGATTGGATGACTGCTGAGAAGAATCGTCGCGACTCTATCGCCAATGCTCGAAAGGATCATGGCTCTATCTACGAGGAGTTTATGAACATATACAATGCAGAACTCAAGCGCTTTGCTGAGGAAGAAACTAAGACTTCTGCCGACAATGCTATTAAGGAAAAGGCTGCTAAGGCTGCTGCTACTGCTAAGGCTGCCGACCTAAAGGCAAGCAAGAAACAGAAGAAGGACGAAGCTAAAGAGACTGCTAAAAAAGACAAGAAGAAGAAAGCTGACAAGAAAAAAGGTCAGAAAGAAAATATAAAGGAGGAGGAAAAGCCTGCTGAGCAATCAGAGACTACTCATGCTGAGAATGCGGAAAGCAAGGAGGCGCCTGCTGAAAGCAATGCGAGTGAAGACAACCATGAGAATGAAAACAACAATCAAAATTAGGAGGTGACGGAAATGAAAAACTCATTGATTTTTACAGCCTGCGCACTTTCGATGTCGTTGTCATTGTTGTCATCGTGCACCGATGTAGAGCTTTGCTCTGATGCGGAGCATCCACACACCACCCCTGTGGTGTTCGACTACGATTGGTCTGAGGCTCACGAACAGTCAGACTCTATGTATGTCATTGCCTATAGGGTGATAAAGTGCAAATACTACTCTATGGCGGTGAATTCCACCGACCATCTTGGCCGTTTCATCTATGGTGCTCCTGCCGAGCCTACAACTCCTGAAGAACCAACTGAGCCAAGCGAGCCTGATACCCCTGAAGCTCCAGATACCCCAACCACCCCAGATACCCCAAGCACCCCAGATACCCCTGGCGAAGGCGGTGCATCGCCCTCTTCGCCTACTGAGCCTACTGAGCCCTCTGTTCCAGCAGTGCCTGCATCAGCAAAGCGAGCACCAGAATCGGCTACTCAGGGACGCAGAACATTCCCTCTGAACAAAGGCGAATATAAGTTCTTCACATTTGCTCTCGACGACACTGAGCTGAAATATAATAATGTGGACGACTTCATGAACGGGAAGACTGAGAGTTCACGCATCTCGGACATATATCTGGAATACAAGGTATACAAGAAGGGTGACCCTAACTTGAAGTCAAGAATAAAAAACTGGGACGACTACAATCCTTACGCTGGATATATACAGAGCAACGTACGCCCAGTATACTTCGACTCTATTCCGCTGCGCAACATAGACGGCAAGGCTGAACACATAGCGAAGTTTACGCCTCGCAACCTGTCGCAGAATATCGATGTATACTTCGACATTTCAAAGGATGTAACCACACGCGGATTTGTGGTTGACTCTGTGGAGGCTGAGGTTTCGGGTATTCCTTTGGCAATAAGCATTGGCAACGGATATATCGATATCAGAAAAACTTCGAAGATGCTCTTCGACATGGAGCTACAAAACAAGGATGGCAACGTGGTTGAGGATACTGAAGACAACACCTCGCTTGTGGCTCATGCCAATATCGATGTGACAGGTATCGTGAAGAGTGCCACTCCTAATGAGCGCACTGGTCCTGGCATCATGCAGGTGATAATATATACCCACGCTTTCAACGACGAGGGTGTGAAGAGAATAAAGCGCATACAGGGCAAGATAAACATCTACAACGCTCTTGAGGAGGCTAACCTCATAGAGATTGTGAACATGGGAAAGGATGCCCGCCGACGTTCAGAACACGGAGTGCTGAACATAAAGACCGACCTTGTGTTGAAAGGCGAACAGATTGTAGATACTCCTAACGACGACAACGGTATAGACCAATGGACAGGATGCGAAAACATCTTTGTAGACATCTAATCCATTATATGCGCGAAACAAATATAGAAAACAAGATATCGAAATATATGTCAATAATGAAATTGAAATCCACAAGACGGTTTGTGCGTCCTGCTCTCTCGGCAGCAACGATGATGCTGCTGGCTGCCTGTAGCCAATCGTATCCGGGACTGGAATATGAATTTCCAGATAATGAGATTGGCAACACGGAGACCTATAACAAGACACCAATCATGATGTTTGTCAACGAGCAAAACTTTTTCTCGATAACGGCAACTCGTGGTATGGGCGCCTTCGAGAACGATGGCATCAACCAAGGTGTTTCGCAAATACAGAAGCAAAAGGCAACTCTCTATGTGTATAGCTTCAGAAATGGTCATGATCAGCAAGGTCCTCTGACTTCGGCTGCCGACCTCACAAAGACAAGATATGCACAGGGCAAAACTCACGACGAAGACAATGAAAGCTGTCTTTTGGATGGTCCTGACTACAACCACGGTATGCCTGTGAAGCTAAACACTGAACCTGGAGGTATGCTGGTGCCACAGTGGACAGAAGATTCCCTATTCTATAGTTCACGCTATCAGGATGTGGGCTACAACTTCTTCTGCTATCATATCGACGACTGCCCTACCAGCGTGCAGCGTAGCAACGACCGCATAGTATGCACATGCACCGTGGATGGCACTCAGGATGTGCTATATGGACATGCGCCTAAGCTCGACCTCGCTTATCTGAACGATAACTATAGCAATCTAAACCTTTCTGACGAAGAGAAGGCTAAGATTGTGAATGCCAATGGCTACAGCACCTATGCTGCCCACCGCGACATTCATCCAGAGATAAACCTCGACCACGCTATGGCTCGCTTCATTTTCCAGGCTTTCCCTGGCGACGAGAATGCCAACAACATAAAGATAAAGCATGTGAAGATGTTAGCGCAAAAGCAATGCCAGCTTACCGTGGCTGCAAGAACTACCGAAGAGGCAGGAGTGAAATTCTTAGACGAAAAGGATTGGATGACTCTTATGTCGTGGGATGCAGAGCAGGTAAAGATGGTGGATATGGCTGAGGCTACTGTGGTGTTTAGCCCAGAGATGAAATACCAACCATGGTATGAGCGCGCACACGTAGACCTTGGCAGCAGCCTTCTGCTTGCTCCTGCCGAAGAATATAAGCTGATATTGGAATACGAACAGTATATCTTCACGAATGGTCAATGGCAATGGAAACCTCTGACATCGGAGTATACTATCACAGCTCCAAAGAACGAGAAGTACAACCTTGACACGGCTACAGGTACATTCAAATTCTTGCCGGGCTTCCAGTATACAGTGAAGATAGCAGTCTATGGTTTGTCGCCTATCAAGGTAACAGCCAACATCTCTAACTGGAAAGAGGGTGGCGACATCTTTATCAATCCAGACGATGCCGACAACATAGGCTTAGGCAACTAAGAACGGAGAACGAATCTATATTTTTATCTTAACATATTGTTTAACAATTAATTTTTATCTATTATGAAAAAATTATTTTTGATGGGAGCAGTAGCTTCTCTCGGCTTGCTCGCAAGCTGTTCGTCAGACGATGATTTGTCAACTGGTGGCAATGGTAAGGACGGCCTTCAGAAGATTAAGATTGGCATGGGCGTACAGGCTAATGTTGCTACAAGAGGTACTGGTACTGTTGGTGCTGTTGGTGAAAAAGAGAACACATGGGCTAAGCAGACTGTAAATGTCTACATGCTCAACAAGGGTACTCTTGATCTCGCTATGTTTGGTACTACTGATCCTAAACCTATTTATGACAACACTGTTTTGACAACTCCTGCAGACAATGCTTCTGGTATTGCTTCTGAGTTGGACGAAAATGGTGTAGCACAGTACAAGTATTATCCTACAACAAACACAGCTTTCGACTTCTGGGGCTATCGTTTGGACGATGCTAATAAAGCTACAGGTATTGAAGATCAGGAAGGTACAGATAGCAAGGTTGCAGTAACAAGCGGTCAGTTTGTTCCTTACACAAGTGGCGACAGCTTGCTTATCGGTTTCAAGATTGATGGTACACAGGATATTATGGCTGGTAAGGCTGTTCCTACAGAAGAAGAAATCACAAAGTGTGGTGGTGAGAATAATATCTACTCAGCATTTGCTGCTCGTAGAGAAGTTCAGCCAAACATCAAGTTTGAGCACCTTTTGTCACGCCTCAACTTCCAGGTTTTGGATGGTAAAAAGACTGAAACAACAGATCCTGACAAAGCTGTAAAGGTAACAGGTATTACTGTTAAGTCAAAGGCTACAGGTAAGCTTGTTATTGCTTACAAGGGTGCAGCTGCTTTCGAAAACGTGTCTGATCAGCTCATCGTTGACAAGGATGCAGACACTGAGAAAGACGCAGCTTTATTGAAAGAGCTCGAGGTTAAGCAGCGTGCAGATGGAGCACCTTTGACACAAAACCTCGAAGCCTTGGAGCCTGTTACTCCAAAGTGGAACAATGGTATGGCTATGGCTACACAGGTTGGTGAGGCTCTTCTCGCAATTTCTGCAGACAAGTATGAAATCACTATCAACCTCAAGCAGAAAGTACAGGTTAAGGGTGATAAGCTCAACCCTCAAGAGGGCGACTTTGAGGAAAAGCCATACACATATACTGCAGACCTTAAGAACACCGTTAACCCAGAGAAGGGTTTTGAGCCAGGCTACTCATACAATGTTACTATCACAGTATACGGTTTGAGCGAAATCGTAATTACTACAACTCTTACTCCTTGGAAGGATGGTGGCAACATCGAGATGAATCCTGAGGATGAAACCTTCGGTGCAACTACTGCAAACAACGCTTACGAGTGGGCAGCATTAGAAGGAGATCCAACAACAACAGGTGCTACTGTAGAGGCAACTACATACGAATCTTTGGAAGCACTCAAGGCAGCAGTTGCAGCAAACGCTTCTAACAGCGGTAAGATCTACAAGGTAGGTTCTACTGAAACTGGTTGGACATACTACCAGTGCAAGGTTAAGGTTACAACTCCTGCTCCTACAGTAAAATACGAGTTCGATACATACGAATTCCAAGAGGGTGACGTTGTAGAGGCTGGTGAGTTCGCAGACCTCGATGCTCTTAAAGCTGCAGTTACAGCAAGCGAAACAACAGAGGGCAAGATCTACAAGGTAGGTACAAGCGAACCTTACTCATACTACAAGGTTACAAAGCACGTTACTGGTGCGTAATCTGTTATTAGAAACAAACTTTATATGAACAAATAGGTGGGCTACTACAGCCCACCTATACGACCCCTCTAAAAAAAAAATACTTTCACGTATTAAAATATGAAGAAACTCTTTTTTATTCCATGTATCATCGGAGCTTCACTGTTGGCTTCTTGTTCATCAGAAAGTGAACTTGCAGACAATGGCGCTTCTGACGCTTTGACATCTACCCAGTGGAGTCACCAGATTGCCAACAGCAATGTGGAGATTAAGTTTGGTAGCAAAATCAAAGGCACCAGAGCTATTGTAGAGAGCGATGATCAGCAGAATTTCACATTAACCAACATGGGTCTTTTCTGCTTGGCTATTGCAAAGAATAATATTAATCCAAATGAAGCCAACATCGACTACACACAGGGTTCTGCTGGATATAAATATTCTGTATGGGTAGACAATGCTGAAGTTAAGACTGAAAAGGACGCTGGTAAAAACAAAACCATCTTAACATGGGCTGATGGTAAGAAGCATTACTATCCTACAGGCAACTGGCATAAGTATGCTTTCTATGGCTACTATCCAAAGCAGGATGCTGCAAACATTATCTACGACAATAAGAGCGTTAGCGTAATGTTTGAAGACCTTGATGGTACTACCGACATCATCTATGGTAAAGCTGAGGATTTGACCACTCCTTACGCATATAGTGCATACTATTTCCGTCAGGAGGGTAACGAAGACAAGGTGCCTACCGTAGCCTTCGCGACTGCCAAGGCCATGGATGACGCGGCCGAACTGATGTGGATACGGTGGGAGGACCTGAGGCCAGCCGACTTCGGACTCGACTCCATCAGCCGAGGAGTGAGACTCCTGCTGGCCAAGAGGGGGATGCAGGCATGACAGAGCCCGCCGGCAAGAAGCATAGGCCAGGCCGGCCACCATTCTCCGGAAAACGACTAAAACGGCCGTGAGAACCCGATCATAAGTTCAAACAATAAACATATCACTGATAAAACGATGAAAAGAGTACTCTTAGCACTTGCACTCTTAGTGGGTGCCAGTTGCATGTATGCATCTTCGGACAAGGAGATGGACCGTTTCGTCTCTTCACTCATGAAGAAGATGACACTGCGGGAGAAGCTTGGGCAACTCAATCTGCAGCCAGGCTCCGACGCCACCACAGGCGGCGCCATGAAGACGGAGTTCGGTCAGCTGGTGGCCGATGGCGAGATGGGTGCCGTGCTCAATGTGATGGGCAAGGACAAGATACGCAACATACAGCGTATGGCAGTGGAGGAAAGCCGTCTGGGCATCCCCATCCTGTTCGGCCTCGACGTCATTCACGGCTACCACACAATATTCCCCATCCCCCTGGCACAGTCGTGCAGCTGGGACACCGAAGCCATAGAGCGCGGAGCGCGCATCGCAGCCGAGGAGTGCACCACCGACGGTATCAGCTGGACCTACAGCCCTATGGTGGATATCGCGCTCGACGCCCGCTGGGGCCGCATAGCCGAGGGAAACGGTGAAGACCCCTACCTGGGAAGCCTCATCGCCGCCGCTCTGGTGCGCGGCTATCAGGGCAACCTGAAGGGTGCCACCGACATCCTGGCCTGCCTGAAGCACTATGCCCTCTACGGAGCAGTAGAGGCCGGCAAGGACTACAATATCGTAGATATGAGCCACCTGCGCATGTACAACCAGTACTTCCCGCCCTACCGTGCGGCTGTGGAGGCCGGCGTGGAGAGCGTGATGACCAGCTTCAACCTGGTGGATGGACAGCATGCTACGGCCAACCCATGGCTCATCAATGACGTACTGCGCAAGCAGTGGGGCTTCAAGGGCTTCGTTGTCACCGACTACGCAAGCATCAGCGAGATGACGACCCACGGGTTCGGCGACCTGAAGCACAACGGCGCAAAGGCCCTGAAGGCCGGTACCGACATGGACATGTGCTCGCGCGCCTTCATCCGAGGAAGCTCTGCGCGAGGGCCTTATCAGCATGAAGGATATCGACCAGGCTTGCCGACGCATACTGGAGGCCAAGTACAAGATAGGGCTTTTCAAGGACCCCTACAAGCACTGCTGCATGACCGACAGCGAGCAGAAGACACGCCTCTTCACCCCTGAGCACCGCCAGACAGCACGCGACTTCACCGCCGAGACCTTTGTCCTGCTCAAGAACCAGGGCGATGTGCTGCCGCTCAAGAAGCAGGGCACCATAGCCCTCATCGGCCCCAATGCCGTGGCCTCACGCTCTCTGTTGGGCACATGGTGCATTGCCCAGCCCAAGCCGGAGCAGTACCTCTCACTGCGCGAAGCCATGGAGCAGGCCGTGCAGGGCCGTGCCCAGGTGCTGTGCAGCCAGGGATGCAACCTCACCTCATCGGCCCGCGACCTGGAGGGAGGCGACTCACAGGAGATTCCCATTGTGGATGCCGCCAAGGCGCACGACGAGGCCATGGACATCGCACGCCGGTCCGACGTGATAGTATGCGCCATGGGCGAGGGCAGCAACTGGAGTGGAGAGAGCCGCAGCCGCACCTCGCTGGACCTTCCCGACGAGCAGATGACACTGCTGCGCGACCTTGTGAGCCTGGGCAAACCGCTGGTGCTGCTCAACTTCAGCGGCCGTCCCACGGTGCTGGACTGGGAAAGCAAGCATGTGCCGGCCATACTGAACGTGTGGTTTGGAGGCACTGAGGCAGCTCCCGCAATCTGCGACGTGCTCTTCGGCGACAAGGTGCCCTGCGGACGCCTCACCACCAGCCTGCCCCGCGCAACAGGCCAGGAACCGCTTTACTACAACCACCTGTCCACCGGACGCCCCGTTGCCGACGACACGCCAGACTTCCAGCGCTATCAGTCCAACTACCTGGACATACCCAACGGACCCGTATATCCCTTCGGTTACGGACTGAGCTACACAAAGTTTGAGTACGGCAAGATGAGCGTGAGAGTGGATGGACGCAAGGTGCTGGCCACGGTGAAAGTGACCAACACAGGCAATTACGACTCCTACGAAGTGGTGCAGTGCTACATACGCGACCTGGTGTGCCGCTACTCACGGCCCATCAAGGAACTCAAGGGATTCAGCCGCATCTTCCTCAAGAAAGGCGAGAGCCGCGAGGTGACCATCACTCTGGACGAAAAGAGCCTGCAGTTCTACGACATGGACGGCACGCCCGTCTTTGAGCCCGGCGAGTTTGACATCATGATGGGAGCCAACAGCCGCGACCTGCAGAGCCAG
>OKRS01001404.1_pt1 | contig 15831 bp, 11 predicted proteins | sample 1601191 | NCBI WGS metagenome assembly OKRS01 (sample SAMEA3541509, study PRJEB24748) | human gut metagenome | biome: human gut; feature: human-associated habitat; material: faeces | place: China | collected 2012
CCTGCGGGCCCCGCAGGTGCTGTTTTTTCACCGGAAATATCCCCCCGCGGGAACCCGCGGACAGGGAAACGCGTCGAAAAAGCGGGGGGGGAATTTAAGGAAATATTCATATCTTTCCTGTTGCCATTTTGTAACCATTTATATATAATGAAAGAAGCTCGAAACAAGCCACAAGATGTTGCATTTTGACGAACAGGAGCAGAGTTATGATCCGTTTGATAGACGCTGAAAAAATATATGACAACGGGACACATGCCCTGAACGGCGTGTCCTTCACCGTGGACGATGGGGAGTTCGCGTTCCTCGTGGGGCCCTCCGGCTCCGGCAAGTCCACCATCATCAAGCTGCTGACCGGTGAGGTGGTGCCCACCTCGGGCCGCGTGATGGTCAACGGCTTTTCCATGAGCCGCATCTCCGAGCGGCAGATCCCCTACATGCGCCGGACTATCGGCGTGATCTTTCAGGATTTCCGTCTCATCGCCAACAAGACGGTGTACGACAATCTGGCGCTGGCCATGCGGGCCGTGGGCGCATCGCCCAAAGCCCTGCGGGAGCGCATTCCCTACGTGCTGGAGCTGGTAGGTCTGGCGGACAAGGAGAACCGCTATCCCGACGAGCTGTCCGGCGGCGAGCAGCAGCGCGTGGCCATCGCCCGGGCGCTGGTGAACAACCCCAGCACCATTGTGGCCGACGAGCCCACCGGCAATCTGGACCCCGCCCGCTCATTGGAGATCATGACCCTGCTGGAGCGCATCAACGCGCTGGGTACCACCGTCATCGTGGTGACCCACGAGCGAGGGCTGGTGAACCGCTTCAACAAGCGGATCATCCTGCTCCATGAGGGCCGCGTTATCGGCGATGGTATGGGAAGCTATGAGGTGTAAGGCATGAAATATAATTTTCGATTTTTCATCAAGGAGGGCGCGGGGAACATGTTCTCCCACGGGTTCATGTCCTTTGCCGCCATCGGCATCAGTGTGGCCTGTCTCCTCATTATGGGCACCTTTACACTGGTGGCCTACAACGCCAACGAGAATCTATCGGATCTCCAGCAGGAGAACGCGGTGGTGGCCTTCGTGGACGACTCCCTGACGGAGACACAGGCCCGGGACCTGCAAGCCCAGCTGGAAAAGGTGGACAACGTGGCGGACTGCACGTTCATGTCCCGCGACGAGGCCAAGGAGAACTATATCGAGAAGTACGACGGCGACGAGCTGTACGGCGACCTGCCCGCCGACGTGTTCCGCCACCGGTACATCATCCACGTGACGGACCCCGACCATATCATGGAGACCAAGACAGCGGTGGAGCAGGTGACGGGCATCGCCAAGGCCCGCGCCGATCAGGCGGTGGCCGAGGGCTTCACCACGGCCCGCAACGTGGCGAGCATCATCAGCATCGCCCTCATCGCCATTCTGCTGCTGGTGTCGGTGTTCATCATCTCCAACACCATTAAACTGACCACATTCGATCGGCGTGACGAGATCGCCATCATGAAGATGGTGGGCGCCACCAACGGGTTCATCCGCTGGCCCTTCGTGTTCGAGGGGCTGCTGCTGGGCCTGTTCAGCGCCGTCATCGCCTTCGGCCTTCAGTGGCTGCTGTATACCGCCGTGGCCCGGGGCATCGGCACCTCCGACAGCCTGCAGATCCTGACGGTGATCCCCTTTGAGCAGATATGGCAGCCGGTGGCGCTGGTATTCCTGGGCGCGGGCATCCTGGTGGGCGTGGGCGGCAGCCTGACAGCCATCCGGCGGTTCCTGCGGGTCTGATGAACGGAGGGAGAGCTATGAAAAAAGGAAAACGCCTTCTATGCGGCGCGCTGGCCCTGCTGCTGGTGCTGTCGCTGACGGCGGTGGGTACCGTGCAGCGGGCTTATGCCACCAAGAGCGAGGAGGATCAGGCCGCCGAGGAGCAGAAGAAGGCGGAGGAAGCGGCCCAGCGTCAGGCCGAGATGGACGAGCTGGAGCGGAAGAAGCAGGAGAAGAAGGATCGTATCGCCGAGCTCCAGAAGCAGATCGCCGACGCCAAGTCCAAGAAAGAGGACGTCATAGGCACCAAGACCCTCCTGGACCAGCGGAATCAGCTGCTGATGGAGGAGATCGATGACACCAAGGCTCAGATCGACCTGTACGCGGAGCAGATCCAGGTCTATCAGGAGATGGAGGAGGAGCAGTACGCCCTCTTCTGCCAGCAGGTGCGCAGCGAGGAGGAGCGGGGCAGCCTGTCCTACTGGTCGGTGCTGTTCAAGGCCACCAGCATCTCCGACCTGCTGAGCCGACTGGAATTTGTCAACGAGGTGGCGGAGTACGACCGCAGCCTGATGGAAGCCATCCGCCAGACCCGTGAGAACATCAAGACGGAGAAGGCCGCCATGGAGGAGCAGGAGCAGCTGCTGGCCCAGCAGCAGGATGAGCTGCAGAAGAAGGTGGACGAGGCTGCGGCGCTGATCGCCGAGTACGCCGCCACCCAGAAGGGCTACGAGGAGCTGGCCGCCGCCGAGGAGAAGGAGGCCCAGGAGATCGAGGCCCAGATCAAAAAGCTGCTGGAGACGTCGGACGTGACCCCCAGCCCCGGCGGCTTCATCTGGCCCGTTACCACCAGTAAGATCATTACGTCCCCCATGGGCGGACGTGTGTCCCCCGGCGGCATCGGCAGCACCAACCACCGCGGCGTGGACATCGGCGGCGTGGGCACCACCAGCGCGGCTCTGGCCACCAAGAGCGGCAAGGTCATCATCGCCAAGACTGTGGTGTACGGCTCCTACGGCGGCAGCGGCTATGGCAACTACGTAGTGCTGGACCACGGCGGCGGCTACACCACGCTGTACGCCCACCTCAGCTCCGTGTCCGTCAGCGTGGGCGACATGGTGACGCAGGGCGATACGGTGGGCATCACCGGCTCCACCGGCAATTCCACCGGCCCCCATCTGCACTACGAGGTGATGATCAACGGCGTCAACCAGAACCCGCTGGACTACCTGCCCGGGTACATCGCCCGCTGGTAAGAAAGACATATGCAAAAACTCTGCATCATACCATGATGCAGAGTTTTTTTGCGTGGAGGCGGGATATGTACGGCTATATCCGGCAGGGACGGCGCACGGCGCTGACGCGGGAGACCATCGGCGGCGTGCCGTTCAAGTTCTCCCTGCCGGATAACTTTGAATACAAGGCAGGCTATATGATGAACTTCAGTATCAAGGTGGACAAGCAGGAACAAGGCGGACAGTATAAGCTGACGCTTGTTGGAAAGAGCATCAGCGAATGGGAAAGCGATCTTGTGAGTCACAATGCCACGGCAAAGGAATACCTCGTGGTGAACTCCACTCCCGGCAAACTGAAGGAAGCCATCACCGCCCTTGGAAAGGACTATACGAAAGTAAAGAACCTGAAGATTACCGGCGAGATAAACGCCGAAGACTTCTATTTCATGCGTGATTATATGTCGAAGCTTTCAGCCCTTAATCTTAAAGAGGTGCGCATCAAGGCATCTTGCGAGCCGTATCAGGGGGAAGAATGGTATGACGACCAGATACCAGGAAGTGCTTTCTATTATCAGCAAAAAAATGGAGGCAGCCAGACTCTTAATTACATTATATTGCCCGACCATCTAAAGGCTATCGGTGGTAACGCCTTCTATGGATGTCGCTACCTCACTGGCTCGCTCGTTATTCCAGAGGGCGTGACCGAGATAAGGCGTGGGGCTTTTAATAGCTGCATTGGGCTGAACGGTACGCTCACGCTTCCATCTACATTGAAGAAATTAGGAAACAACTGGAATGATGATTCCGCAGATGAAGGTACCGACTATTATGGTGGAGTGTTCCAAGGCTGTTCCAATCTGACGGGAAACCTCGTGCTTCCCAATAATCTCGAACTGATCAGAGGTTATTGCTTCTCTGGATGTTCTGGGTTTTACGGTGAGTTGCGCCTGCCAGAGAAACTGAAGTATATGGGCGAACATGCCTTTCAGGGATGTCCGGGACTGACAGGTTCGTTAACAATACCACAGGGAATATCCTCAATACCGTCGGAAGCTTTCAGCGAATGTGGCTTCAATGGTACGCTTACGCTTCACGACGGAATTACGAATATAGGCAATGCTGCTTTCAACAACTGCCATTTCAAGGGAGAACTTCACCTGCCGAAGAATTTGAAGATAATATCAAACCATGCCTTCTGCAATGACGATTTCTCCGGTGAACTGAAGTTGCCATCGGAAGTCACACATATTGGTAATTCCGCATTCGCCAACAACTGGCGCATCACAGGTATCCTTAATCTTCCGGATGGCATTGAGAGCATCGGTGAAGATGCGTTCACCGGTTGCAAGATGCTTGAGGGCATCGTGTTCCCTGAGTCTATGGAGACGATACGCCAGAGAGCATTCATCAATTGTTTCGGTATTGGTTCTATTGTCTGTCGTGGCAACATGCCACCTCGTATAGAAAGCGATGCCTTTGAAGGGGTGGCAAAGGACAACTTTACCGTTGAAGTGCCGGTTTCTGCCGTGGCACATTATCAGACGGCACCGGGTTGGTGCGACTTCAAACGCATCGCCGCTCACCACGAACTGACATGCCGTCCCTCTGTAGCTTGCGCCCTCAGTACGGAGCATAAGCAGACCGTCACCGTCAATGCCGAAGGCGAATGGGAGGTAGCAAGCAAGCCCGACTGGTGTGAGGTGTCGCCAATGAGCGGCAACAAGAAGACCAATGTTACAATCACCATCAAGGCAACGGCGAAAAGCTCCGGCAGCGACCGCAATGGGAAGGTTGTGTTCCGGCTGAAGGACAAGGATTACACCCATGAATGCAGCGTTTCGCAGTATGGCTACCAATATGGCGAAGACGAGTGGATAACTTTACAAAAAGCAACACACGGCAACCGTGGCGGCATCAACATCGTATTGCTTGGTGACGGCTATGATGCCAAAGCCATTGCCTCTGGCGACTATCTGAAAGTAATGAAGCAGGAGATGGAATATTTCTTCGGCATAGAGCCATACAAGACATACCGCCAGTATTTCAACGTGTACACAGCCTTTCCGCTGTCAACGGAGTCGGGTATCGCCACGGTGAACACCATCCGCTATAACCGCTTCGGCACGACGTTCACGGGTGGAGGAGGACTGAAAGCAGAATACGACGAGATATTCTCTTATGCTTTGGGAGCACCTACCGTGACGAAAAGCAACCTCAGCGAGACACTCATCATTGTTGTTCCTAACTCCACTGACTATGGAGGCATAACGCAGATGTGGGCAGACGGCTCGGCGATATCCTTCTGTCCGCTCAGCACTTATGACTATCCGCTTGATTCCCGTGGCGTAGTGCAGCATGAAGCAGGTGGTCATGGCTTTGGCAAACTCGGTGATGAATACATCTATCACAATGCCTTTATAGATGCATGCGGATGCAGCTGCTGCGGACATGTTGACGAACTGAACACCGCCAAGAGCTATGGATGGTATGATAATCTCTCCCTGTCGGGCAAGACGCACGGTGTTGGATGGAGCCATCTCATCTACGACAGCCGTTACAGCGATATCGTTGATGTGTATGAGGGCGGCTTCATGCATAGTCGCGGTGTGTTCCGTTCGGAGCAGAACTCATGTATGAACAACTCCATACCTTATTATAATGTGATAAGTCGTGAGAGCATCGTTAAGAGGATAAAGCAATATGCTGGAGAGACATTCTCGTTTGAGGAGTTCGTGAAGAATGACAAGCGTGATGCCGGTGTTGCGCAAAGCTCTGCCAGGGCTTCGGCAAGAGGTAGGGCATCGTATACCTCCGGTGCCAATCAGCATAAACCTATGATACGCAGGGGCAGTCCGCTGCGTATGGCTAAGGTGAGAAGACACAGATAGTGATAAATGGATAAAATCGATTATGAAGATGAAGATACACCTTATTATATATATAGCACTTGCGCTGACTGCCGTCGGAATGACCTCTTGCAGCGAAGAAACGCTGCCGACGGATAAGCCGACAGATTCAAAAGGTATAGAGATGAAGTTGCTGATGACTCATCCTGGCTCAAAGACGCGTGCCACGGCAACGGACTTTGAGGCTGGCGACAAGACAGGTGTCTTCGTGACGCTGGCTGACAAACCTCTGCAGGTGGGTGGCAACGTGGTGAACAACGAGGCCCTGACATTCATTGACGACGAGTGGAAAGCTGCCAAGAAACTGTATTGGGACGAAGGTACATACAATGTGTATGCCTATTATCCATACATCAGTAGCGTGAGCAGCATTGAGGACCAGCCGTTCAGTATCAGTCTCGACCAGAGTAAGGAGAAGACAGCAACGGCTCTCGGCGGTTACGAAGCGAGCGATCTGCTCTATGCAACAAGCAAGGGCGTGGTGGCATCGGAAGAACCGGTACACCTAACCTTCAAGCATATCATGAGCAAACTCACGATAAGGCTCATAAAAGGTGAGGACTTTGAGGGTGAAATGCCTGCCAACGCCATAGTATATGTTCACAACACCGTGCCGGAGGCAACGATAGACCTACAGGCAGGAGTGGCAACACGCAATGCTAAGGCCACTCGAAAGACTATCATTGCACACCACGACGGCGACTATCTGTATTCTGCCATTGTCGTGCCGCAGCGCATAGAGAACCGTATGCCGCTCATTGAAGTTGTGATGAACAACATGAGTTATCTGTATGAGAGCAAGTTCCAGTTCAAACCGGGCATGGAGCAATTGGTGAACCTGATTATCCCCAACAACCCCGACAACATAAGAATCGATATAGCCGGAGACGTGAAAAACTGGGAATAATATATTTTAATACTGCAAATGAAAAAAGTAATCTGCATATTATCTGCCCTTGCCGTCTTGCTCTGCTTCTGGCTCATCGCCTTGTGGATGCCTGCTCTCACAGATGTGGACAAGCCACAGGACGAGACAAGGTTTGGTGTAAGCGAAGGACTGGAATTGGTGGAACAGACGTATGATGGGAGGGAAAAGAAATATATCGTTGAGGATGACAAGGGAAACGTAGTGTTTGCTGTTCCTTTGCGTGGTTGCATCATCGACACCCGCTACCGCGACGGTAAGCTACGCTTCCGTGAACAGGATTCGGGGCGTGAGGGGTATATAGATTGTCAGGGTATCATTACGTTTCTGAACGATGGCAAGGTAAATATCCCGGAACAGGTAACCACTGGAACGACTGCAAGGTTCGCCACCTCGGATATGACTTCTGCCCGGCAACAGTATTCCGGGGCATCCGCTTCTTCACCGAATGTAGGAACGTTGAAGCCATCTGTGGCAGGGCGAAGGAACCAGACAATATCACAGGTGGGACTGAAGTCCATTGTCAAGAACGATGCCTTTTATAAGGAGGCATCAAAGATACTGCATGGCAAGCTGACGGAACAGGATGCCAGGTGCCGCCATACGATACTCAACTATTGCGAGCATCTGCGCACAGCGTATACTACAAAAGATATCGACTTCTTGCGGCAGGTGTTCTGCGACAAGGCTCTGATAATAGTGGGCAATGTAGTTAAGACAGCTGCTACAGATGGCAAGTGTATTGCAGAACCACGAGTGACATACGCCATTCATACGAAGCAGGAATATATGTCGCGCCTTGCTAAGGTGTTTACGCTGAACAGTAAGATTGACGTGAAGTTCTCCGGCTTCCGCATTCTGCGCCATCCCACGATGGACGGCATCTATGGCGTTACGTTGCGGCAGCGGTATAAAAGCGACCGGTACTGCGACGACGGCTATTTGTTTCTGCTGTGGGACTTCAGAGACAAGTCGATGCCTCTGATTCATGTCAGAACCTGGCAGCCGGCATCCTCGGTGGCAGCCGGTGCAGACGTAATCAGCATGCAGGACTTCAATCTGCAATAAGCAGATACAGGAGTAAAAGAAGAATATATAGTATAAAATAGAAATAGTTCACGATAGATATGAAAAGAACGTCATCCTTTGGCAATGTCGGCAAACTGTTGTTTGCCATCTGCGTATGGCTGCTTTGTGGCAGTAGTGCGCTCTCACAAGAGTTCTCGGTGAGCAGTTTCCGTATACTGCCCAACGACGTGAGTGCCTTTGTCAACAGCGTGCGTGACCTCAACGATGAGGCTTGTGCCTTGGTAAAGGTGGAGGCTCCGTCAGACTTTGCCTTTTCCACACCTTTAGGCATAGTGAAGCGCAAGGACGAGGTGGGGGAGATATGGCTCTATCTGCCGAAGGGAACGAAGATGCTCACTCTGAAACATCCAGAATGGGGCGTGCTGCGCGACTATAGGTTGGGGATGGTGTTGGAGAGCCGTATGACATACGAACTGAAACTGTCCCTGCCAAAGCCCGCCATTGCGGAGCGACACGATACCATCGTGCAGGTGAGGACTGTAGTCGATACCATCACCGTGGCTCATACCAAGCCTAAGTTGCCAATGTCTCTTTATGCTCTTGCTACCATCGGTGTTCATGACAACGGACCGTCGTATGGAGTATTCTTTGCCATGATGCGGCGCCATGGTTTCTTTGTGCATGCAAGTTGCGACTTCTGTAGTATCGGTTCGACACGTGGCAGTTGCACAAAGGATGGCAGCATCGGCGGAGCCAACGAGAAACCTTACTATTCAGGCAAGACAGCCAAGAGCAATTATACCGTAACAGCCGGAGCTATACACCGCTTGTCGAGGAGCGTATGTCTCTTTGAAGGTGTTGGATATGGTCGTAGTGCCGTGGCATGGCAGTTGGCAGAGAGCGAAGGCGGAGGATATGTCCTAAACGACGGACTGACCCATAAGGGCGTGGCTGGTGAGGTTGGCGCACTTGTATCGTTCGGTCGTATCACCGTGTCAGCATCCGCCGTCACCATTACCGGAAAGCAATGGCAGGGATGTCTTGGCGTGGGTATAAAGCTATGGAGGACCAAGAATGAAAGATAACGAGTATATACAAATGGCGTGGTGCAATGTCCTTTCGATTTCTTTGCGCCAAATTACCAGTCGCCTGTCATGGACACTTTGTGGCGTAGCGCTTGTCGTTTGCCTTTTTTCGTGCGACACCGACAAGCCCGACAACTTGGAGCCGCTGATAACCACATTGTCTGCTACCGACATCACCCGTACGGATGCCACGCTTAATGGTTCGGTGGTGATAGAGGGCGAAACGGAGATGCCACAGATGTGTTTCAGATATGGCATAACGGAGGAGATGAAGCAGACGGCAACGGCAGTCAGCAGCGACAACTCGTCTGTGACAGCACGCATCACAGGACTCACCTCTTCCACCACCTATTATTATGTGCTTGAGGCAACGAACGGCAGAACGACGGTAAAGGGCAACATGATGACTTTCACCACGCTGCCCAACGAGAAGCCGTCATTGGGTGAAGCAAGCATAGTCAGTCATGGTCCTATGAGCGTTATTGTAGGGTATGAGATAACTGACGATGGTGGCGAGACGATAACAGAGACGGGATGTTTGTATGCACTTGCCTCTGCTGCTGAAGACAGACAGAGAGTAGCATTTAAGAACTATTCCGTAGACAAAGGACGACAGACGCTGTTGCTCTCCGGTCTTAACCGCAATGCCACGTATCTGATATGGCCGTATGCCAAGAGCCGGATGGGTGAGACCGTTGGCTCTCCGATAACGTTCACCACGGGTGATGCCATGTCTCTCGGCGAGGCAGGACAGCTGCGCTTGTTGTTGGGCAAAGAGTTGTACGACTATACCAAGCTCTCTATTGCCGGTCCTTTGAATGGCGATGACCTGCGTTGTCTGAGAGAGATGATGGGACGTGGACTTGATAATACGGCGACAGCAGGCAGACTTTCTGATGTTGACCTGACGGATGCAAGAATTGTTGCCGGTGGCGAACCATATGACGGTTCGAGATATGCCCAAGATAATGTTGTGGGACAAGGTTTGTTTGCTGATTGTGCAAGTCTGACGAAGATAATATTTCCTTCCGGAACAACAACGATAGAGAAGGATGCTTTTGCCCGTTGCCCGTCTCTTCAGAATATCAGCATCCCGGCATCAGCAACGTCTGTATTGCCATCCGCTGGTTGTTCGGCATTGCAGGGCATAAGCGTTTCTGGAGCCAACAGCCATTACATAGGCAAGGACGGCGTGCTGCTCAATGCCGATGCCACACGGATAGTATGGTTCCCGATGGGTAAGAGCGGCAGCTACACGTTGCCGTCTACTGTCACCTCTATCGGTGACTATGCCTTCAAGGAGTGCAGCATAGAGACCTTCACGTTTCCTGACAATATCACCACGTTAGGCACTGGCGTCTTCATGAACAGCAAGGTGAAGGATGTGAAGATGCCGGGCAGTCTCAGACTGGTACCAACGGCAACCTTCCAGGGCTGCATGCAGCTCCATGTAGTGCGCCTTGGCAGCAAGACGGAGATGATTTCCGACTATGCTTTCTCTGACTGTCCGCTCACCGATATATATGTGGATGCCCAACTGCCGCCGGTATGCAAATCCTTATCTTTTGGTACCAGCGGAGCAGACATCTTCAGCTCTTGTCGGGTGCATGTGCCAAAGGGACGTGTAAATATATACAAGGCAAGCGAAGGTTGGAAATTATTCAAGAACATCATTACAAACTGATTATGACAACACCAGAAATAGAAGAACTGAAAAAGTTAGTTGAGCAGAAATACGGAAAGTCTCTCAATACGACAACCGACTTTGAAGTGTTTTCCTTCTTCCTGAAAAAGAAGGCAGACAAGAATGTGTCGGCATCAACGCTGAAGCGCCTTTACGGGTATGTTGCTGATGACCATAAGCCGAGGATTTCCACTCTCGACTTGTTGGCGCAATACGTAGGGCATGCTGACTACAAGGCTTTCGTGTTTTGGCTTAAGAGCAGCACGAAATACAACTCGTCTTTCTTTATGGCAGACCAGCTGACGAGTGGTGAACTGACCGTCGGCATGGAACTCATGATAGGGTGGAGCCCCAACCGTATGCTTACCTTGCGTTATATAGGCGACAGCATATATGAGGTGCTGGCAGCGGAAAACAGCAAGCTGCTTCGTGGCGACCGCTTCTGTACAGGTTGCTTCATCAAGGGACAGCCGCTGCTATTGCCATATATAGAAAGAGAAGGAGAACATACCATGCCTTTCGTGGCAGGGCGCAACGGCGGTCTCACGTTATTGAAGATAAAGAAATAAGTATATGCAAGACAATTCAAAACATACGAATGCTGCTGACAGTTCTTTAGACAGTAACTATACATCGGGTTTCACAGAGTCGATAGACAAGGAGATGTCTGCCGACCCGATGCCTGATGAGAAAGGCTTTGGCAACATTAAGGAGTATTATGTTTCAAGTGCTGGTCCTACCCGCCTTTTCACTGCCACGAGGTATGGCAAACGCTACATATTGAAATGTCTGAAAGAGGATTTCCTTCTCACTCCCGTGTATCAGCAAGCGATAGTGAAGGAGTTTGAGATTGGTCTGCAACTGGAACATCTCTGTATATGCCGCACCTTTGCCATGGAACGACTCTCCGGCATGGGCTATACCATAGTGATGGAACAAGTGGATGGCGACACGTTGCAGACGCTCATCGAAAATAAGAAACTCTCCCGCGACCTTGCCATTAGGATTGTATCGCAACTGATGGATGCCTTGGCTTATATGCACAGCAAGCAGATAACACACCGTGACATTAAACCGGCGAACATAATGGTGACGCACATGGGGAAGAACGTGAAGATAATAGACTTCGGACTTTCCGACAGCGACCTCTTCGGCGTGTTGAAGATGCCTGCCGGCACTTACAGATACCTCGCTCCCGAACAACTCCTGGAGGGTGCCGTTGCCGAACCGAAAGCCGACATCTATTCTCTTGGTATGGTGATGGAGGATATGGCAAAGGCTACGGGCAGCAAGAAGCTACTCAGAATGTCGCGGATATGTACTGTGAAGGATGCCTCGCAGCGTCCCGACAGCATAGAAGCCTTGCGCACCTGCTTTGCAAAGAGCAAGCGTGACATTCGAATCGTTTCGTTTCTCATCGTTCTCGTGGCAGCGCTTGTCAGCATAGTTGCAGTCTCGCTCTTCGTGCGTAGCCATAATGCCGTCGTGGAAGACAACAAGAGCAATCAGCCAAACGGCAGTCAGGAGAATAAACAGGATGACAACAGAGTCGTTGATTATAAACTATGGGATAAATGATAGGGTTGGTGTTTATTTATTTCATCTAACGTGTTTATGATTTTGTTTTATCTTTCTCATGTTCGACATTATCTTTCAATCCCTTTTCCAATTCCTCAATAATCGGCATGGAAGACAATCGTCCGCAGCTTGCGGACGATTTGCAACCAATGGAGCATAGAGCTTATAAAAGTAGCTCATGTACTTCAAGTTGGTTGGCGAGAATCCCTTTACTCCAGGCATTTCATTCTTCAAGTCCAGACTGAGATTCTTGTAAAACCCAGAGCCGTAAGTATTGGTATATTGCTTGGCTTCGATGTCTCGTCCCAACTTCCAATAGAAGTCCAACAGGTAGCCATTGGTGACGCATGATGCCTTTAGGCGATGGCTACAGAATCGTTCCTTGGGTTCTACAAGCCTGCCCTATTCCCTTTTCGGGCAAGGGAATGCTGCTCATGAACTGGGCGAAATATAATAGCGCGGCATTTTGGGCAGCTACTTGAAGAAAAAGCATTAACTTTACCAACGGAACAACCCAATAACTAATTATATAATGAGAAAACTATTCACCACTATGATTGCAGCAGCATGCCTCTCGGCCTGCACCAACCGCGAGAATCCGTTCCTCACGGATTGGAACACACCTTATGGCATCCCGCCATTCCAGGAGATTCAGGTTGACAACTACATCCCTGCCATACAGGCGGGCATAGAACAGCAGAAGAAGGAGATAGAGGACATCGTCAACAACCAGGATGCTCCCACCTTCGACAACACTATCCTGCCGCTGGAACTCTCGGGAGAAATCCTGCGCAAGGTGTCGGGAGTGCTCTACAATGTGAGCGAGACCGACCGTACACCCGCATTGGACAGCGTGATGGAACTGGCCATACCCATGATGACAGAGCACAGCGACAACCTCTCCTTCAACAAGGGACTCTACGAGCGCATCGCACAACTCTACAAGGGTGACCAGTCCGGACTCACACGAGAGCAGCAGATGGTGCTCAAGAAGCACTATGAGGAGTTTGAGCGCAACGGCGTGGGACTGAGCGAGGAGAAACAAACACGGCTGAAGGAGATAAACTCCGAGATAGCTTCGAAGACCCAGAAGATAGGCAACAACATCCTGGAGGAGAGCAACGCTTTCAAGCAGAAGTTCGGCATCAGCGTATCAGACTACCCCAATGCCATGACTTCCACCACCGACCGGGCCAAGCGCAAGGAGATGCTGGAGGCTTATACCAACCGTGGCAACAATGGCAACAAGGCCGACAACAAGCAGCTCATCCAGGATGTGATGCGCCTGCGTATCGAGAAGGCCAAGCTGATGGGCTACAACTGCCCTGCCGCCTATATCCTGGAACCAAAGATGGCGCACGACCCTGCCACAGTGGATGCTTTCCTGCAGGGAATCATGACGGATGCCGTAAAGAAAGCCCGGGAGGAAGTGGCCGACATGCAAGCCGTGATGAACGAGGATATCAAGGCCGGTCTGTTGTCTGCCGGCAGCAAGATAGAGCCTTGGGACTGGTGGTACTATGCCGAGAAGGTGCGCAAGGCAAAGTATGACCTCGACGAAGAGCAGACAAAGCCTTACTTCAAACTGGACAATGTGGTGCGCGGAGCATTCCTGGCCGCCAAGAAGCTCTATGGAGTGAACATGGAGGAACTGGAGGGTGTACCCTCATACAACACCCAACAGGTGAAGACCTTCAAGGTGACCGACAACGACGGACAACTGCTGGGCATCTTCACCACTGACTGGCTGCCCCGTGACAGCAAGCGTGGTGGTGCGTGGATGAACAATGTGCGTGAGCAGTATGTGGATGCCAAGGGCGAGATGGTACGTCCTATCATCGTCAACGTGGGCAACCTGCAGGAGTATCTGACCATAGACGAGGTGCAGACGGTATTCCATGAGTTCGGACATGCTTTGCACGGACTGCTTACACAATGTACCTACCCCAGCGTGAGCGGAACCAATGTGACGCGCGACTTCGTGGAGATGTTCTCACAGTTCAACGAGAACTGGGCATTCCAGCCTGAACTGCTGGCCGAGTATGCCAAGAACGACAAGGGCGAGGTGATTCCTGCCGAATTGGTGGACAAAATCAACAACTCGCTGAAGTTCAACCAAGGCTTCATGACCACCGAACTGTGCGCTGCCTCTATCCTCGACATGAAATGGCACGAACTGGAGAGCGTGGAGGGAGTGGATATCAACCAGTTTGAGCACAAGGTGTGTCAGGATATGGGCCTCATCCCTGAGATTGGTCCTCGCTACCGTACCACTTACTTCAACCACATCTTCTCCAGCGGCTACAGTGCAGGCTACTACGGTTACCTGTGGGCAGAAGTGCTCGACAAGGATGCCTTCTCCCTCTTCGAGCAGACGGGCAACGTGTGGAACATCCCCTTGGCAACGAAGTTCAAGCAGACATTCCTTGAGAAGGGAGGCTCCGAAGAGCCTATGACACTCTTTGAGCAGTTTGCCGGCCGCAAGCCCGATGACACGGCATTCAAGAAAGGACGCGGACTGATAGACTGACCACAGCCCCCTTCTGACCACAACTGAAAATGTCCACAGGGATGAAGCCACTGCCTCTCCCCTGTGGACATTATTCTTTCCGCTTGCCGGCACCATTGGCCATCACAGCAAGGATTTACGCCCGCACACAATCTTGCCACTCTGTGTCACTGCCACAAGCAGGCACACGGACACACTCATTGCGTTTTTCTGTTATTGCCGTTTTATGGCGTACAGGCACGACCAGGATTACGCAAACAAGTCCTCTGATGTAAGCTGGCAGGGAAATATGTCGGCATATTCATTCTCGGCGAGAGGCGAGTTCCCTATATAAGTAAGCATAAATGTCTTGTTCCTGACACTCTTTTCCAAAGTCTCCTGACGGGTAGCCAGACGGCTGGCGTATGCCTGGGATATGACATACAGACTCTTGGAAAACTTTATTTCACACAGATTTACCACATCATCGTTCCTGTCAATGACAAGGTCTATCTGCATGCCTTCAGTCTTTTCATCTCCCTTAGTGACATATGCAGACTCTGTTGAGGATACAGCTCCGATTTGGAGAGCTTGCTTGATTTGCTTGACATGCCGCAGGCATACCTCCTCAAAGGCAACACCTCTCCAGGCAGCAACCTCTGATTCCCGCAGGTGGTGTTGCCAGTAGTCCTCCTGACTGACGCGCTTGCTTTCCTTAAAGTGGAGCCAGAACCAACAGAAGGGGTCGGTCAACTTGTAACACTCTTCCTTTGACGAGGCACCGAAAGGCACATATTTACACACAAAGTCACTTCCTATGAGCGCCTTGAGCATCTTAGTAAACTCACCATTGGGGTTGATGCCGGTCTTTTCCGCAATTTCCCGGCGGCTATATCCTGCATGGCGGCCTCCAAGCACCCGAACAATCTGCATGCTCTCTTCAGCGTGGTCGAAGACAGAATTGAAAAGGCGGTTGAACTCATCACCCAATTTGGCATTGCGTGCAAAAAACAGCGCATCAATGTTTTGTGCGAGGCTCAATGAGGGATTGAAGAAATTCATATAGAAAGGGATGCCGCCAAGAGCCATGTAGGCTTGCACCACATTGTAACGGCTCATTCTAATGTGGCGGCTATGGAAGAAGTCCTCG
>OKRS01001407.1_pt1 | contig 15821 bp, 11 predicted proteins | sample 1601191 | NCBI WGS metagenome assembly OKRS01 (sample SAMEA3541509, study PRJEB24748) | human gut metagenome | biome: human gut; feature: human-associated habitat; material: faeces | place: China | collected 2012
AACCTAAGACAGGAGAAATCCTCACACTTGTGTCCAGTCCAGGAGTCGATGTGAGCATGCTGGCGAACATCGGCCAGCACTATGACGAGATCATCAAGGACCCTCACAAGCCGATGTTCAACAGAGCCGTACAGGCTCCGTACCCTCCAGGCTCCGTGTTCAAACTTGTCAACGGCCTCATAGGCCTGCAGGAAGGCACATTGAACACAGAGATCACCTATCCTTGCAGCCAGGGCTACCATTTCGGCAACCGCAAGCTCGGATGCCACGTCCACAAATCCCCGCTCGCCCTGGAAGAAGCCATCATGATGTCCTGCAACGGCTATTTCTGCTATGTGCTCAGGAATATTCTTGAAAACAAGAAGTACCACGGCATAGGAGAGGCGCTTGACAAATGGAACGAATATGTCCAAAGTTTCGGCTTCGGACACAAGCTGGGCACGGACTTCCCCGCCGAACTGGGCGGAACTCTGCCGACATCAAAGACGTACAACAAGATCTACGGCAAGGGAGGATGGAAATTCACTACGATCATCTCCATCTCCATCGGGCAGGGCGAGGTCGGAGCCACGCCTATGCAGATCGCCAACCTCGCGGCGACCGTCGCCAACAGAGGGTGGTACAAGATACCGCACATCGTGAAAGCGTCGGAAGGGGTCGAGATTGATCCGAAATATTACGAGAGGCAGTACACGATGGTTGACACGACGAATTTCAAAAAAGTGACGCAAGGCATGTGGAGGGCGGTCAACAGTGGATTCGGATCGGGAGGAACGGCATCCATCGCCGCGGTTCCGGGACTGGACATCTGCGGAAAGACCGGAACGGCGCAGAATCCGCGCGGCGCGGACAACTCCGTGTTCATCTGCTTCGCTCCTAAGGACAATCCAAAGATCGCCGTCGCCGCCTACATAGAGAACGCTGGTTTCGGAGCGACATGGGCCGCGCCTATCGCGTCCCTGCTGGTTGAGAAATATCTCAACGGGGAGATCAGTGACCAGCGCCGCGGATTGGAAGACAGGGTTCTTCAGGGGAATCTCATGTCAAGGGTCAAGGCCTATAAATAGTTGAGCGATGGAGAACTTTTCGGACAGAGGCATAAAGAAGAGTGTTGACTGGGCGCTGGTGGTCACCTACCTGCTCCTTATCCTTATCGGCTGGGTCAACATCTACGCCTCCATCCATTCCGATGGCCCCGCCAGCATATTCGATTATAATTTCCGCTCCGGCAAGCAGTTCGTATGGATTCTCACCGCGCTCGGGCTTGCGGCTCTCATCCTGTTCGTGGTGAACGCCCAGCTCTGGGAAAGCGCGTCCATACCTTTGTATCTGGGGGTACTGTGCCTGCTTGTGGCCGTGATATTCCTTGGAGTGGAAGTTAAGGGGTCACGGTCATGGTTTGAGTTCGGGCCAATCAGGTTCCAGCCGGCGGAAGTCTCGAAAATCACGACATCACTGCTGCTGGCCACACTTATGAGCCAGGTCAATTTCAGGATCACACGGTTCAAGGATTTTCTTCTGACCGCCTTGATTCTCGGCATTCCAATGGTGGTCATTCTGGCCGAGAGCGAGACTGGCTCCGCACTGGTCTATGTCGGATTCATATTCGTCATGTACAGGGAAGGCTTTTCCGGTTGGTGGATCTTCTGCATCGGAATGGCCGCTCTGCTGTTCATCCTCACGCTGACGGCATCTCCTTACGTGTCCATCCTTGTGCTGGCAGGAGTCCTTTTGCTATGCAATGGCCTTGAATCAAACAAAATAGGAGTGGCTTTCTGGATATTCTCAGGAGTATTGCTGATTCTCTGCCTGCTGCCGTGGATTTTCGGGAAGTTCAGCCCGGAGTCATTCGTCTCAAAGATAAATCCGCTCTACATCCTTGTCGGAATATGTGTCGCGGCGGTGTTGTATCTGATGATCGTTGGCTACAGGTCGCGTCACCGCTTTCTGTCAATGTCCGCCTTGGGGTTGATCGCAGGAATGGCGCTCGTGTTCTCTACCGAGTTCATATTCAACAACATCCTTCAGGATCATCAGCGCAAGAGAATCGAGGTGCTGCTGGGGATGAAAGAGGATCCTGCAGGTGTCGGCTACAATGTCAACCAGAGCATGATCGCCATCGGTTCCGGCGGACTCCACGGCAAAGGCTTTCTGGGCGGGACCCAGACCACCTTCGGATTCGTGCCGGAGCAGAGCACCGATTTCATCTTCTGTACCGTAGGGGAGGAATGGGGATTCCTCGGCTGTCTTGTCGTGATCTCTCTGTACGTGTTCCTGATTTCCAGAATCATCATGGACGCGGAGAAAAGCCGGGAGGCGTTCACCAGAATATACGGCTACTGTGTGGCCTCGTGCATATTCATGCACTTGTTCATCAACATCGGGATGACCATCGGCATTATGCCTGTGATCGGCATCCCATTGCCGCTGCTCAGCTATGGAGGCTCCTCGCTGTGGGCATTCACCGTGCTGATCTTCATATTCATAGCATTGTATCGGCAAGAGAAGAAATACTATTAGCCGTTCAGACTGTTAAAAATTAACTGGTTTGCGACTGTTTTCCTTAATCAATGACTTTTTTTTAGTAAATTTGCATTCTATCATACTGCCTTGGTGGTGAAATGGTAGACACGAGGAACTTAAAATCCCTTGGACAGAAATGTCCGTGCGGGTTCGATTCCCGCCCGGGGCACCTTATAAAGAGCTAACTGACTGATTTTCAGCAGTTAGCTCTTTTTGTGTGCCAATTTTTGCCGATTTTTTGCCGATTTATGGGCGTTTTTGGCGACTTGGTGGCATTTGCTGGTTAATGTCGAAAATAGTTCTGCTCCCAGATTCTCCTGTAAGAAAAGGAGAGACATCTTCAACACCTATCTATACAACATCGAATCCTCAGCATCTCTATCTCGTTCTCTGGCAATATCTGCTTCAGCATACCTAATGTTATCTAATAACCACTGATTTACAACGGGATTCTTGTGTGGTACAAGCGCTTGAAGTGCTCTCTTTTTCTTCTCATATATAGGAACCGCAGAACCTACACATGAAAAGGAGCCCAGGTTACAACCCAACTCGCTTAAGACAGATTTGTTATTCCCGTAGTTGTCTAGAAGGAAAATAGCAAGATCGGATAACTGCTCTCCATCATAGACAGGGACATAGGTCGCTAGGACTATAGGAGCGCTGTCGGGGTAGTCAGCACACCATTGTTTGAGCGCGTCACTATGATTGACCCCGAATAATGCTCCATCGCCGATTCCGCCAATTGAATGTCCAAGTTTATATTTGAGAAGATACGCAAAAATCATTTTTGAAGGATCGGCCAGTGATTTAGACCAGTCCGGCCAAACCACGTCAAAGTACTTATCAAAAATAATTGAGAGAACAGAATCAACGTAGTGCCCTGTAAGATGATGATTAGATGACTCCGTCATAAAAAACGATAGCAGTTTCTTGCTGATAAACAATGCGACGGTTGGACTATCATAATGATCAAGAATCATTTCAACACACTCCATATATTCTTCATGATCAATTCGAGCTGGCGTTATCTCCTCAATAATCAGTTTCCTATACTCTTCTACAAGAAACGACCATTTTTTGTCTTGTTTGTCGAAATACAGCAAAGACTTCATCCGCTCCAACGCAATGGTAGAACCATCGGATGATAATCTGGCCAATCTATCAAAGAAGGCTATTATGCTATCCTTTTCATGCTTGCTCCAATCACAGTAAGAACAGAACAAATCGAAAGAATTAATACTTGCCCTTCCTGTACTGACCAAATCGAACAATAACGAGCACTCATCCAGGGCAGAGCATCGTATGGCTAAAAGCGGGAAAAGAGCATCTGGAATCTGGTCAAGGATAGTAGGGAATACAACTTCAAAGTCTTGCTTAGAGGCATGACACCAGAAGCCTATCAGGGTGCTGTCCGCGTAATTCTTCGTTTCTGATATTGTGGAAATGATGGTGGTCGAGATTCTCTGATAAAGGCCATTATCATTGAAGACACAATTGTATAGCTCAGCTCCGAAAACGTTATAGGGTTTTAAACTGGAATCAAGCAGTACTTGTCTCAAGATTTCATCACTCGCGCCTTCCTTTTCAATGAAATCATGAGCAAGCCCTTTATATAATTCGGTCTTCTTTTTCAGTTCATCATCCCAACTGCCTCTTTCATAGAGAGACGCATCACGAAATCTTGAAAGGAAATCATCCTTGGTGAGTTTGTCTTTAAACTGCTCTATGCGAATTTTAATGGGCTCAGGATACTCCTTCCAGCCGTTTCTCCAGGAGATCATTCTTAGTGATTCACGCATCTTCTCCCATTCCCAGTTTCGTTTTTCAGCGATAAACTCTGCCAAGTCAAATGCAAGCGTGCTTACTCCGGCTCGTATCAGACCGCCAAAATTGGAAGAAACCACATCAGAAAGGTCATCAAGTTTATTAGGATAGGCTACAATACAATCCTTTATGATAGATGATATGTTTTCCCAATACTTGACTATCTCGGCTCCGGACGGCATGTAGTGGTCTAATCTCTTAGAACCTTGTTTCTCTGCGCCACCCATATAAGTATAGTTGCCGGACATCAACGCAGATGACAGAATCTTGATCAACAAGTCCTCAGCACCATCCAAGGTTCTTACCCAGTTAATTATCTCCATCCTGGCATCCAAGTCCGCCTCTGTCCCGGGAAGATAAACATGAAACAGAGTTATGGCTTCGTTCGTTGCATTATTCCCCCAAGTTTCATTCTCGGCCAAAGCAAATTTGATTAGCAGTCTAGTGCCGATCCTAAAGGTCCGTTTGTCGAAACAGAGTTTCTGTATTGTCCAAACCAGATTCCTTCGGCCGTCCTTGATTAACAACAGGGATTCGGTAGAATTCGCCCCGAAAACTCGCCATAAGAGATCAGCAACTGATACTGGGTCCACTTCTACTAACGATCGGAAGAGTCGTGAACCCAGTTCAGTATTTAAAACTTCCGCGTTAGCAAAAGGGCTCTCAATACCAGTGAGAGCTTTAACGAGATTCTGCGCCTTCTCATTGCCCGCCAAATTAGACATTTGGCTAGCAAAGGCAGAGGTTAGAAGTTGAGAATTCTTCCGTGCATCCTCTATCTGTATATCAGTAATGACATTGAGGAGGCGCTCGGGGTTGCACTCGGCCAACCAATCTTCAGCCAGTTTTAGTGCTAGAGGAATGGGACGAATCGCAAAAAAACGTCCTTGGATCTCGAAGATTTCGCGAGCAGTGTATTTGTTGAATGTCCTTAAAAACAATGTCATCCTTGCATCATCGCCACCTTCCAATAGGGGAGTAATGTGCTTATTGCAGATGATAAACTTAGCCTCACTTTCTACTTCATCACGATATCCAATATGCGAGAAAAGAGCACACGATTTTAGAATCTCTTGATCGTGATTCTCATCTACATCTAGGAGCTTGTCAACCAACTCATTATTTGGTATTCTTGTGAAATCCAACCGCCCAGATTTGGCGTTTTCCGCAAGAATAACGGCCATCATAGGCAACCCGGCAGAGAAGTCTTTTATTACTTTTTTCTTATCATCTGATAATTGCGAATACGCTCCATCAAGAATACTATCAACGACTGATGAAACATCATCCAGACCGATAGCAATTGTTTCGACATCAGATACAGGGTCGCTATTATCCTGGTCTTGGTGATTAAAAATTGTAATGATCCTATTACATGCTGAATAATCACATTTTGTTTTCTGAATGATGCGAGCAAAAGAAGTAGGGCAATTATCAACACAGATGATACATTCGTTCTTCGGGTCGGTCAGATAGCCTTCAATTGAATTGCGAATGCCTGCAGATTCATCGTCAGAGAATACTGCATAGAGATAATTATTCCTGTAGAAGGCGTCGTCCTCTTCTCGAAAAGCTTCGTGAACCATTCTGGTTTTACCGATCCCAGACATGCCAAGAATGCGCAAATCTTTATCGGAGTGCCGAATGGTCTCCTTAATTGTTAGAATCCTCTCGTTCTCATAAAACGGAAATTCATGAAATGCTTTTCTTTCTTCCTGCTCATACCAGGTATGTAGGGGAGAGAAACGATTCTTTCGCCTTTTTATTGCGGCTGGAACGCTGATTTTTAAGGACCGATATATATCTTGAGATAATTCATCTATGTTAGTAGTTCCTGAAAACTCAATTGGAAAACGGCGACTGCGGTAATCTACGGGGATTAGGTCATTATCTTTCTGTGCTGATCCCCGAGATGCATCCATGACAAGAACAGCTCCTTCATGACCATTGTTACCAACGAAGATCTCGTACTCATGAACCACATTTGTGTTTATACTGCGAGTCCTTTTGTAACGAAACGCCTTAGCTAAGAAACGCTCTAAGAAATTATATGGATTGATAATCGTCCAATCGCCAATGAAGATATCAGAATTACGAATCTCCTCATCTTGCGTGGTCGTAAGAACTTGATGACCGGGAGTCTTATCCAAACTCTCGGCGATTATCAGATCGATGCCTTCAAGTTCCGGCAGTTTATCCTTTTGCAGTCTCTTGACAGCTTTGTCAATGCATTTTCGAACAAAGCGTTTATTTGCATTGTTATACTGTGAAATCCAGGAATAAAAAATGGTTATCTCCATATACTATTAGGATAAAAGGCCTCATACAGCATCTTACTCTATCATCATGAAAGATGTCATGGAAGAGTGGAAAGGTCTATTGAACAATGATTTCAATAGGTTTCCAGACTTTATCGTTGGTCATGTCTTCAGTCCAGACGGTATTGCTGATATAGAGCTGGGTGCCAACGGCGCGGACGAAGCCCCAGTGAAGTTCGGGGTGACGGGAGCAATACTCCTTCAGCGAATCGAACTTCTTGCCTGCGTACTTGTCGATGTTGTTGGATGAGCCGTCAGCGGTCATGCCGCCTTTAGCTTCAAGAATCCATACCTGGCCATCCGTGGTCTGGATGATGTAGTCGGGGTAGAAGTGGTTCCGGCGGAAGGCACGGCGATAAACTAAGCTGAAGAAATCCTCGCCCTTGTCGCCGTTCTTGTAAACGTGTTTGACTTTAACGTATCCCTCACACCACTCTTCGAACATTATCTCGGTATAGGTGCGGTTAGGAGCAATCAGGATGTTATTACCGTAGTTATCATACACGTTCTTCTGATAGACCTTCGTGGCTTTCATCTTCTTGTGCTGATTATAATATTGGTAGGCCGGGATGCCCCACTGGGATTTCTTGATGGTGGTCTCTTTGATTTCGCCAATCTCGTTTAGGCTGATCTGCTCGAATACCTCGATAAGCCGTTCTTTGTTGTTGACCAGGAAGGCATTGTACTCACGCAGAGACATATCCGTGAGAAGCTTGTTCTTGCGCTCAAACTCTTTCTCCTCGTCGGAGAAAATGGGGTTGTAATAATCTCCAGGGCCAAAGAGTACACGAAGGGCATTGTTGGATATATTCTCATCGACGCCGATAGCAGCAGCGATACGACGCTTGGCGTCGCGGATGATGAAGCCATCGTCGTGATTGTTTATCTGGTGTTCGCCGCCGAAGATACTGTTCAGCTTCAGCATATCGTGGGTTGTACGGGCAACGCCTTCAATGGCCGAAGTCTTCAGTTTGGTGCCGAAGATATAGCCCTTCGTTTTCTCCATCTCATCCTTCTCCAGTACACCATCGCCGTTCAGGTCGCAAGCCTTCAACATGGCCTTACGCACTACTTTGACGACAGCCTCAGGATTCACAGCAAAGCGGTCGCTTCCATCCAATGACTCTTTTTCAAGAAGGATGTTGGGGGCCGTCAGTTTACGCCTGTACTGATAGGTGTAGAAGGAGTCCGAGAGGCTGGTGGTCATTCCCTCGGTGAACTCGTTATCCAGCGTGTAGAGATAGCAATTATCCAGGAGTGCAAGACCATAGTGCTTGCGCTCAGGCATGCGGCGGATTCGACCTACGGTTTGGATATTGAATCGCTCTGTGCCGCCCTCTCGCAGTTTAACGAGAATCTTGGCGCGAGGGCAGTCCCATCCGGTAGCAATGGCCTGCTTAAACAGCAGGAAGGCATATTGGCCGTCGAGGTTGCTAATCTGTTCTGGATTGTCAGGATGGTCGCCACTGAACCAAGAAGCGACAAGTCCAGAGGTTTCCGGATACCCCATATCTGTAAGAGCGTCCTTCACTCGCTTAATCCAGTCTTCCCGTCCATTCGGGAACTGTATCAGGACGAGGGGGCGAATCTTCAGCCCGCGCTTTTCATATTCACTTAGGATCTCCTTCCGTTTCTTGTCTGACAATTCAAGCAGCTGGAGGTCATCGTCCAGGTTGTTGTTCTCCTGGATGGCCTGGGAAACACCTTCATTGATAGAAATGCCGGAAGCAATCAAGCCAGCTGCAATGACTTCATCGTCCTTGATTTCCTCAACAGCATCGCCTTTGCTGACCGGTGTAGCGGAGATTCGGAGTACGTGTACAGGCTGGATGTTGGCAACATATTCGTTGGCCGTATCGCGATATTTGTGCTCCTCGTCAATGAGCATAAAGATGTCAATCCCGTCATTGTGGCAATGCAGGACCTTCGTCATCAGATCTTTATGCTCGCCTTCACGCAGGACGACATTAGATTTCTTATTAATCTTATCCCAGTTGATGAAATACACTCTGCCACGAGGATCGGGCTCATTGATGAAGGAATACACATCGCCGTCTGGGATGCCAGATGTGACAGCCTCAAATGTATCCTGTGACTGTCTCTCCAAGCCGCCCGCACCAGGGCAGAGCCAGAGAAAAACCGTGTTCGGATTCTCGTCCAGGTAGTCATCGATGAAGCGGCTGACAAGTACGGTCTTGCCGGAACCGGTAGGTGCATAGAGGATGACTTCGTAATGGTCTGCACATTTGCGAAGGAGACTCTCCTCGTGCTTTGACTGGAAAGGAATGATATCGCCTGTAAACATTATTCTGCTGCCTCCCTGAGTTCTTGTCCGAAGAATTCCCTCGGAATGTATTTGTAGCCTATTTCTTTCAGCGCCTTGAGTTCCTCGGTGCTGAATATGATGTTCTGGTTCACCCAGACTCTTTCAATTTGAGGACGAACGTCTGCGTTGAGGATGGTGCGCTTGAAGTCTTCCTTGTTCAAAATGAGAACATTCTTCACATTATCAACCTCGATGGCATTCTGGAGTTCAATCATCTCCTTTATATGCAGGCACAAAGCGTTGCTAAGGAGATAGTCTTCCGGTTTGCGGGGGGTCCAGCTGCACTTGAAGAACTTCACATTTGAATTAAAGCCATCTGCTAAGTGAATGTCTTTTTCGCTTATCGAGATATAACTGCCTTTCAAAGGCTGGCCCTTGAGGTCTTGGCCTTCAATACAGCATTTTGTTCTCGGCCACGTGACATACTTAGCGATACCATACTGCTCCCATTCTTCATCGCCAGGCTTAAGGCCTTTTCCACTTAGTTTCTTTGCCTCATCGGCAGATACTTCGTTATTGGTCACTATAATACAACGGCGTTTGCCATCATCTTCCGCATTAAGCAAATTAACAGCATGAAGGGTGGTCCCAGATCCGGCAAAGAAATCTACAACGACACCATTAGGCTTCTTATCCATGAAGAAGCGAATAGCATCGTGTGTAGCATAAAGCGACTTGGGGAAAGTGAACCGCTTCTCACCTAACACATTCCCAAGTAAGCGTGAGCCATATTGGGTAGCATCGTGCGATGGTATTTTCCAAATATCACCCGGAATAGCCGTCACTGTGTCAGATTCGCTATCCTCCGTAATAATTTCATTATTTAAACCGCGGCCAATCTCTTGAAAAGCGCCGGATTGTATTTTGCTATACTCCCCATCTTTGAGAATGTAGACCGTATATCCCTTTAAAAAGTTGCCACCGATTTTCACGCGGCCCTGTTCTTGTCTCTCCCTAAACGTCTCTGGAGTCCACTGCCATCGTCCCTCACTGCCATCTTTTCGTATTGGAAGAAGAGGATAGAGACCCGGACGCTCTTCCGCCTCTGATACTCCTTCGGGGAGAGGTTCTCCAACAAAACGTATTTCGTTCGTTTGAATATCAATATAGATTGGATAAAAGCCACCTGGTGAATCACTACGAGCAGCGCTTGTCCCGGATCGTTTAAGTAAATCCCAGCGGACATTCCCAGTATGTGTTCTCCCTTTACTTGAGACCCATTCTCGGTCCAATTCTAATGGATGTGGTGCGGCAGCGCCATTCATTACGAAAAACACGTATTCTCCACTTCTGCCAAAACCACCAACACGAGCGACATTTGCAGGATTAATCATTGTGCTAATCATCTGAATTCTAGCTTCAGGGAAGAGTTCCTCAAGCAGGCATCCCAAACGCAAGTATTCTTTCTCGTCAATCGTGCAGATTAAAACGGAGTCAGCTGGATTTAACAAATCTTTCGCAAGAAGCAGGCGATTCTTCATCATTGATAGCCACTTGCTATGGCGATACACGTCTGTCCCATCAACGTAGTCATTGTTGTACTTCCAATCCCTGGCACCGGTGTTATACGGCGGATCTATGTAGATACAGTCAACCTTGCCCTTGTGCGTTTTCTGGAGAAGATAAAGCGCCTGCAAATTATCACCTTCAATGATGAAGTTCCAGGGCAAAGAAGCGTCCTTACAAAGACGGCGCTCTGGATCGGCTGTAAGTATGGGAATATTCTCCTTCAGAAGGTCATCCACTTCTTCGGAGTGCTCCTCCCAGACAAGGCCGTATTTCTTGTCACGGATATGATTCTCTATCTCGTTGAAGGCCTGGATGGAGGCGTCGTCGGAGTGGGACTCCTTGAGGCTCTCCAAGAAGGCTATCATCTGGTCTCGTTTTATTTTGGACAGGTTGGCCATATGGCAAATCAAAACATAATGGACATAAACTTCTAATTTACAAATTTAACGATTTTCACTAGATTATCCAGTAAGATAATTGAAGAGAATCACTTGGAGTGACTCTCTTCAAAAATAACGACTTATCTTCTTCTACTCCACCTCACTACAGGCGTAGTAACCATCTCCCGTGCCTTGCGGAAGCAGCGGCGGGCCCAGAGGATGTCGTCCTCGTTCTTGTCGCAGCCCCAGTTGGGGTCGGGAGCGGAACCTCCGCCTCCGCAGTTTTGAGCGAAGGTGGTGGCGGCATCGACTTGCCCAACGAAAAGAAGGAAGGCTGTTCGAAAGATGTTGCCTGCTTCTTCCGGCGAATGGGTTCGCTCGATTGCTCGGCTCTCTTCATGAAAGGCCTTCACTGCAATCCCGGAAGCTTTTGTTTCATATCTCTTCCCATCCAAGGTTAAACCCAACGGGAACAAATAATCCTTCCCTTCATCGGACGTGGCAAAAGCGAGGCGCTCTTCATAGGTCATCTGTCCGTATCTATTCTCCGGACGCATCTTTTCCCAGGTCTCCTGGATCCTTGCAGGCGTCAGGTCGCGGGAAACAATGGAGGACTTATAGACGGAGTTGCTGCTCTGGATGGAGTATCCGCGAATGGCTCCGTCGGCATCCCTATTCAGCTTGACGGTATATCCTTTGGCTTCCAGCGCAGCGGTATACTTCTCCCAGGTGAAGGCCGACATTCCAGACAGGACCGCAAGGCAATCCTTCTTGATGCGGGCCTTGTTCTCTTCGAACCTCTCCTCCGTGCGTTTCCAGCCGCGAAGGCGGTTGACTTCCTCGGCGGCAGTCTTGGCCCGGATGCCGATCCGGTGGTCGCTGTTCAGGCAGTTATCCATATCGACGCGGTTGCAGTCAAGATGGAGGTGAGGGATACCGGACTTGCTGTCCGTGTGGAGCGTGATGATGTACTGGGAGTTGGGAAGGCGGCAGGGAGATCTGCGGAGCTTCTCCTCTCCGGGCAGCCGGACCCTGTCGAAAGCCTGGACGAAATCTTCGGCCAGCTGCTTCCAGTCTTCCAGGGTCCAGCCCTTGGATTCTTCCTTGGACGGAGAGATCTCCATCCGGATCATGTTGTTCTTCAGCGGTCGGCGTTGGAACTCTTCCTCCCTGAGTTTCTGGTGCAGCTTCATATACCCATAGATGGCCTGGGGGCTGGCATCCTCCGGGAGGTGGTTCAGTTTTACTACCTGTGCTTTTCCTTGACGGGTAATGTATCCGAGGGACACCCCGCCGTGTGATATTGATTTGGCTTTTGCTATCATGGCTTTATTCTGTTAGGGTTCGTTCAATCTCTCTCCAGCGCTTGATGAGCTTGTTCGCGCTGGAAATCCATCTTCTCATGAAATAAGGGTCTGCGAAGCAGCGGACGCGGTCTTCCTGGCTCATCGCATTTAGGGCGTTCTTGATGTGGATCAGGTCGCCCCGGGCTTCGCTGATGCTGATGTAGGCCTGGGCTTGGCTCCGGGTCATTCGGAGCTTGGGCTTGTGGCCGAGGGCGCATTGGCGGATGTATTCGCTGACGGATTTACCGCAGGCTTGCGCCTTTGCCTGGATGGTGATTTGCTCCTGCTGAGTGGCACGGAATCCCATCCTGCAGGTCTTGTTGACCTTGAAATTGTTGGGATCAAAATAATTCTTCTTCATAACTAATGATGTTTAAATTCCGCCACGGATGCGAGCTTGCGAGCAGGCTTCCCCGCCGGGAGTTGGACAATCGCGTAGCGGAATTGTTCGACATCGGCACAACTAGCATAGTGTTTCGGGAGGGCATCTCCCCGAAACACATGCGGAGTGTGCCACTCATTACTTCCTATAGGAATCACCCTTGAACCGGAGGATGGAGAACATCTCATTGATGCGGTCCATCATCCTGGGACCATAGCGGTCCAGGATCTTGTCATCGGCAAGGTTGGTGGTGATGATGGTCGGGAGCTTCCGGTCATAGCGATAGGAGATCAGATTCTGGATGGGTGTGTAATCCGTACCATAGCTCTGGCATCTCTCCGGTTCCGCGCCGACCTCTTCCACGAAGAGTATCTTCGCCCGGAGGAATTCCTCGTAGTGGGAGGCCTACTTCTCCTGCTGGTGCTTGAACTGGGTGTGCAGGTCAAAGGCCGTGGTGAAGATTACGGGCGAGACGATCTGCTTATATAGCCCGTACATCGCGTACATAAGGGTGGTCTTTCCGGAACCGATGGTTCCCTGGAGGAGCAGACCGGAGCGGACGGGGCTTCCCATCATCCATTCGACAACCTTCTGGATTTTGATGCCGACCTCTTTCCCGGTGATATCCTGGAATTCGATACCGCGGGACTCGACGGCCTTGCGGTAGATCTGGCTGAGCGCTTCCACCAGCGCTTCTTTTTCCATTCCCTCTATTTGAGGCGGAAGTTTGGCGACAAGGTCATTCCTTGTCGGCAGAATCGAATTGGTCACGAGAGCTGATACAATTTGATTGATTTCTTTTGTAGGATGAATAAATTGTTTCATTTCTTTTTTCTTTAATAAAGTTTATTTTGGGTGCCGTATCCGCACCCGTGTTGTTTTGATACCGGTACCCGTTCTGTTTTTGGACGGGTTTCCGTTCAGACTCCGTACCCGTCTGGTTTTCGAGCGGGTCCGGAATCAGGACTACATAGCGGGAGGGCTTGCCACGGGTTTCATGGGCGGCGATCAGTTTCCTGCCGAGCAGGTTCCTCTTTGCCATCAGGACTGCGGTCCGGCTGAGGCCGGTGATGTCCATGACGGTTTTGACCGGGACTTCAACTGCAGCCTTTCCCTTTTTCCAGAAGCCATATATCACGGCAAAGACTTCCTTCTCTGCGCCTCTTAGCCGCAGGTCTCTCCACATGAAATCATAGATGATCGTGTAAAGCATCACTACGAGGGGCTAAGGATCTTGTCGAGGTCGGAGCGCCGGTAGCGCTTCTGTCCGCCGACAAATACAGGGATGAGGATCTTGGCTTTCGCCATCCGGTAGAGCGTGCTCTCCGAGATCCTGAGCAGGGTCTTGACCATCTCAGGGGTGAGGTACTCCTCCGCTTTTCCTTCCGCGATCGCAGCGCGCTCGCGTTCGAAGTCTTGACGGGCCTCGGCCAGGAGCTCCCGGGCGAAATGGCCCAGGTCTCCGGCTTGAACGGTCAAGGTTGCTTCGGGAAATTCCCGGAGGAGCTCGAACAAGTCCAATTTCATATCCATAGTCAAATATGTTTTGGAATTTTGCCTCTCTTGATCCCCTTTCCGATGGGGATCTCATTTGGCTTCGGGCCTCCGGAACACGTGGTCGGAAATCTCACGGCTCCTGAATGGCCGTGACAAACATATATTAGATTTTTTGGTAGAACAAAGGTGGGGATTGATAAGAAATGCGGGCAATTGACAGATTATCAGTCAATTACCCACAAGTGGCGGTGATTGAAGTTGGGATTATCCCTTATGGCTGGGGATTCTTCAGGGGGATTATTCCGAGGGAATAAGGTAACTGAATAGCTTCGTTATTTGTTCGTCCAAATCTTTACTCTTATTGATATTCCCTTTTTGAGGCGCTTCTAAGTTCAGACACTCAAATAAGGTGGTGTTCCATTTGACAAAGGAAGGAAGCGGTCGTTGCTTCTGGTGCTTATTCGAGTAGAGAATCTTGGCAATCGAAGTGATGCTCTTGTCGTTGATGCCATCCTTTGCTCCCTTTTGATGTTGGATTCGAACGGTTTTTACGTCATCGATAAATCTGTCGAGATTGGTTTTGCTCGAACCATTTGATTGCTTGCGCATAAAAGGCGTGTCCAGAAGTTTTCGAAGTTTATCCTCGTTGATGGCGGATGATGCTGGCCGTGTTACTACCGGAGACTCATCTTTAATTGCAACTTCCGTCACATCCTTAATTTCTGGTGTTTTAGCCATCGGTAGCGCTTCCTGTCCTTCGTTATCACCGGACCTGTCGATTCTTCCAGCGACGAATGCGTAAACAAGCAGCCCTAGGAACAACAATAATGAAAAGCAGGTTAAGGCTAGGAATACCCGGAACCAAACATCTGTAGTCATCAGGTCCCTTAACCCTAACCTTGAAGAATACGCGTCATGGCGGTAAGCCGTGGCGAAAGTGGCCAGCAAAAAGATGAGCATAGAAACGCCCGCTCCCACAATCCACCCAACATGAATATCACGGGAGTTCAGCGCCAAGCGTTTCTTGACTTTTCTGCGTTCATTCAAATCGTTATGCATAACGGCTTTGATTCACTCAATAATTGTCGTCGCTACTATTTGAACAGATGACGGAAGTGTTTGCCCAGTTCGCGATGGACCTGATCGAAGGGAGGTAATTCTGCGATCTGGTCCTTCATGGAACTCTCCCATCTGGACTTGAAAACGTTAATCTTCCCATCAAGTTTCTCCTGCAGGGAATCCGGGTTAAGGCCTTTGTGTCGGGCTTTCGCCTCGAACTCAATTCGGTGATCGGTCATTTCCATGCCTTCTATTTCCGACAGATACCATAGGTCATAGTAATCACGCGGCTGGGTTCTGGAAAGAAGCGACCGCATCTTCTCCGTCATCACCTCATCCAAAGAATAACATTGGACCGAACAGTCTTCTTGGTCGGAATAGGAGTCAAACATTGGCCTTTTCTCCACCTTGAAGCAAAGTAATTCCGTCCGGGAGATGTCTACCTTGACACGCTTGTTGGCCCCTGTCCCTCCGAGAGGACCAACATAGGAGATATAGAAGTTGATGTTTCCCGTTTCGTGGATGCCGAAATCCTCCATGGAGAGCGGAATGTTGGCTTCTTCTCGAACATATAGGAACACTTCCTTGAAAGCATTTTGGATTTCCTCATTGGAAAGACGATCATCAACCAAGGTGAAATCAAGGTCCTCGGAATAG
>OKRS01001409.1_pt1 | contig 15817 bp, 11 predicted proteins | sample 1601191 | NCBI WGS metagenome assembly OKRS01 (sample SAMEA3541509, study PRJEB24748) | human gut metagenome | biome: human gut; feature: human-associated habitat; material: faeces | place: China | collected 2012
GCACTGATAACTATCACTATCTCTATGCTGTCGCTGATTTTCTGAAACATACGCAGCTTGCTGTCCGGCTGGAATCCTGGCAGAACGCGGCTGGCATGATGATCATCAAAGAGTTTGCCGCCCAACTCAAGATAGAGCTTGCCGTCAAACTGTGATATCCTCTCTTTTATATGTTCAGACTGTATTGTCTGATATTTCTCGTTGTCAAATCCTATTTTCATCACTTCTGTTATTGTTTTCACATTGCAAAATTACAAAGAAAATCGGAATGTATGAAATTTGAAGCCTTACAACATACAAAAATCTATCATTCCGATATATCAAATCATTTTTTATCTATCTGCAGCCGTTGCCAATCCACGAGTTCGAACTGACGGCTCCTGACTACAAATCAGCTTTAACCTCCCATTCCCCTTTTTCTGAAGTAATCTTAATAATATGTACACCTTTGATATTCTGCAATGGAATTGAAGCCAGATGATTGTCAGGACGGGCAGAGTTGATTTTGCGACCTATGGCATCGTAAACCTCAATACTGGTGATTCTCTCACCACCCACGGTTGCAAGGTTTATGTATTCTGCGTTACGCTCCATTATAATACCAGGCTTCCTTATCGAACTTTGGCTTACTGAGGCAGGAGTTCTGGCATCAGCAATACTTAGTACATGCCATCCGCCATTTGGCTTTAGGCTCGACATGGATGCTGAACCAAGCATCAGCTTGCCGTTAAGCACTTCAAGGTTGCGTACGCCATACTGCTCTGCATTATTAAAGCCGTTCTGCGTGATGAACTTCGGAGCCTCATCCTCGTCGGTCATGCGCAGAAGTTCAAAGCCCTCATCACTCGCATCAAGACCCGTAAGCAGTTTTGCCAATGTGGCAAAGCCTACGTCACCTAAAATGTTTGACCCTGCTGCAACGGCAAGGTTCGACAAATCCATAGTGCCTACATACAGATTATCATCATATTCCTGAATGGCCCATATATATATGCTCCAAAGGTTTCCAAAGCCTCCACGCCCCCACTTTGCAGACAGTCCGTTAGGTTCCAGTTCCCATTTTTCAATCTTTCCATCCTTGTCGTATACAGGTTTCGGGTTCGTCGTATCACCGTAGAGCATCTCATAGCTGTTGTCTTTGTCGAGTCGCCAGAACGACGGTGTGCGGTAGTTGCCAAGGATGAAAGCCAAAGCATCTGGTGAGGTCAGAGAGCCGTATGTGGCTTGTGCCATCGAAAGTACATAATAGTTAGGGCAGAACACTCCCCAGTACAGATGGTTGCGCCACTCATGGAAGCCGGCGACGGAGGTAAGCGAACGTCCGAGTGTGTTTGACGGCTCTGCCGCATCACTTGTCCACACTTCCGGCCACATATCGCTGTCAATACCAACGGGAGTGAAACCTTCTTTTGGAAGTTCCGGACTGACATGAACGGCAGATACTGTTCCCCACGTACCTATATATATATGGTTGTTGAAATAAGCAAGTTCGGCTGCCTCGTTGTCAACAAGTCCCACGATATGGAAAATCCATGGATCTTTCTTGTCACCATACCAACGGAGCAAGGCACCTATTTTCTTTCCTGTTGTAGGATGCGTTATGCCCACGGTAACATAGAGAACATCATTGATGACACGCCACCGTCTTACGTTCACCACCTTGCATCCATCAACATCACTCATACTGCTGACTCCCAGAATACGATCGCTGTCTGCATCGTATGCAACGAAAGCTGCCGAAACCCTCGAGTCCCAGTCACTGGCATACAAGCCTGGCCCCCCGAAGAACACTACCCCTTTATGGATGCCGCAGGAACGCAGTCCCTGACAGTTTTTCAATACGGGATATTCATCCTTTGATGGCGTTATGTCGGTGACGATGCCCGATTTCGTATCGTAGCTGTACATGCGTGGCGGACGTATATCGGCATACTTGCTGTTCTCATCGCCATCGGGATAGGCTTCCTTTGCATAAGCTGACTGTCCGTATTCACATGTCCAGCAACTGTTCTCGTATGGAACATTGTCGCCCACGCCCGGCTGTACGAAATTGCCATAGCCTTGCATGCAGAGATAGTTGTTGTTGGTAGACCAAAAGAGCTTGTCTTTGTATGTACCCATTCCCCATACGTACGAACCGTTGCGCTTGCCGCGTCCGCCATTGCTCTCCACCTCTTCAAGCTCTTGCACAGACAGTCCTGTGGGTACGTACTTGTTTTTCTCGTTTGCCAAGCCGTAATAAGCCTCGTCAACTGGTGCCTGGTATATAGTGTCAACGACCAACCCGTTATCATAGTCTACACTTGGACGCACCCGGTTCTCTATCTGGAACACATAGAGCGGATACACCTTCTCCATATATTCGAGCATTTTTGTCAGATCATCCCCGGTAATACCCATCTTATTCAACAACTCCAACAACCGTGCAAGCGTGTCCTCTTTGCCAACATAAGCTGCGCCATAGCCGCCGGATTCTTCTTCCATGGCAAGCTGATGGATATTCACAAGTGCCTCACGACCATCAACTGTGTTTAGCTTCGGCCACATGGTTGTGAAGAAATGTACAAACGGTTTGCTATCTCCCGTTTTATCGTATTGCGAGATGACAGAGCAAAAGTCTTTCACACCTGTTCTATCTGGCATACTGTTGTTTTCACCAAATGCCCCAGCCGATGTCATGAGGCCTACAATACTCACGATGATGGTTTTGTTGATTTTCATAATTCCCTTTATAAATTTAATTGTGACAAACAGTTTCTTATTTCTGCAAAAATACTGGAAAAAACAATATATTGCAAATATATCATTATTTTTTCAGTCATCATACACATCGAGTGATTATGTTTTTCTGTATTTTTTCGGAGCGAAACAATAGCCTCCAAAAACAAGTCTTCAAACAACATCAAATAGAAAGTTACCGAGTTTCTACAAGAAAGTTACGGACTTTCTATGAGAAAGTTACCGAATTTCTAAAAAGCGACAAATCTATACCTCTCGAAATTTTGACTCAGAATAAGCATTGTCACTCTAATCTCGGATGAATCTTTTTTTGCTGAAACACGAATGTAAAACATGATAAAAAGAAAAGAAACTATATTACAAGAATAAAAACAAGTTGAAATTGTTTTGTTTTCTATCCGAATTGCATTACCTTTGCACACGATTTAATCAATTTCAAACAAATTATGGACGATTATCACGCGGAAAATACTAACTTGTAGGCGCAGGGAAGACATGGCTCTCTCAGCTTGACTATCCTGTGCTTGAACGTTTACCAAGTGGAGGACTAATCAAAATGAGAACATACTGGAATACTAACGGCGGACTAAAAGCCATAAAGGAATGGGAGCCTAACTGCTGGATACAAGTAACGTGTCCGAGTGAGGAAGACCAGCAGATGCTGGTCGACGAGTATAAAATACCCGATTATTTTCTTTCAGACATCAGCGATACCGACGAGCGTGCCCGATACGAGTACGACGACGGATGGATGCTTATCATCTTGCGTATACCTTACGTTAAGGAAATACGCTCCCGTACACCATACACCACCGTGCCGCTCGGCATCATACACAAGAGAGACGTGACCATCACCGTATGTTTCTACGAGACCAACGTGATGATTGACTTCGTTAGCTACCAGCAGAAACGAGGAGAAGGATTCACCGACTATGTCGACATGATTTTCCGTCTCTTCCTCTCATCTGCCGTGTGGTATCTGAAAAGGCTGAAGCAGATAAACAGTCTGATAGAGAAAGCCAAGCGAAACCTCGACCGAGAGGTGAACAACGAGTCGCTCATCGGACTATCACGCCTGCAGGACTCGCTTACATACTTCCAGACATCAATCCGTGGCAACGAGAACCTGCTTGCCAAACTGAAGTTCAAGCTGCAGGTGGACGACCTTGACGCCGACCTCATCGAGGATGTAAACATCGAGATGAGTCAGGCGAGAGAGACCACAAGCATCTATTCCGACATTCTGGAATCAACGATGGACACATACTCGAGCATCATCAACAACAATATGAACACCGTGATGCGTACGCTCACCTCGGTCAGCATCATCCTGATGTTCCCCACGCTCATCGCCAGCCTCCTTGGAATGAACCTCATAAACGGTATGGAAGACAACAAGTTCGGATTCCTCATCGCCATCGTCGTATCTGTTATGATATCGGGAGTTTCGTGGTGGATATTCCGTCACAAAAGACTAATCTGATGCCGCAGAAAGGCTTATTTGGCAAGAAATCATTAAAAATTATTACATTAATTAGGATTTTACAATCTTTTTACGTAAGTTTGCAATTCATTAGTGTCGCTATTATCCCTCATAACCGGAAACGGCAGAGAACCAGGTTCTCTACCGCACACGACACAAGGAATTATTGAAATACACCTATCACAATCTAAAAACGTGAAGTAATGGACTCTCAAGAAAAATCTCTCGAACTCGAAAACGAGAAGAATGCAGAAGTAACTCCTACACAGGCTGCAGCAGATAATGCAGAAGCACAGGAGAAAGTAGAAACAACAGAAGCCGCTGCCAATACTACAGCTACACCAGCTGAAGAAAAGGCAGAGCCTAAGAAAATATACAAAAGCAAGGCTGAAGTAGTGGAAAGAATCAAAGAGATAGCTCATGCCGAAGAAGTGCCACAGAAGGACGAGGTGGAGTTTCTCAAGACCATCTTCTACAAGCTCCACTTTGCTGAAAGAGAAGCCGAAATGAAGGCTTATCTCGACAACGGAGGCGACCCTGCAGCATACCAGGTGCAGCCAGACGCCGACGAAGATGCTTTCAAAGCTGAAATGGCAATAATCAAGGAAAGAAGAGCCAAGCAGTTTGAGGAACAGGAAAAGCTGAAACAGGAAAACCTCAAGAAGAAACTCGACATCATCGAGAAAATCAAGGCGATGGCAACATCACCGGAAGAGGCAAACAAGTCCTATCAGGAATTCAAGCAGCTGCAGCAGGAATGGAAAGACATCAAAGCCGTACCGGCAGAAAACGCAAACGAGCTTTGGCGCAACTACCAGCTCTATGTAGAGCAGTTCTACGACCTGCTGAAGCTAAACAGCGAAGCCCGCGAATACGACTTCAAGAAGAATCTCGAAATAAAGACAAAACTCTGCGAAGCAGCAGAAAAGCTCGCTGACGAAGAGGACGTAATAAGTGCTTTCCATCAGTTGCAGGAGCTGCACAACGAATACCGCGAAAGCGGACCTGTAGCAAAGGAACTCCGCGAAAGCATCTGGGCTCGCTTCAAGGCTGCATCCACTGTGATAAACAAAAAGCACCAGCAGCACTTCGAAGATATCCGTACACAAGAAGAGGAGAACCTCAACAAGAAGACTGCACTCTGCGAAAAAGTGGAAGCTATAGCCAAAGAGGAAAACAAGAACTCTGCCGACTGGGAGAACCATACAAAGCAGATTATCGAGATTCAGACGGAATGGAAGACCATCGGCTTCGCACCACAGAAGATGAACGTGAAGATATTCGAACGCTTCCGTGCTGCATGCGATGACTTCTTCGGAAGAAAGTCTGAGTTCTTCACCAACCTGAAAAAGGAATTTGCTGAAAACGCAGAGAAAAAGAAAGCTCTCGTAGAGAAAGCACAGGCTCTCAAAGACAGCACCGACTGGAAGTCAACAAGCGACAAACTCATCGCGCTGCAGAAGGAATGGAAGACCATCGGCATGGTACCTAAGAAATACGGTGATCAGTTGTGGAACGACTTCCTCGCTGCCTGCAACCAGTTCTTTGAGGCACGCAATGCCGCAAATGCAGGAACACGCAACGAAGAACATGTAAACCTGGAGAAGAAGCAAGACATCATTGCACAACTCAAGGCTCTGCTCGAAGATGCCGGCGACGACACACAGGCTACCGTACGCAAGCTCACCGAAGAGTACAACACCATAGGCCACGTGCCATACAAAGAGAAGGATAAGCTCTACAACGAATACCACACTGTGCTCGACAAGATTTTCAAGGAGCTTAACATCTCTACAGCACGCCGCCGTCTGAACAACTTCAAGACAAACCTGAAGAACGTGGCAAAGCGTGGTGAGGATGCTCTCGACAACGAACGTGGCAGACTACAGCGCCGTGCAGAGCAGATGAAGCAGGAAATACAGACCTACGAGAACAACCTCGGCTTCCTCAATGCAGCAAGCAAGAAGGGCAACAGCCTCATCGACGAGATGAACCGCAAGGTGCAGAAGCTGAAGGATGACCTCGAACTCGTAAAGCAGAAAATAAAGGCCATCGACGCTGAGGATAAATAAAGGACATAAATTATTCAACACATAACGACGGAAGCGCACCAAAACAAAGATGCGCTTCCGTTGACTTTATATATATAAACAACCATTACCCTCATTACTGCTTCAACCTTCCATTATAAAGACGCAGACAAGAAACCTTATATCTGCAAAAAAAAAGCAAACAACAATGACAAAACGAATTTGCGATTTTATAGCCGGGAATATGGGATGGATAGTGCTCGCCATAGGAGTGCTGTCGGTCGTCTTCCCTACTCCACTCGCAAGCATCGACACGATGTGGATTAACCCGTTACTGGGAGTGGTAATGTTCGGCATGGGACTAACTCTCAACCCCACAGACTTCAAGATCGTGTTCAGTCGTCCGAAAGACGTAATAATCGGATGTATGGCGCAGTTCACCATCATGCCCCTCACGGCATGGATGCTAACCCGTTTGTTCCATCTGCCCGAAGACCTCGCCCTGGGCGTTATACTTGTGGGTTGCTGTCCTGGAGGAACGGCTTCCAACGTAATAACGTATCTGGCAAAAGGCGACCTCGCCCTCTCCGTGGGCATGACGGCAACATCTACGGTACTTGCTCCACTGCTCACACCAGCCATAACATGGCTCGTGGCAGGAACATTCGTCCACGTGGATGCCCCGAGCATGTTCTTCTCCATCGTGCAAGTGGTTATCATGCCTATACTGGCAGGTTTCCTCATCCAGCATTATCTGCCGAAATTCACCAAACGCGCCGTAGCCTACCTGCCGGCATTTTCGTCTGTCACCATCGTGCTGCTCGTAGGCATCATCGTTGCACACAATGCTGAAAAGCTGCTCACCTGCGGACTGCTTGTGATACTCGTCGTCATGCTCCACAACATCTGTGGACTGACTCTCGGTTATGGCATCGGCAGACTACTTCGTCTGGAGCACAAGAAATGCGTGGCTATATCCATTGAGGTAGGCATGCAGAATTCCGGTCTTGCCAGTTCGCTTGCCACACTCCACTTTGCAGCCTTCCCTCTCGCCACCATCCCTGGTGCCGTATTCAGTGTATGGCACAACATCAGTGGAGCAATAATGGCACGAGTGTACGGAAGAAACGACTCTCAACAAACAAGAACAACATCCATCATATAAATAAGTATAACATTATATTATATACAATACGCATTAAATCATGACAACATTCTCCCATCGTCTCAATGACGACAACGACTACAAGCGTGACGAACTGATAAGAAAGATAGAACGTGCCGTGGAACACATGACGCTCAAGGAACTTGAAGCCCTTGCCTACGATATGTTTACCAAGGGTTATCTTGAAGACTGTTGATTCAATTGCTCTTCTATTCATTATCCTGAATTTTGTGATTTTACAGCATTGAAAACCATGGAATTTTGTGATTTTACAGCCTTATACATATGGAATTTTGTGATAAACTCGCTTAAAAACCTTGGAATTTTGTGATAAACTCACTTGAAAACCTTGGAATTTTGTGATTTCATCCCTTGATATGCTTGGAATTTTGTGATAAAAATACTATCTTTGCAGCACATACTCATTGAATATGAAACTGTTACAAAGGAAAATAGACAAAATCCTAAGGGATTGGAAACAAGCAGAAAACAAGATGCCTCTTATAGTAAAAGGAGCAAGGCAGATTGGGAAGACAGCTTCCATCATGCAATTTGCCACCGAAAACTATAAGAACGTCATTGCCATAAACTTCGTGTTGCAGAAAAAATACAAGGCCATTTTCGATGACAGCTACGAAGTTGAGGATATCGTCAGGAACATAACCTTGATTGATCCCAGTCTCAATTTTGAAGCTGGAAACACTCTGATATTCTTTGACGAGCTACAAGACTGTCCTGCATGCGCCACAAGTCTGAAGGCATTCTGCATAGACGGCAGATTCGACGTGATTTGTTCCGGTTCGCTGATGGGCATCAACTACCGTGAGATAGAATCCAACAGCGTAGGCTACAAGCAGGACTATACCATGCACTCGATGGACTTCGAAGAGTTTCTATGGGCAAAAGGATACGACAGCACCTTCATTGAACATCTATACAACAAGATGTGCAGCATCACTCCACTATCAAATTTGGAGATGGAAACTTTGGGAGAAATCTTCAGGGAATACATGACCATCGGAGGAATGCCTGCCGTAGTCAACAGCTTCATAAACAACGGCAACTACAGCGGGACTCTAATGATGCAACGCCAGCTACTGCTCGACTACGAGGAGGACATCACAAAATATGCACAGGGCCTCGACAAAGGGAAAATCAAGAATATATACAACCATATCTCGGTATTTCTCGGACAAGACAACAAGAAATTCCAGATCAGCAAGATTGCACATGGAGCAAGAAACAGGGAATACGTTGGTACCGTGGAATGGCTGCGTGATGCCGGCATCGTAAACGTATGCTATTGTCTCGCACAAGTATCGCTTCCGCTGAAAGGCAACTATGACCCGAAATCATACAAGCTTTACTATAAAGACACGGGACTACTCGTTGCCTCCCTCGACGAGGAGTCACAGGAAGACATGCGCGTCAACAAGAACTACGGCACTTACAAAGGAGCGATATACGAAAACATCGTAGGCGACATGCTTGTAAAGCAAGGGTACGACCTGTATTTCTACCGCAACGAGAAGTCTACTATAGAAATGGATTTCTTCATCCGCGACACATCATCGCTGATACCAATAGAAGTGAAAGCCACGGACAATGCCACTAAGTCGCTCTCCAAACTTACAGCTGCTGACGGCAAATACCCAGAAATAAAATACGGGATAAAGCTCTGCAACAAGAACATCGGTTTCAACGGACAATTCTACACCTTTCCCTACTTCCTCACGTTCCTGTTGAAGAGATTTGTAAGGAGGGAACTTGAATAAATCCCCTCTCTCTCCACCCTTCATGCGGAGATTACCGTCTCTATTCTCCGCATAACTTGCGGAATAAGGAGAATAAGAATAGTTATAAAAAAACGACGGAAAACTAAATGAGGCTGTTGCCCTATCGTTTTCCGTCATTCGTTTATATATTATGCTTCTGTGTTATTATGAGCCTATTCCTCGTCGTCCCAAAGTCCCCTGTCGCTGTTTCCCTTCGACAGAATTTCTGCGCTTGGGTCGGCATTCTTTGTTCCGTCGCCCTTCTCCTTCCACTCTACTTCAATCGTCTTCTCGCCGGATGCAGCCATCAGACACCCTTCCGTAAAGACCTTGCGCCAATCTGTGGCAGGCTTTGAATATACTTTTTTCATTTTATTCTTTTGTTTTTTATTTGTTATCAACATAATTGTTTATTATCAACACTCCGTCGGCGGTGTTTATATCGCCGTCGTTGTTCATGTCTGCAACCGCCGGACTGAGACTGTTCGCCGTGCCGTCCACATAGCTGTTGATGAGCATCACTCCGTCGGTGGTGTTCACCTCGCCGTCGCTGTTCACGTCGCCTCTCTTGCCTCCGCCGTTCTCCACGTTGCCCTCCTGTCCGCTTCCGCCGTTAGGCTCATCTGGACTTACGGGGTTATACTCGAACTCCGCCGTCAGCTCCACGTTTTTTCTCGGCATATAGTAGTTGAAGGACAGTTCCGTGCTCACGGAGCACCCATCCATCTTCCATCCCTTGAACACGTAGCCGGGACTTGGATACGCCGTAACAGTCACATATCCGTCAGCCTCCACCTTGCTGCCGCTTGTCCTGTTGAACGAGCAGCAGCCCACTTCGCTCGGCTTCAGATACAGCCGGTACTCATTAGCCATGACCGGTTCCGAAGGGTCCACGGGCGTGAAGGTGTATTCGGCACAGAATCTTGCGTTATCCTCCACCGTATACTCGAAGCTCTGCTTTTCGGTATACTTCTTCCCGTTCTTGGTCCAGTAGGCAAAGGTGTAGTTGTTGTCGCGCGACGAAACGCTTATCTTTGCCGTATTGCCCTGCACGTAGGTTCCGCTTCCCGAAGTATAACCGTGGTCTGACGTTACCGTGATGGTGAAATTAGCGTTAGGCTCCGGAGGGTTCGTCGGGTCGAAGTCATCCTTTTCAGCCCTTATCCCAGCCCAAGTCCCGCTGCTGCTCACTAAGAGCAGCAGCAGAACCAATCCAATATACATTAACAACATTCTTGCTGTTTTCATTTTTTCAATTGTTACAAAGGTAAACACTCTGATGAACCGTTGTATCCGTATTCATCATTTCACCATAACCTTAGCCTTCATCTTTCCTACCTCCACGATATATACACCCTTCGAGAGGTTGAGGAATCCGTTCTCTGTGCGTGTTGCGAACAAGGCACCGCTGAGAGAGTATACGTTCACGGTCTTGCCGTCAACTCCTGTCAGGTTAATTCCGTTGGTTGAGGGCATGATGTTCACTCCTGCCTCCTTGGCTATGTCGGCAATACCTGTAGCACCGCCGTCGATGAGCAGCATGAAGCGGTTGTCGAATGTTCCTGCCTCGGAAGAGAAGCTGTAGTCGCCGTTGCTCAGATCGTAGGTGATGTTCATCAGATTGTCTTTCAGCAATACCGGCTGGTCCATGCGTTCTGCCGAGATGGTGTAGTCGCCGGCAGCCTTTGCCGTGAATCCGAGTTGCACGCTTCCCTGCGGTCTCTCGTTGATAGCCATCTTTCCGCCCTGTGCCTCTATCGAGTAGAGCTGTACAGCCGATGCGCTGCTCTCGAACTTGGCGGCATCGCAGTCCATCTCGTATTTGCTGCTCTTTGTCTGGTTGAACACCACTCTCGTCTTGTCTGTGTTCTTACCGTCACTGACGGCAAGGTTCACGAGCAGTCGCTCTGGGTTGAGCTGACGCTTCATGGCTTTCTTGGCATTTTCCGTCTTGCGGTTGTTGCTGCCTATCTGCGTCATGCGGTGCTCAGGGTCGAACTCAATACTGCTGCTGCCAGTAGGACGCTGCACGAAGAATGCCTCGTATGGATGGAAGATATAGTCGTCGTCGCCAGGGCGCACAGCCTCGTAGCCTTCGCCGTTCCATCTTGTCACAGGAGCGTTATAGCCCATATCGTTAAGGTCGAAGAAGCTTGTGAACGGGTTGCCCACGAAGTTCCAGCTTGCGTCCTGCTCGTTTGTCGAGGCGTTGGCTTCGAGGTTACAGTCGAACCTCACGTTAGGCAGCTTGCCGAACTTCTCCTTCTCTATCATGATCGAGAGCGTGCAGTTTGCCGATGCCTGAAAGATATATCCCTTTCCGGCTTTCAGATATTCCTCTGTAGCAGGCAGGTCAGTCCATCCTCCCTTGCCCTTCTCGGCTCTGATCTTTCCGTCGTAGTAGCGGAACACGAAGTTGCCGTCGCACTTTATGTTGCTTCGCTTGATGTCGAACGGGAAGCAGAAGAAGTGCCAGCGGTTGGCAGCAATAGTGATGTCGATGAAAATCCTCTTTGCATCCACGTTAGCCTTGGCAATAATAGTAGCCCAGTTCGAGGCGTCTGCCTTCAGATGAATGTCGTCGGCAGTCTGGTCCTTGTCGCCGTCCACAATCAGTCCTCCACCCGGGTTCACATCGATGTCGGGATTTCCGTCGAAGCGTCCTTTGTCTCCGCTCGCACTGTTCGCGTCGCTCAGGGTGTAGTCCTTGTTTATATACATATATTTATAAGGCTCATCAAACCAGCGGTAGTTGTCGTTGTCAAACTGTCCCCATTGCGTCTGATAGTAGTAGTTAGCATAGCTCTGAGTAGGCATCCAGAGGCGTGCGTTCTTGTAAGCCGATCCGTCGAACGTGTTTTGTCCGATACTAATCGGCTCTACGGTATAGGTGTAGATATCGGCGAGGTTGCTACAACCACTAAAAGCCTCATTTCCTATATTCTGCAAGGTGCTCGGGATGCGGACTTCCTTTAGGGAAGTACAGTTACTGAAAGCGCCATTTTCAATATAGTCAAGTCCTGGCAGACTGATTTTTTCAAGAGAAGAACAACCAGAAAAAGCCCAACTTCCTATATATTTCAGCGAAGGAGGGAATTGTATGGTTTTCAGATTACGGCATTCATCAAAGCTTCTATAAGCTATAGTCTCCAATCCATCAGGAAGAATTACATTGTCAAGTTTACTACATTGTACAAAAGAATTATCACCTATATATTTCAGATTCTTCGGGAAATCAACAGATTCCAAAGAGGAACAATTTGCCACAGCATAATTGCCAATGGTTACAGCATTCTTCGGCAACTTCAATGTAACGAGGTTATTTAGATTGTAGAAAAAACGTTCGCCAACTACATTGTCCAATGTACTACAATATTCATAATAAGCAAAACTGTTAGCCACGATATCAGCGTCTGTCAGATCAAGATAATGCAGGTTTGTCATCTTTGTACGAATCATAAATATATCGTATCCATTGATGGTTCCTGTTGCTTTTAGCGAAACAACCTTCTTCATATTTGTAGCACCGATAGCCTGCTCCAATCCCGACTGGTTGTCCATCGCAGTTGCCGTAACATCATAATCAAGTTTGTCGCTTATTGAGAAAATCTTATCTGCATAGTTCTTCCATACATCCGCAGCTTTATAAGCATCTACGGCAGACTCCGGAACTCGTATTACAAATGGAACACCATCAAAAGCATGATACGATTCATATTCATACAAAGCTGCAGGCTGTGTTCCGTTAAAAGTATATTCTGCCACTTTATCAAAACACTGATACCCCATATTCTTCAATGTTTCCGACAGAGAGATTTTTGTAATACCACTCTCCCAGAAAGCATTATTACCTACACCTTCAACTTTAGGCAATTCTACAGATTGCAAACTACTACAACCATCAAATGCATAAGAACCTATAGTTGTACAAACCGGCAAATCTACAGATTGCAAGCTACTACAGCCATTAAATGCATAATCACCAATGGTTGTACATTGTGGCAATTTCAAATCAGTTAGATTAGTACAATTCTGAAATGCGCCATTTTGATAATAACCTCCATCATCAATAGAAATACATACAGGTAGATTAACAGATTGCAAACTACTACAGCCACTAAATGCAGAAAGACCTATAGTTGTACATTGTGGCAAATCTACAGATTTTATCCCCGTCCCACTAAAAGCACCCTTTGGAATACTTTTAAACTTCTCCAATCCTATAACATTCTCAAGTTTAGTGCATCCAAAAAAAGCGTTAGCCCCAATTTCCTTACAAGCTGACAAATTAACTTCAGTCATAGACGAACAACCACCAAAAGCATTATCGCATATATATGTACAAATAGAAGTATTGACATTCTGGAGTTTTGAGCAACAACTGAAGGCGTCATAGCCTATTGTTGTCACCTTCTTTATATTTTCCACAGTCTTCAAGTTTGAACATTTATAGAACATAGAACCAGGTATCTCCGTAACCGTAGACGGCCACGTCACTTTCTCCAAAGTCTTATTATCCTGGAAAGTAAATCCAATACTCGTAACAGTATACTCCTTTGTGCCGTCGTATACTTTTTCCGGTATCACCACCTCGTCACCATAGCCGGAGGCAGAATTGATTTGGGCAGACGTATAGCTTTGTGTATCGTAATTCCAGTCTGTCTCACTACAACTCCACGTCACACCTCTCTCGTCTTTATAATCGAAAGCGAGGCTCTGCATAATGCCCACGCTGACGAGCAACGATATTAAAAATAACTTCTTCATAACCAAGTATTTTTAAGGTAAATAATGTTTTATTTCAATTTCAAGACTTTCTGTCCGTCAACAATATAAATATTTCCCGGCAATGGATTCTCCACCCTTTTGCCGTCAAGAGAGTAATAAACAGGCTTATGCTGCGCTGCACCATTTGAACACTCTGCGCTGCCGATGCCCGTAGTACCGTTGTCTATAACCATTTCCATATACTTCACGCCATTGGTAAACGTCGGCTCCACCCAACACTTGCCTGCCGGAATTTCAAATGTCTGTCCCGACATGGCATATAGCTTGACGCCCTCGCCAAGGTTCTGCAGCACGAAACCGTTGTCCTTTGTCTGCGGAACGATAGCTCCATAGATAATGTCCTGCTGCGCCACCTCCTTATATTTCGTCTCGTCTACATCACCGCTGAATGTTCCGCTGAAACCGTTCTCGGCATAAAGCAGCACAGGAGTGTATGCCACGATAGAAGTCTGCGGCTTCAGATAAGCAATCCCGCTCTCGCGATCGGTAACGGTGTAAGCCTCCAGTCCGGAAGGAAGCTCGGGTATGTCGAACGGCACCACACATGAGCCCCATTGGTTCTTTGCGCTTACGTTGATGGTAGCTGTGCTGTGCGCCTTAGCTGTTATCGTCTCCGTCCGGTCCTTGCAGTTATACTGCTGTCCTCGCATCTCCTTTCCGTCGATGATTACCTTCTCGTTGGTCGTAAGGTGACACTCCGTAATGCGTACGTCGTTCTTTCCCGGCTTGAGATAAGGAGATGCCTTACAGTAAATAGTAACCAGAGTTCCACTCGTAGCCGTGAAGTCTTTACCTTTAACACTAAGGCACGCCATTCTGAGAATATTCTTGCCAACCGCTCCATAGGATACAGCCAGGTCATGGGAGAATATTTTATTTCCAGAACGTACGGTATAAGGAAAAATCGTATTCTCTCCCATCCATAACCACACCTTTGGGGACATCTTCCCATCATCATCTTCCTCCATTACCGGCTCCAGACCTGATGGCAACTCGATGTCCATCTCAAAAGCCGTGTAGATTTGAGTTCCGTTGAGATTAACCGTCAGTTCGTACTCTTCGCCGCTGCCCGGCTCCACAGTCAGGTCGCCGAGCGTAACATAATCATCGGTCTCCTTCTGATGGTACGTGTTGTCTGCAAATGCCCCAGCCGCACTGCAGACAAGAGTAAGAAACAGAAGAATCCTTCTTCTTAATCTTAAGTCCATATTTAATTACATTTTAAAAGTTAAACATATATGTTCTTCTAAAATGCGAATGCCACGGTTTTTCTTTACCCTACGGATACAACACGTGGACGAAACCTGTCCACATTGCAGCCGTAGGAAAAGCTGAGAAACACGACAAGTAACGCCCACGATATCGTGAACGCTCGCTATAGTTCGTGTTTCAATGCTTGTTTTGAAATTTCCTACGTTCCAATGTGCATGACCGAATAGCAAACGCTAATATATTCTCCACAAAAATGGAGGCCGACATCCGCTGACATCATTCTCCTCTGCAAATTTAATAAATTATTTTTTACATATACAAGTTTTCTTAAATATTATTTTTGTTTTTTTTATTGTGCTGTGTTGCCGTATTATATACATAAAGTCGCCAAAATATAATAATCTACAAAGAAAGGAGGAAAAGTGTGGGGTTTCGGAAAAACCGTTGTATATTTGCAATAAGAAACAAAAATCCATGGCTATGGTAGAGACAAACAACAGAAGATTGCCCGTAGGCATCCAGTCTTTTGAGGAAATAAGAAAGGAAGGATACCTTTATGTTGACAAGACAGATATTATCTGGCAACTTGCCAATGAAGGAAAGAAGTATAATTACCTGAGCCGCC
>OKRS01001410.1_pt1 | contig 15816 bp, 8 predicted proteins | sample 1601191 | NCBI WGS metagenome assembly OKRS01 (sample SAMEA3541509, study PRJEB24748) | human gut metagenome | biome: human gut; feature: human-associated habitat; material: faeces | place: China | collected 2012
TACATATGGCACCGGAAATTTCTCAAGGCCTGAAGCACGTGCAGTCTGGATAATTCCGACAAAAGTGATATCATGAGAAGTCAGTTTATCAAATTTAATCTGAAGCTTGTCCATATTGCCGGAAGTATTATGCTCCCGCAGGATACCATATGCCATGGTGTTTTTCGCTGCTTCTTCTCTGGAGATCGTAATGCCGGTCTTCGCCTGTATCTGTCTGGCTGCTTCGGAGGTATCCGCTACAATATCTGTACCGTTTACCAGGTAAGCGCCGCCCTGTGTTAACTGAATCATGCTCGTCCTCCTGTTATTCCACTTCTTATGCATAGATAGAGTGCATCTTGTGTGCACTTCTTTCATTATACTGGATTGTTTTCTCAGATGCAATGATCTTATAGGATGTTTTTGCACTTGAGTGTACGTAAAAAAATACCGCCTATAGAGCGCAACAGTCTCTCCAGGCGGTATGACTTCTTTCTTAAGTTCTTAATTATTTCAGTACTACCTTATCCAGATGCCAGATCTCATCCACATACTGCTGTATAGTTCTGTCAGATGTGAACTTGCCGGAGCATGCCACATTCAGGATGGCGCTCTTCGCCCAGTTGTCCTCGTCGCGGTAAGCAGCTTCCACTCTCTTCTGTGCTTCTGCATAGGACTTGAAGTCCTTGAGGATGAAGTAGGTGTCTGCCTTGGCCGTGCACTGGGTGTTCAACAGGGAATTGTACAGCGGGCGGAACAGCTCAGGATCTCCCGGTGCGAAGGTTCCGTTGATCAGCTGCATCAGTACCTTGCGGACATCCTGGTCATTGTTGAAGATCTCCATGGGGTCATATCCGCCATGGTTCTCATAGTTGATAACCTCCTGTGCGGACAGGCCGAAGATGAAGGCATTCTCTTCGCCCACTTCTTCTACGATCTCCACGTTGGCACCGTCCATGGTTCCCAGGGTCAGGGCACCGTTCAGCATGAACTTCATGTTACCGGTACCGGATGCTTCCTTACTTGCGGTAGAGATCTGCTCGGAGACATCTGCTGCCGCAAAAATGATCTCTGCGTTAGATACGTTATAGTTCTCGATAAATACAACCTTGATCTTGCCGTTAATAGCGGGATCGTTGTTAACCACATCCGCTACGGAGTTGATCAGCTTGATGGTCAGCTTTGCGTTACGGTAACCGGCTGCTGCCTTCGCGCCGAAGATAAAGGTTCTGGGGTAGAAATCCAGTTCCGGATGCTCCTTCAGTTCGTTATACAGGTGCATTACATGCAGAATATTGAGCAGCTGTCTCTTGTACTCATGCAGACGCTTTACCTGTACATCGAAGATGGATCTGGGATCTACTTCGATACCGTTGTGCTCTAAAATGTATTTTGCCAGACGTACTTTATTCTGGTACTTGATGTTCATGAACTCCTGCTGTGCCTTTTTGTCATCCGCATATACCTTCAGGCGGGAGATCTGAGGCAGATCGGTGATCCAGTCGTCACCTACGTGAGCCGTTACCCAGTCAGCTAACAGCGGGTTTGCATGTAGCAGGAAACGTCTCTGGGTGATACCGTTGGTCTTATTATTGAAGCGCTCCGGGAACATCTCATAAAAGTCCTTTAATTCCTGGGTCTTCAGGATCTCTGTATGCAGTCTTGCAACACCATTGACAGAATATCCGGCTACGATTGCCATATGTGCCATCTTCACCTGTCCATCGTAGATGATCGCCATCTTACGGATCTTCTCCTGTACATCCACACCGGGTACATTGCTGTACTTCTGCTGGATATCAAGGATGAATCTGCGGTTGATCTCCTCTACGATCTGGTAGATTCTCGGAAGCAGTCTGGAGAACAGTTCGATGGGCCATTTCTCCAATGCTTCCGCCATAATGGTGTGATTGGTGTAAGCGCAGGTCTTGGTGGTGATCTCCCATGCTTCCTCCCAGGTCAGATAATAATCATCCATCAGCACACGCATCAGCTCTGCGATCGCTACCGTAGGATGGGTATCGTTCAGCTGGAACGTAACCTTCTCATAGAACTTATGGATATCGTCATGCTTTCTCATGTACTTCTCAACTGCTTCTTGTACGGATGCGGAGATGAAGAAGTACTGCTGCTTCAGACGCAGCTCCTTACCTGCATAGTGATTGTCGTTGGGGTACAGAACCTCTACGATGTTACGTGCCAGGTTCTCCTGTTCTACCGCCTTCTGGTAATCGCCCTTATCAAAGGAATCCAGCTGGAAGCACTCTACGGGCTCCGCATCCCAGATACGCAGGGTGTTTACAATGCCATTGCCATAACCCACGATGGGGAAATCAAACGGAACCGCCTTAACGGACTGATAGCCCTCCTGGGTAAATACGTTTCTGCCGTTCTCATCGGTATGCACACTGACATAGCCACCGAATTTCACAATTTTCGCATACTCAGGTCTGCGCAGTTCGAAAGGATTACCATTCATCAGCCAGTTATCGGGAACCTCTACCTGATAACCGTCGCGGATCTCCTGCTTGAACATACCATAACGATAACGGATACCGCAGCCATATGCAGGATATCCCAGCGTTGCCAGGGAATCCAGGAAACATGCTGCCAGACGTCCCAGTCCACCGTTACCCAGTGCTGCATCCGGCTCCTGGTCCTCGATCAGGTTCAGATCCAGTCCCAGTTCTTCCAGAGCTTCCGCTACGGGCTTATATGCCTTTAAATTGATGAGGTTATTGCCCAGTGCTCTTCCCATCAAAAACTCCATGGACATGTAGTAGACCATCTTGGGGTCTTCCTTCTCATATGCCTTCTGGGTCTCCATCCAGTTCTCTACGATACGGTCCTTGATCGCATAAGATACTGCCTGGAAGATCTGCTGTGCATCTGCTTCTTCCAGATTCTTACGATACAGGGTGCGCACATTATATTCCACACTTCTCTTGAAGAGCTCCTTATCGAACTCTTTTGCCTTTACCGGCTTCTCGCTGTCTGCTACTGATTTTTTCACCTATGTTCTCCTCTCCATTACCTCTCCGGTATTGTACTCTTCTCAAGATATTCCGCGCCGGATAGCGTTATGATTTCATCCATATTCTTAACCAAATACAGGTAATATTATAACAAATATATACACTCATTCCAACTGTTTTCGCCGGTTTTCGTAAGTTTCGTAAATGTTTTTCCGAAACAGAAAAGATTCTGCGGTCCCCCTTCCGGAAAACCACAGAATCTTTATCTTTATACTCTCTCCACAGCGATCACTGCGTTCTCGCCGTTGATATTCCATTCCTTCGATACGCCGTATTCCATACCGCTTGTCAGTTCATCAGCCAGAACCTTGCCGCTGATGGCTTCTTTGTTCTTCTGTGCGATCTCGGACAGCTTATCGTTGCCATTGATGGATACGCGGATGTGATCGGTCACTTCGAAGCCGCTCTCCTTACGCATGGTCTGGATCTTGCTGATGATCTCGTATACGAAGCCTTCCTCTACCAGTTCCGGTGTCAGGTTGGTATCCAGGACAACGGTCATCCGATTGTCCTCCTGAGATACATAGCCTTCCTTCTGTGCCATGTCGATCAGCAGATCGTCCTTGGTCAGTTCCACAGCCACACCGTCTACATCGAACTTTAATGCGCCGTCTGCATTCAGCTCATCCATTGCTGCATTGCCATCGAGTGCTGCAAGGTGCTTCTGGATGCCGCCCAACTGTTTGCCATACTTGGGTCCTACGGTACGCAGCTGGGGTTTGAAGGTGTAAGAGGTAAAGTCACGTACGTCATCGGTAAATACGACTTCCTTGACGTTCAACTCATCCTCGATGATCTCCTGGTAGAACTCACTTAAGGTGAAGTCTGACTTGATATACATTCTGCTGATAGGCTGACGATTCTTGATGGCAGCTTCGTTACGGCATGCACGCCCCATAACTACAGCATCCAGTACATCCTCCATATCCTCTTCCAGCTTCTTGTCGATGTGATCCTTGTTCACTACCGGGAAGTCACACAGATGGATACTCTCGGGTGCATTTGCATCGTTGCTTCTTACCAGGTTCTGGTAAATATCCTCTGTCATGAAGGGGATCATGGGTGCGGCTGCCTTACAGATGGTCACCAGTGCGGTGTACAGCGTCATGTAGGCATTGATCTTATCCTGCTCCATACCCTTTGCCCAGAAACGCTCACGGCTGCGTCTTACATACCAGTTACTCATCTCATCGACGAAGTCCTGCAGAGCCTTGGCAGCCTCAGGGATACGGTACTGGTCCAGATTGCTGTCTACTTCTGCAACGGTAGAGTTCAGCTTGGACAGCAGCCACTTATCCATTACGGGCAGTTTGTCGTATTCCAGTGTATATTTGGAAGCATCAAAATTATCAATATTTGCATACAGTACGAAGAATGCGTAGGTGTTCCACAGGGTACCCATGAATTTACGCTGTCCTTCCTGTACGGCTTTGCCGGAGAATCTCTTCGGCAGCCAGGGTGCGGAACTGGTGTAGAAATACCAGCGGATGGCATCTGCACCGTAGGTCTCCAGTGCGTTGAAGGGATCTACCGCATTGCCCTTACTCTTACTCATCTTCTGACCGTTCTCATCCTGTACATGACCCATAACGATAACGTTCTTGTAAGGAGCCTTATTGAAGAGCAGAGTAGATTCTGCCAGCAGAGAGTAGAACCATCCACGGGTCTGGTCCACTGCCTCGGAGATAAAGTCAGCAGGGAACTGCTGCTCGAACAGATCCTTGTTTTCAAACGGATAATGATGCTGTGCAAAAGGCATTGCTCCGGAGTCGAACCAGCAGTCGATCACCTCGGGAACACGCTTCATCTGCTTGCCGCACTCGGGGCAGGTGATGGTGATCTCGTCGATGTAAGGGCGATGGAATTCTACGGTCTTCGCCTTCTCATTGCCGCTCATCTTGTACAGCTCTTCACGGCTGCCGATGGAATGCTGATGTCCGCATTCGCACTCCCAGATATTTAACGGAGTACCCCAGTAACGGTTACGGGATACACCCCAGTCCTGAATATTCTCCAGCCAGTTGCCGAAACGTCCCTCACCGATGGAAGCGGGGATCCAGTTGATGGTCTTATTATTACGTACCAGATCATCCTTCACAGCGGTCATCTTGATGAACCAGGACTCTCTTGCATAATAGATTAGCGGAGTGTCACATCTCCAGCAGAATGGATAATCATGCTCGAACTTCGGTGCATCGAACAGCTTGCCCTCTGCATCCAGATCCTTAAGTACCAGAGGATCTGCGTCTTTTACGAATTTTCCTGCATAAGGGGTCTCTGCGGTCAGATCACCCTTGCCGTCTACGAACTGTACGAAGGGCAGCTCGTAATTACGTCCGATACGGCTGTCGTCTTCACCGAAAGCCGGTGCGATATGAACGATACCGGTACCGTCGGTCATGGTTACATAACCGTCGCAGGTTACGAAATGTGCCTTTTTCTTCTGCTTTTCAGCGGCATCTCCCGCACACTTGTACAGAGGCTCGTACTCCTTGTACTCCAGATCCTTACCAACATAAGTCTCCAGTACTTCGTAAGCATCCTTGCCTTCTTCTGCAAGACGTCCCAGAACCTTGTCTGCCAGTGCCTTTGCAATATAATAGGTATAACCGTCAGCAGCCTTCACCTTCAGGTAGGTCTCCTCCGGGTTCACGCACAGTGCCACGTTGGAAGGAAGAGTCCAGGGGGTGGTGGTCCATGCCAGGAAATATGCATCCTCGCCCTTTACCTTGAAACGTACGATAGCGGAACGCTCTTTGACTGCCTTATAGCCCTGTGCCACTTCGTGGCTGGACAGCGGGGTTCCGCAGCGAGGGCAGTAAGGAACGATCTTGAAGCCCTTGTACAGAAGTCCCTTATCCCAAATGGTCTTCAGTGCCCACCATTCGGACTCGATGAAGTTGTCATCGTAGGTAACATAAGGGTTATCCATGTCAGCCCAGAAACCAACAGTACGGGAGAAATCTTCCCACATTCCCTTGTATTTCCAAACGCTCTCTTTACATTTGTCGATGAAAGGTGCCAGACCGTATTCCTCGATCTGCTCCTTGCCATCCAGACCCAGCAGCTTCTCAACTTCCAGCTCTACGGGAAGTCCGTGGGTATCCCAGCCTGCCTTACGGGGAACCATATATCCCTTCATGGTACGGTATCTGGGGATCATATCCTTGATGGTACGGGTCTCTACATGACCGATGTGGGGCTTACCGTTGGCGGTAGGCGGTCCGTCGTAGAAGGTATAGGTCTCGCCTTCCTTACGGTGTTCCATACTTTTTTTGAAAATGTTGTTGTCTTCCCAGAATTTCTCGACAGCTTTCTCACGGTCTACGAAATTCAGGCTTGTGGGTACCTGCTTGTACATAGTGCGCTTCCTTTCTTAAAAAAAATGGCTCCGTCCCGTAACAGGACGAAGCTTATGCATTCGTTAACCACCTCTTACAACATACTTCCCATACGATTCCACATGTGTCATCTCACAGGAGTGATATGCTTCCCGGTAACGGCGGGATTCCGTTCAGAACTACTGACCTGGGCTTTTGTTCTGACAGCTCAGAAGTGATTTTCACTTTTTCCCTACTCGCACCGGTCTCTCACCATCACCGGCTCGCTTTGCCTTTCTGCGGAAAAGTTACTCTCTTCGTCAATGCATTTTTGATATACCGCTATTATATATCTCATTTTTTTGCGTTGTCAAGCCGGATGTTATGATTTGCTTAGAAAGCTTTTCTTTCTTGCTTTTCCGACATTTATTTCATATAATTATTTTAAGACTGATATGTGTACCGATCTTACCGGAAGGGGCAGCGATTCTATGGAAAATACGCAAAATGCGCCGAAAAGAAGCGGCGGTAAAATATCATATACTCTGCAGGCGATCGGCCTGATTCCCCTGCTGACGCTGGGGATCGTCATGTTATTTTTCACTTCCCAATGGTTCACAAAAACTATGTATCAGGAAGTGGAACGTGAATTGTATGATGCCACCAAAAGTGCCACTACACTTCTGAACGCTGCCTATCCCGGCGATTACCGGCTGGAAGGTGATGTTGCCTACCTTCTGTATAAGGGCGATGTAGATATCACCCGTGAATATTCTCTGTTTGATCAATTCAAAGAGGATACCGGACTGGACATCACCCTGTTCTATCAGGATACCCGCATTCTGACGACTCTGTATAATGCCCAGGGTGACCGCATTGTCGGCTCCGGTGCTCCGGATGTGGTGATCCGTGATGTCCTGAATACCGGTGAAGATCATTTTTATATCAACACTCTGATCAATGGAAAGACTTATTTTTCCTATTATAGTCCTGTCCGCAATCAGGACGGCAGCATAGTTGGCATGCTTTTTATAGGAAAATCCAGTGCCGCCGTATCTCAATCCATTCAACGTTATGTCTATCCGCTGACATGGCTGATCATCGGTTTTGTGGCTCTCGTGGCTGTCTGCATCTATTTTTACACCAGAAGATTCGTGGCTGTATTACTCCATATTCACAGCTTCCTGTCGGAGGTAGCCTCCGGGAATCTGAACGCCACACTGGATCATTCCGTAACAAAACGCAGTGATGAATTAGGTGATATCGGTCGCTGTGCCCTGTCCATGCAGCGCTCTCTTCGTACCATGATCGAGCAGGATGCCCTGACCGAGCTGTACAACCGACGCAGCGGGGAAAAAAAGCTGCGCCAGATCTTCGAGGAAGCCCAATCCTTCCGCCATTCTTTTGCGCTCGCCATCGGAGATATTGACTTTTTCAAAAAGGTTAACGATACCTACGGTCACGAATGTGGGGATGCCGTACTGAAAAATGTCTCTGCCCTGCTGAAGCAGCATATGTGGCGCCGTGGCTTTGCCGCGCGTTGGGGTGGTGAGGAATTTCTACTGGTATTTGAAAATGTAGATCTTGCAGAAGCACGGAAACAGCTGGATCTTCTCATGGACAAAATCCACGAACTGGATACACTCTACGAAGGGCAACACGTGAAGATAAATATGACCTTCGGACTGGTCTGTGAGTCTGACAAAGATGTTCATACATTATTAAAAGAAGCTGATGAGAAATTATATATCGGTAAGACAAACGGTCGTAACCAGGTGATATCTTAACCCGGTTACGACTGTTTTTTATTGCTCCATCTGTCTGCCCAGGAAGCCTGCCGCAGACTGCGCAAGCTTCTGTTCCACTTCTCCCATTTTGCTCTTCCCGTCATTTTCCAACAGGATCACACTTCCGATGATGTCCCCTTCGCAGATGATCGGCGTGATCAGCTGCCAGGCATAGTCCACGGCAATGTCTTCCGCAATGTTGACATAGTTGCGGTCTCCTTTTGCGGCAATCACAGTCTCTCTATTATTGACCTTCTCTTCCAATTGACGGCTCACGGATTTATTTAACAGCTGCTTACAGCCTCCTGAGACAGCGATGAACTGGTCTCTGTCCGCGATCAGTGTGGCATGTCCCGACACCTGTGCCAGGCTCTCCGCATACTGTTTGGCAAATGTGGTCATCTCTCCGATAGGGGAATATTTTTTCAGGATGACCTGCCCCTCTCTGTCGGTGAAGATCTCCAGCGGATCACTCTCTCTGATGTGTAACGTGCGGCGGATCTCCTTCGGGATCACGATGCGTCCCAGATCATCTATTCTTCTTACAATTCCAGTTGCTTTCATCATTTTTTCCTCCATGACATATTGCGTAAGATAAATCATCATCTCGCATTACTAATCATTAACGTTGCAGTTAGTATGCGAAATGCAGGAAAAAATATACTTTAAATTGCCAGATACACCGTCATTCAGCAGTGCCATTGCTGGCTTATATTTATAGCAGTTCTGTATTTTTCCTCAGAATTATTGTTTTATATTAAAATTAAAATGCATCCATTCAATTTTCACTCTTGCATTATCGAATTTTTCAATTCTCAATCAGACTATTTCGTACTGTATTTTCCTTATTTCTATGTTACACTTATTCTGTTTACGACAATTTTTTATGGGAGAGTTTAAACTATGAATCACAAAAATAATAACAGAAGTTCATTTTCCGGCAAGATCGGCTTCGTTCTGTCTGCTGCCGGAGCATCCGTAGGCTTAGGCAATATCTGGCGTTTCCCGTATCTGGCAGCCAAATACGGCGGCGGTATCTTCCTGTTGATCTATATTATTCTGGCGCTTACCTTCGGTTATAGCATGATCGTGGCAGAGACTTCACTGGGACGCATGACAGGTAAAAGCCCCGTGGGTGCCTTTCATACCTTTGGGAAGTCCAAATGGCTGTCCTTCGGTGGATGGATCAACGCTATTATTCCTATTCTGATCGTTCCTTATTATTCCGTCATTGGTGGATGGGTGATCAAGTATCTGGTGGAATATGCCAAGGGTCACGGACATGATCTGGCAGCGGACGGTTATTTTTCCACGTTTATTTCCAATGGTGTCTCTACAGAGCTGTGCTTTATCGTATTCACTCTGTGTACTCTGGGCATCATCTACGCCGGTGTCCGCAACGGTATCGAGCGCGTATCCCGCATTATGATGCCGATCCTGGTAGTGCTCTCCGTGGTCATCACAGTCTATTCCGTTACCAGACCGGGAGCACTGAGCGGTGTGAAGTATTTCCTGATCCCGAATCCCGCGAATTTCTCCTGGATGACGGTGGTCGCTGCCATGGGGCAGATGTTCTACTCTCTGTCCATTGCCATGGGTATTCTCATCACCTTCGGCTCTTATATGAAAAAAGATGTCTCCATTGAAGGTTCCACGAAAAATGTAGAAATCTTCGATACCGCGATTGCCATCATGGCAGGTCTGATGATCATTCCCGCCGTGTTCGCATTCTCCGGCGGAGATCCCGATACCTTACAGGCTGGTCCTTCCCTGATGTTCATCACACTTCCCAAAGTCTTCGACAGCATGGGCATGGGCACCTTCGTAGGTATTATGTTCTTCGTACTGGTACTGTTCGCAGCCATGACCAGCTCCATTGCACTTACCGAAAGTGCTGTGTCTACTTTCGAGGACGAGCTTGGCTGGGGTCGTAAAAAATCTACCGTGATCATGGGTGTGATCATGCTGGCACTGGGAACGTTATCCTCACTGGGTTACGGACCGCTTGGTGCTGTGAAGATCATCGGCATGCAGTTCCTTGATTTCTTCGATTTCCTGACCAACTCCGTGATGATGCCTATCGCTGCCATCACCATCTGTCTGCTGGTATCCCGCGTCATCGGAGTAAAGGCTGTGGAAGAAGAAGTCATGCACGGAGAAGCCGCTTTCCGCCGCAAAAAGATATTCAATTTCATGATCAAGTATCTCTGCCCGGTATTTGCTGCGATTATTTTATTAAGTTCTGTAGCAAATGCATTTGGATGGATTAAAATGTAATGATCCGTCCTGTCTCCGCGTTCACTCTATGCGAAATCGAGATTACGGTACGTCCTTCGGAAGCCCTCTTCAGTGCCTGCAGCACCTCTTCTTCGGTCTGGGCATCCAGATTTGCCGTAATCTCATCCAGCAGAAGGAGCTTCGGCTTCGCCACGGCGGCTCTGGCAATGGATAACAGCTGCCACTGCCCCTGCGAGAAGATCTCCGAAGTACAGAGCGTGTCATAGCCTTTTTCCAGCTGTTCTATCGTTGCATCCAGTCCCGCAATTCTTGCAGCCTCCCGTACCTCTTCCATAGTAAAAGAATCGTCATACAGCGTGATCTGATCCTTCACGGTACCGGGTACTCTGTGAAAAGTCTGCTCCACATAGCCGTACAGGCTGCGCTTTTCATGTTCCGGAATCTGAAAAGCATCTCTTCCCTGAATCAGCACTTTACCCTCTCCCGGCTGATAGAGTCCCAACAACAGTTTGAAGACCGTACTCTTCCCTGCCCCGGTTCTTCCGGACAGCGTCACCTGTTCTCCGGGATACACTTGGAAGCTTAAGTGATGCAGGATTTTACGGCTGTCATCCTCATAAGCAAAGGTCACGTTTTGCAGTTCCACAAACGGCGTCTCTTCCTCTGTGGTCACCGGAGTCTCCAAATTCCGTACTCTCTCCGGCAATTCCTCCAGGGCATAGAATTCATTGATCCGGTGCACACCCGCAACGGCGGACTGTATGGTCTGGATCTCCATTCCCAGACTCTCCACTGGGGTAAAGATCTGGGAGATATAGTTAATTACCGCTACCGCTGTACCTGCAGACATGCCGAACAGTGTCAGCACCTTTGCATTACCGGAGGCAGAAAACAGCATCACAACCGCCACCACGATAGCATTCAGGATCAGGATCACCGGGGAATAAATAGCATCATAGAAATTCGTGCGATCTACCGCGCGATAACTCTCCGCAATATATTCATCATACCGCTGCTCCATGTAGCGCTCTTTTCCCAGCGTATGAATGGTGCGGATATTGTGCAGCGTCTCCGGCACATGTCCGGAGGCTCTGCCCACAGCACGACGGTTCTCGATCTGGGCTTTCAGCATGTTTTTCTGCACCGTCCGGGTGAACCAATACAGAAATGGCAGCAGGATCAAAAGTACGATCGCCAGTCCTCTGTTTTTTAACCAGATCACCACCAGGATACTTATAATCTTACAGGCATCGGCGAACATGCTGATGATTCCGGAGGTAAACAGGTTCTCCACCGTATCCACATCTCCCACGAACCGGGATACGATCGTACCGGGCTCCTGTTTCGTCAGTTCCCCTGCCGTCAGGTTCGTGTATTTCTCCATCATGCTGCTCCGCAGTGCGTGGGTGATCTTCTGACCGAATACCGTCAGCAGACCTTCCCGAAGGCTTTCAGTCAGCCCCGTGAGCACCGTAAAAGCAAAATACAGTATCACCAATGCAACCGGAACTGCGTTTCCTGCGGTGATCGTATCCACGATACTTCCCAGGATCCAGGGCGGCAAAAGCGCGGTTACAATGGCACCTGCGACTGCCAACAGGATTCCCAGTGACAGTCCTGCATAGCCTGTCACAGTCTGCCGGATCACGCTGCGGACATTTTTCACATTCCGTCTCTTATTTTTCTGCATCTGTTTATTTTTCTGCATGATCCGGACCTCCCTCCTGCGTACTGTGTGCATCAGCGCCATCCGCCTGTGCTTCATACAGTCTCGCATACTCCGGGAACTTTTCAAGGATCTGTTCGTGGGTTCCTGCGGTCACTTTTCCATCCTCCATCCACAGCACCTGATCCATTTCAGGGAACAGATAGAGTCTGTGGGACAGCAGGATCACGATACTGTCTGCTGCCAGTTTCCGTAGATTGGCAAAAACCTCTTCCTCCGTCTTGCGATCCAGTGCGGAAAAAGGATCGTCCAGGATCAGGACCGGACGCTTATGGCACAGGGTTCTCGCCAATGCCAGCCGCTGTGCCTGTCCACCGGAGAGTCGGACGCCACCATTTCCCACAATGGTGTCCATACCCTCTTCCATCTCTGCCACCTCACCGTCGAAACAGACTGCCTTCAGATACTTCTCCGGATCGTCATCATCGCCCAGCAGTATATTGTTACGGACACTATCATTGAACAGCTCCGGATCGTGTCCTAAATATCCCACCATGCCGTTTTGCTCTGCCTTGGTCATCCCGGATAATTCTTTGCCGTGGAAACAGATCCTTCCTTCGTAAGGGTATTCACAGAGGAAGGTCTTTCCCAATGTGGATTTACCACACGCCACTGCGCCGGTGACACCAATGATCTGTCCCGGAGTGGCTGACAGATTGAAGTCCTCATAGATCTTCTCTCCGCCGGGATAAGCGAAGCTTACATCCGATACTTCCAGCGTTCCCGGCTCCTGTACCAGGCTATCGTCCTCATAAGTGGTTTCCTTCATCAGTGGCTTGATGCGCTTCCAGGAGACCTGGGCTTTATGTACTGCATTGAATAGCTTCGCGGCATGAGAAGATTTCACGGCTAACTTCAAAAAACAGGATAAAAACGTGGTAAAGGCTGCCACATCCCATATTTTCCAGCCTGTTCCCAGCACATTTCTGCTGCCGAAATACAGGATAAACAATACTCCTGTCATGGAGATGATCCGGTACAGCGGGGGAAACGCAGTACTCCAGATATTGGCCTTCACAGCAGATGTCTCATAATCGGTAAGGTTCGCTTCATAGGCCCGCCTGCGCTCTTTTTCTCTGCCATAGACACGGTAAGTGATAGCGTTAGTGGCTCTGTCCAGTGTTGCGGCACTTAAATCTCCGGATTGCTCCTTATAAGCAGCTCCGGTGCGTTGCACGTTACGCTTCATCTTTTCCGCCAGCACATAAGATACCGGTAAAAACAGCATGCCTAAGATTGCCAGCCGCCAGTCATAGAATAACAACATTCCCACATATGCCGCCAGTGCCACACCGGTATCGAAGATCTCTGTGGTAAATTTCCGCATACCCTCCGCGCAGTCGTCCACATCCAGGATTGCCTTGGTCATCACATTTCCGACACCCTCTTCTTCCAGTTCGGCACGGCTTCTGTGCGCCAGGCTGCGGTACAGGATCTCTTTCATGTCACGATTTACATTATTGGCAAAACGTCTGACATAAAAACGTTTGATATAACGGGCAATCTGCACGATGGCAATAGATATCACATATGCCGTCACCAGCACCAGCATATCCCGGTATCCGGCCTTCCCGCCCAGAATATCCACCAGGCATCCCGTCATCCGACCCTCGAACCACGGTCCTGCCAAAAGTCCGAGATTATAGATCAGACCGGAGAACGTGACTGCAAGCAGCACCGGCCACTGGGTTTTGAAATAATACAGGATTTGATCCTTTTTCGCTGCCTCATATATCTGTTTCATCCTCTCCGGCTCCTTCTTCCACACATTTTTCCGCATTGACAACCCCTGTCCTTCTCACGTCACCCATCAATTCTGCTTCTTTCCTCAGCACTACATAAAAAGATGTACTATCTCTGATTTAGATAATAGTACATCTTTTTCGTCTGTCAATGTATTTGATTACCATCTCAGGCCTTCAAAATCTCCGAAATGTTCCGCTGAATCCCTGCCGCCACATCCGGTTTATTCATGGAATAGACATGGATATGTTTTACACCGTTCGCCAGCAGATCGATGATCTGATCGGTGGCATAGGCGATACCTGCCTGTTTCATGGCTTCCGGGTTATCGCCGAAACGGTCTACGATATTTTTGAAGCGCTCCGGCACATTACAGCCGGACAGTTTTACGGCATTCTTCACCTGTACACCGCGGGTGATGGGCATGATGCCGGGAACGATGGGCACGGTAATCCCTGCCTCCCGCACACGGTACATAAAGTTGAAGAAGATATTGTTGTCGAAGAACATCTGGGTCGTCAGATACTCGCACCCGGCATCCACCTTTGCCTTTAACCCCTGAATATCCGCATTCTTGTTAGCGGAATCGGGATGCACCTCCGGGTAGCAGGCACCTCCTACGCAAAAATCTCCGTTTTCCTTAATAAAACGCACCAGATCCGATGCATGGGTAAAATCTGTAAATACTTCTCCGTCGAAATCCTTAGGAATATCTCCTCTCAGAGCTAAAATATTCTCGATCCCTGCTGCCTGCATTTCTGTAAGAGCTGCGCCGATGCTGCCCCTGTCAGCACAGACACAGGTCAGATGCGCCACGGTAGGCACATTGTGCTGCTTCTGAATCTCTCCTGCCAAAGCGATGGTATGCCCCTTGGTGCTGCCGCCGGCTCCATAAGTCACGCTCATATAAGCAGGCTGCAATGCCGCGATCCCCAGTGCTGCTGCCTCCACATTTCCGAAATCCGTGCTCTTCTTCGGAGGAAATACCTCAAAAGAGATCGTTACTGTATCTTTATTCAAAATATCTCTGATCTTCATACAATTCTTCTCGCCTTTCCATCATCTACATACCTTCAGGCTACGTAATTACCCTTTGTTTTCCCGCAAAAAGATCGGCATGAAATCCTGTTTTTCCTCTTCTGCAGTCTCACTTTCCGCAATGACATTCCGGATATTCTGCATCCGCTTATCCAGCGCTGCGCTCTGCTGTGCGCAGTCATACAGCTCATCCTTCAAGAACTTTGCCTGACTCTCCGGAATATTTTTCTTGTATTGCAGCTTGTGTTCCAGACTGGCCCAGAAGTCCATGGCAATCGTGCGGAACTGCACTTCCACATAGACCAGCTTTTTCGTATTCTGCAAAAAGATCGGCACCTGCACGATCAGATGCAGACTCCGGTAGCCACTCTCCTTGGGATTCTTGATATAGTCCTTGCGTTCCACCAGTGTGATATCATCCTGTCGCAGAAAACTCTCCGCAAGCTCATAAATATCGTCCGGGAAGGAACAGATGACCCGGACTCCGGCAATATCGCGAATATTCTCTTCGATGCCTTCCATAGTCATAGGGATATTTTTCCGGCGGATCTTACGCAGAATACTGTCATACGATTTGACTCTGGTCTTGATCCCTTCGATGGGATTCCGGTCGTATTCCAGGGAATACTCCTGATTCAATACCTTGAATTTCGTCTCCACCTCCATGATGGCACACTGATAATACGACATCAGCTCGTCCATGGGGCGCTTGTTTTTCTCGATCAGATCCAGGAATTGATCCGATAATAAATGTTGTTTGAAAAATTTACCTCTGATTGTATCCATGATATAACTCACTCTTTTATTGTCTTTATTTTTTGATCAATATTTTTTATGATAATCTATGATGAATCATAGATTATCATAAAAAATGTCTCCTTGCATACGGTATATCCATAGTATATACCATAGACAAGGCGGTATCAATCACTTCATAGTGAATCGATAGA
>OKRS01001419.1_pt1 | contig 15732 bp, 12 predicted proteins | sample 1601191 | NCBI WGS metagenome assembly OKRS01 (sample SAMEA3541509, study PRJEB24748) | human gut metagenome | biome: human gut; feature: human-associated habitat; material: faeces | place: China | collected 2012
GTGTGCAATGGTTCAAGGACAGAGGTCAATGGATGGACGGCTCTGCCGAGCCTGTTCCCGGAATGATTATCTTCTTTGATTGGGATAATAAAGGTTCGTCAGGTCCGCAGGACGGACTATCTGACCATGTAGGCATCGTGCAAAAGGTAGAAAACGGCATCGTTTATACCGTGGAGGGCAACTCCGGCGATAGCTGCCGTGTCAATCAGTACAGCATAGGACATTACGAGGTGCTTGGGTATGGAGTACCACGGTATTAGATTGTGTAATATTGTGCTGAAAACGAAAGATGGCTGTCCGTGCGGGCAGCCATCGATACATCTTTGCCGTAAAAGAATTTATTGGCAATAGTTTGGATTTACCGAAAACTACTTGTTTGCGGCAAAATGACAAAGCTGAATAAACAAGGCAAACAGGCAGCGATTATTGCTGCGGTGTTAATTGCACTTGCCGTTACCTGTCGTATGCTCGGTAACAACGGCTTTTATCCAAATACGCTGTGGCTTGTCCGTTCGGGCATTTACATTTTCCTGATTGTCGCATGGGGCGTTTTGATCGTGCTGATTTTTGAAAGCTGTATCGGGTGCGGACTGATCCAGTCAAACAGCTATTATACCGAGCTGTTTCAGGCGTCCACATTTGCCGCACAGAGCCGTTGCGGTATATATCTATCTCGCCGACAGGACAAATGAGAACAACGAGTGCTGGCCTGCCATCCCGACCATAGCCTCAGACCTCAAACTCTCGCCCTCCACCGTCCGCCGCGGGATCCGTGACCTCAAAAAAGCAGGGCTCCTCGCAACCGAGCAGCGGTACAGAAAAAAAGTGGCAAGAGAAGTTTGCTGTTCCGGCTGAAAGCGGAGTAAAAAAGCAAACTCCTCCGCCAAGGGGGAAGTCTGCCTACTCGGTGACAGGTGCCACCTGTCATGGTGGGAGAAGAAAGGGGCAACTGCGTTCTCGGGGTCCCCAAAAAACTATACAGCTTTTTGGGGAGAGGAGGAGCAACGGAGCAGATGAGCTTTTGCCGTTCTACGGCAAAACGAATCGTGCGGAGTTTGCGACGACGAAGTGACAGGTGCCACCTGTCATGACGGAAGGAGAAAGTGAACTTACCCAACTGAAAAATAACTACAGCAGAAAGGAAAGACAAATAACTCTATCAAGGCAGAGTATAAGATGGAATCGGTTCGACATGTGCAGGTCAAAGACCGCCCTTTTTTCTCTGCTGTGGGGTAAAAAGTGTGGCTTTTGTGCAAAGCCTTATAAGAGGCAGTTGAGAAACAGACGGATTTATGCTATAGATTAATTTGAAAAGGTATACCCAAGGAAAAACAAAAACGAATGAAGGCGAAATGGGGTCTGTTTATGACCGAACAGAAAAAGAATACTATCATAACAAGCGGCATCGCTGTACTTGCCGTGATACTGGCATATTGCTTCCGAATTGTAGGCAGGGGCAGCTTCTACCCGATGCTGTTTTCCTATCTGCGCAGCTTTATCTATATCGGTCTGTTCGCCGCCTGGGGGCTCTCCGTCCGTCAGCGGATCGTGCAAAAGCAGGTATGCCGGTTTATGACGGGCACCGCAGTGTTGCTCATCATCTGGATGGTAGTCCGTTCGGCAAAGTATTTTATATTTTGGCAGCCGGATGCCGTCCGGTACCTGTGGTATCTGTTCTATCTGCCCATGCTGTTTGTGCCTATGCTGGCGCTGCTGATTGCCATGTCATTAGGGAAACCGGACGAATACAAATTCCCCAAGGGAATGTCGGTTCTGTGGATCATCTCCGGCGTATTGCTTCTGCTCGTGCTCACAAATGACCTGCACCAATTCGTATTTACCTTTCCGAAGGATGCCGCTGTGTGGACAGACAAAAACAACGGCTACTCGACAGGCTACTTCATTATTGCAGGCTGGCAGGTGCTGTGTGCCTTTGCCGCACTTGTTATTATGTTCTTCAAATGCCGCGTGCAAAAAGGAAGGCTCCACTTTCTGCCCATTGTTCCTATGCTGCTGACGATTGTTTACAGCGCACTTTACTATGCGGGTGCGGATTGGCTGCTCCACTTGTTCGGCGATATTGCCGCATTCCAAAGTGTGATGTATATTCTGACCTTTGAGCTTTGCATCGCATGCGGATATATACATTCAAACAGCCATTATGTGGACTTATTTGACTCATCTGTCGGCACATCGGCAGAGATCACCGACAAGGACTTTACCGTTCGGTATGCGGCTGTAAACACTGCGCCTATCTCAAAGGAAACGATGAAAAAAGCCGAGCAAAGCCCGGTCACGATGGACGGCTTGACCGTTCACACCATGCCCATTGACGGCGGCTATGCCGTATGGACAGAGGATGTGTCGGCTCTGCGTGACATCAAGGAGGACTCCGAGCTTCTTGCAGACGAGCTTGCTGACAGGAACGAAATACTCCGTTATGAATACAAGCGTGAAGCTAAGCGCCGCAAGGTGGAGGAGCAAAACCGGTTGTATGATCTTTTGCGTTCCGCTACACAGACGCAGATAGACCGCATTGCAGAGCTCACCAAGGAATACCGCCGAATCTCAAGCACCGATCCCGACAGAGCCAAAACGCTTCTCGCCGAGATTGCCGTGCTGTGCAGCTATATTAAGCGCCGCAAACATCTGACGCTCCTTACCGACCGAGATATTAAAATATCGGCAACGGAACTCCACCGTGCCTTCAATGAATCGCTCCAAACGCTGAAGCTGTTGGGTGTCCGCAGCTCACTCTATGTGGACGAGTCTCTTTCCATGCTCTCCGGCAAAACGGCGACCGCTGTATTTGATTTTTACGAATCGGTTATTGAAGCCGATATTTTGAATTTAACAGGCATACAGGTAAGCCTCATAAAGGCAAACGGCTTGCGTTTGTCACTGAATGTGTGCTGCAAAGCCGACCTTTCCGCTTTAGTAAGCGGAGACGGTATTCGCTGTGAAAAAGAGGATGACGAGGAATACCAGCGCCTTGTATTTGAAGTGAAAGAAGGTGACGGGAAATGAGTGCATTTTCTTCCCTTTCTGAATTTTGGCAGACCATGCTGCCGTTTATTATGCTTGTGGAGATCGTCCTTGAAATCGGGCTGTTTATGTATCAGCTTCTTCGCAGCAATAAGCCGGTGCGCAGCCTGCTGAGCCTGGCGGTTATGGCGGTGATGATCCCGCTGCTGTTCTCCGTTTCCCAGGCAGATCCCGACAATATCGGGGACGCATTTCTGCTGGGCGCACCGTGGCTGATATTTGCCGCTGCCATTTTCCTTGCGGCAGTTCACTTTGCCATTGCTCTGCCGCGGGAATACCGCCGTAAAAAGAACGAGCTCTCGCCGTTCTCCATTAAGGAAGCAACGGATAAGCTGCCTATGGGCATCTGCTTTGCCGATCCGAACGGCAGGATCATCCTATGCAACAACCGTATGCGAAGGCTGTCCTTTGCCCTTTGCGGCCACGAGCTGCAAATCAAAAGCGATATAGAAAATGCCCTGAGCGTGCCGGACAGATCCGTAACCGTCAAGGATGATTGCTACATCCTGCCCGACAAGACCGTCTGGCAGTTTCGCACACAGAATATCACCGTGGACGGCGATGACCGCTGGCAGCAGATAACGGCGCACAATGTAACCGAGCTGTATAACGGCTACCAAAAGCAAGAGGAAATAAATAAAGAACTGGCAGAAGTCAATCGAAAGCTCAGGAAGATGTACGCTCGCATGGAGGACGATGTCAAGGAGAAGGAAAGCCTTGATCTGAAGGTCTATATTCACGATACCATCGGGCGAAGCCTCCTGACCATCCGTGACATCATAGACAGCGGCGAGGATACCGAGCGAAAGCTTGAGGCGCTGCAAAATGCCATCGGTATGCTTGCAAGCAACCGTGTCACCTCTGTCAGCACAATGGACGAGGTAAAAAGAACTGCCCGGCAGCTTGGCGTGGCTGTAAAAATCGACGGCTACCTGCCCCGTGATACCGCAGCCGAGGAGCTGACCGTTGCCGCCGCCAAGGAGTGCGTGACCAACTGCATCAAGCACGCAGACGGGAATGAGGTATATATCCGCATTGCTCAGCGCGGCGAACGCTATGATGTTACCATAACCAACAACGGCAAAATACCCACAAAGCCGATAAAGGAAGGCAGCGGCCTTTCAACACTTCGCCGCAGTATTGAAAGCTCCGGCGGCGAAATGCATATTTCGCATAATCCACGATTTGCTCTTCTGATTACGATTCCCGCAAAGGAGATCAGCCTATGATTAACACCATACTTGTAGAGGATGATTTATACATCCAAAAGCACTTTGTCGATTGTCTTGCGGCAGACGGCGAGTTTCATCTTGTCGGCGTTTTCCGTGACGCCTTTGAAGCGGAAAAGCATTGCAATGCCACCGTAAAGCTCGTCCTTATGGATGTGCAGACGCAGCACAAGCACTCCGGTCTTGCCGCCGCAGAGCGTATCAAAAAGGCTTTTCCGCAGATCAAAATCGTTGTGGCTACCTCGCTTGTCGATCCCGAAGTTTTGCAAAGAGCCAAATTAGGCGCAGCCGACAGCCTGTGGTATAAGGACCACGGCACAGAGGAACTGATGAGCGTGGTAAAGCGCACCCTTGCGGGCGAAAGAGTCTTCCCAAACTCCTCCCCTGCCGTCGAAATGGAGGGTACGATGTCCGATGCCTTCTCGCCACGGCAGTTAGATATCCTGCGCCTATATGTAAAGGGCTTTACCTATCAAGAAATTGCCGATAAGCTGGGCATCTCCAAAAACGGCGTTCGCTGGAACCTGGATAATATGGTGGAAAAGGGTGGCTTTGAAAGCAGAGAATCGCTGGTTGCAACGGCCATTGAAAACAAGCTCATGGTAACCACATTAAAAGACGAATAAGAGATAACGAACCCCTTGGCTGTACGGTCAAGGGTTTTTTCACGCCCAAAAGGAAAAATTTTTGAAAAAATCGATTTTTTCTTCTGTTACTGGCGCAAGTGCCAGTGACAAGCGCCAAAAAATCCGTACAATAGATACTGTAAGATTAGGGTTGTACTCTTAGAAGGTGGTGATGAATGATGAAAAAAATCGTTCTGGACATTCAAAGCGATATCCATGCGCACACCATGGAGCGAATGCTGATGCAAAAATTGGATGATTGCCAGGTTGTGATCTCCGAGTCGCCGGACACAACCGCCGAGTGGTGCGAAACGCATCGACCGGATGTTCTTTTAATGGAGGTCAAGGCATATTCGCCATGGATGTTCAATGAACGAATGGCAATCCGTGACAAGGTAAAACGGAACATGGAAAACTGCCGGGTCATCCTCTTTGTGGATGACGACACAGACGGCGAGTTGACCGAAAAGGTACGGCAGGCAAAGCGCGAGGGTCTGATAGACGCTTTTCTCTTCGGCTCGGTATCCGAAAACTACTTTGCTTCGGTAATCGACAGCGTTTAAATCAGACAACGACAAAACGCAATATGGCTTTATGCACCGACAAAAAACGCATAGACAAATCTTCAAAATGATTTTGAGGGAGGAAATGAAGTATGACAAAAACGAACAAACGAAGGCGCGTCGTCAGCATCCTGTTGACGCTTGTGATGCTGGCCTCACTAATACCGAGTATGTTGGTTCCCACCCATGCCTTTTGGGACGACTACGACACCGGCGGAGATTGCCCCAACTGCGACCACTACCACTGGGCTGAGAATTGCTGCGACTGCCAGTTCTGCACCATTGACTGCAACTACGATTGCTGGGTTGAGACCCATTGTAACGACTGTGGTCTGTGCCTAGGCGACACGCCCTACTGGTGCGATGAGTGCTTTAAATGCGCGGAGTGCATGGAGGATACGCACTGCTCCACCTGCGCCAAGTGCTACATCGGCGAGGATGACCAGCTGTGCGGCGAATGCCATAAGGGCCCCTGCTGCTCCATAACCATCTGCGACTCCTGCGGCTTCTGCGACGACTGCGCAAACGATGACAGCGACCCGATGCACTGCTCGCTGTGCAACAGCTGCTTCGGCGCGGTGGACGAGTGCGTGGACGACGATGATACCGGCGTCATCCACTGCATCGATTGCCACACGGCCTGCGAGCAGTGCGAGGAATGCCTGCTGAACCAGGAGTCCTGCGAGGACTGCGGCCTGTGCCTGGAGTGCTGCAGGGATAACTCCGAGGGCGGCGGCTGCCCGGACGGCGAGACCTGCGTGGAAAGCGCCGAGTGGGACGAGCACATCTGCCCGGGCTGCGACGGCTGGGTCACGGATAAGGAGGACGAGGACGAGTTCTGCGAAACCTGCGAGCTGTGCAAGGAGTGCTGCGAGGGTAACTCCGACTGCTCCGAGGGAATGTGCGCAATGGACACGGACTATGCGGATCACTTCTGCGAGGACTGCGGCCTGTGCTTCCACGACAGCGATCCCTGCGAGGACGGCTGCGATCAGCGCTGCAAGGACTGCTGCCTCGATGCCGTGAGCGCTATGGGCTGCGATCATGACGACTGGTGCTTCAGCGACTCTGATTTTGAGGATCATCTGAAGACGGAGCATTCCGGCGCCGGGCATACCCACATCGCTTCCTCGTCCTGGTCAGCCGACGGAACGCAGCACTGGCACCCCTGCCGCTATTGCGACGGCGAAAAGCTGAATGCCGCCAACCATGAATCTGACGCCAAGGGCGTGTGCAAGGTCTGCGGCTACATCAGCGGCAGCTCCATCGTCATCACCCGCCAGCCCAAGGGCGTCAAGTGCAAGACCTCCATCTACGATGATTATAACGAAGAGCCGGAAAACGGCCTGCTGTTCTATGAAAATAACCCGGTCACCTTCTCCGTCGCGGCAAAGAGCCTGAAGGGCGACGAGCTGACCTATCAGTGGTATCGGAAGGATAATGAGAATCCCACGGCGGCGCCCCGCAAGCTGCAGGAGGATGGGTTCTACAAGGGTGTGACGACCTCCACACTGAAGATGCCGGTTTCCACCCAGGCCTGCCTGGAGGACTACTCCTACTACTGCGTCATCGGCAGAAAGGGCGACCCCACGGACACCCTGAAAACGGCGGAGGCAAAGCTGACTGCCGCCCATGCCTACAGCCACAAGCAGGCCGGCGAGATCGTTTACACGGACGACGGCGAGAAAGTTCCGACGTACGCTGTTTTAGTTGAAAAAGATGGGGTCGTCACAGAAGGCAGAGTGGGCGGTGTACGCAAAAGCGAGGGCCACAAGCTCCCGTGCCTGTTTGAAGCAGGCGAATACGAAGCGCATTATATGACCACCGGCACCAAGGAGCGCATCTTCCCTCATAAGTTTAAGTATGACAGAAGCTATGACGCAGTGGGCGGCGGCAAGGTCGATGTGCTCTACTGCACCGTCTGCGACTATCCCCTTTATGTGAAGAGCCATGTCCATGATTACGGCTGGAACTGGGATTACACCGGCTTCGGCAGCATCTATGAGTATACCTTCAACATCGGCGGCTCGACCAAGACGGTGGAGCAGCTCATCCTTGAGTCCGGCTATGCCCACCCCGAAAAGTGCATGGTTCCCGGCTGCGAGGAGTTCATCATGGTTCCCCACAGCTGGGGCTACTGGAATGTGGTTTTGTGTCCTGATACCACAGGCGGCGAAGGCGGCATGGAGGCTGAATGCAGCATCTGCGAATACAAAGAGACGAAAAAAATTGACGGCGATTGGACAAAGGACACCGCCCTTGTGACGGTGAAAAACGGCCGGGCAACCCGTATGATCGTCAAGCCCGGCGACAAGATCAGACTTTATCCCGAGGAGAAAACCGGTCAGAAGGCCATCGGCTGGAAGGTGGAGTATCTCCGCGAATACAACGTGTCTGACAGCACGGCACCTGTTAATAAAAAATGGAATACCAACGAGGCGAAGACCCTGTTCAAGCTGGTAACCAACGGATCTGCCCTTGAGTGGGGCTGTGAGATCCCGGCGTTCAGCGCCATGGGCGCCCCCGGCGGCGGCAGATTCTTCTTTGAGCCTGTCTATGCAGGCTGTGACCACAGCGGCGGCACCACGGTGCTCAATGCGAAGGCGCAGGTCTGCGACCGCAAGGGCTACACCGGCGACACCGCCTGCGCAGACTGCGGTTATGTCATAAGTGCCGGTTCGGATATCTACCCGCCTGCAAACGCCGGTCATACCGGTACGCTGCAGCCGCTGTACTACTACGGCACGGCCAACTCGGCCACCACGGACGCGAGCCATGGCGGCAAACGCTACAACGTCAGATCGGGCGACTGCAGGCACCGCGCCTATGAGGGCGACTACCGCTGCACGGCTTGCGGCGGCACCGTAAAGGGCGAGACCGGCGACTTCAAGCACAGCGGTCCCTTTGAGCTGCGGGATGAAAGAGCGGCGACCTGTACCGAGAAGGGCTATTCCGGTAACCAATACTGCACAGCGTGCGACAGAATCGCGCAGAAGGGCAGCTCTACCCCGTCCCTCCACGAAATTGCCGGCAACTACAAGCTGGTCAATGAGGTTAAGCCCGGATGCACCACCACAGGCTATAGCGGCGACTATCAGTGTACAAGAGGCTGCGGACAGATTTTCCGCTACGGTCATGTTATCGATAAGCTCAGCCATGATTGGGACGGCGGCAAACCGGCAACACAGGGCAAGAGCGATGGAATTCTCTACACCTGCCGGCGCACCGACTGCGGCGAGACGAAGTTTGTGAAGAATCCCGCTGCGACCGAGTATGCAGTTACCGTCACAGGCGGTACGGCGTCTGCATCGGGGAATGCCATTACCTCCGCCGCTGCGGGCGTTGAGATCACCGTCACGGCGATAATTCCCGATGGCAAGGTCTTTGACAAGTGGGTCGTGAAGTCCGGCGGCGTGACTCTTGCCGATGCTGCAAGCGCCGTCACCACCTTCACCATGCCCGCAAACGATGTTGCGCTTGCGGCAAGCTATAAGGACGCACCCGTTGCGACCTATAGCCTTACGACGCAGGTAAACGGCGGTCACGGAACGATCTCCGCGAGCAAGACAGGACTTGCAGTAGGCTCGACCGAAACGATCATTTTTACTCCCGACGCGGGCTATGAGATCGACACGGTCACCGTAAACGGCGCTGCAACGCCCGTGCTTGCCAATGTTCTGGACGTTACAATGGATGCGGATAAGACCGTCATCGTGACTTACAAGGCAACAGGCAGCACGCATACCCACAGCTACGGCACGGAGTGGAAGTATGACGACACCAATCACTGGCATGAGTGCCAGTGCGGCGACAAGGCCGACACGGCAGCACACAGCTTCCAGTGGGTGATCGACAAGGCCGCTACCAAGGAGGCCACCGGCATCAAGCACGAGGAATGCACCGTTTGCGGCGCCAAGCGCAGCGAGAACACCGAGATCCCCGCCCTGCGGGATTACGCCGTTACCGTCACCGGCGGTACGGCAACCGTTGCCGCAGGCACACCCATCACCCGCGCCATGGAGGGCGTTGAGGTCACCGTTACGGCACAGGCTCCTGACGGAAAGCACTTCGTCAAGTGGGTCGTTAAGGCAGGCGGCATTACACTGGCTAACGAGACCAGCGCCACCACCACCTTCACCATGCCCGCAAACGATGTAACGATCGAGGCGGAGTTCGCCGAAAACCCCGTAGAGGCGTATACGCTCACGGTTATCAAGGGCACGGCCTCCGTTGCCGCCGGCACCCCCATCACCGACAAGATCGAGCCGAACACCGTTGTGACCGTTACGGCGGACGCACCGGAGACCGGCAAGGTCTTTGACAAGTGGGTCGTGCTGGAGGGCAATGTCACCCTGGCAGACGCCACCAAGGCAACCACCACCTTCACCATGCCCGGCAATGATGTGAAGCTCGAGGCCACCTATAAGGATGCGCCTCCCAGCCATACCCACAGCTACGGCACGGATTGGAAGTATGACGACACCAATCACTGGCATGAGTGCGAGTGCGGCGACAAGGCCGATGCAGCGGCTCACTCCTATGTCTGGAAGACCGATAAGGAAGCCACAAAGTTTAAGGACGGCTCGAAGCACGAGGAATGCTCCGTCTGCGGCGCGGTACGCAACGCAGGCACGATCATCCCCGCCACGCTCGGCCACTGCTGGATAATCGACTTCATCATCAGCGTCAAGGATTTCGTTATCGGCGCAACGAAAGGCACGGTCGAATTCATCATCAGCGCATTCAAGCAGATAATCGGCAAATAAAACACAATTGACCAAAGGCCGCTCTGTTATTTGAGAAATCACGGAGCGGCCGATGCTGTTTTAACAGAAAAAAGGGAGGCTTCCCGAACGAAATTCAAAAGAATTCTTTTGTCGGCGCTCGTGCTGACCATGGCGCTCGCTATACTTGCGGGCTGCTGCTCAAAGCCGACCGACGATACAAAAGACAGCACCGCCGCCGTGACCGATAAAGCGGCTTAGACCGACCCGCAGCGCCTCCATCCTCTTCAGGACGGGCGACGAGAGCTTCTCCGTCAGCCCGATGCTCTCGGGCGCAACGGGTCAGATAGACACCGTCGATTGCTATGATTTCTCGATCTACGGCGGCGAGGGCGGCGTGCAATATACGGGCGAGACAGAAGTCATCGAGGGCAAACCGTGCATGGTGTTCGCCCTCGGCACAGACCGCGACGATCAGTTCGTGCGCGAGCGCTATTACGCCGTTTGCGATAACCTTGTCTATTCCTACGACGCCGAAGGCGACGCATGATTCGTTCTCGGCGCGGGATAACAAAAATATAATATACAAATTCAAAATATGATCTGAAAGGGGCTTATATTATGGGACTCATAAAAGCAGGAATCGGAGCATTGGGCGGCACTTTGGCTGACCAGTGGAAGGAATTCTTCTACTGCGAATCAATGCCTAAAGAGGTGCTCGTCACCAAGGGACAAAAGCGGGTGAGTGGCCGTTCCTCCAACACCAGGGGCAACGACAACATAATCTCCAACGGCTCGGGAATCGCCGTTGCTGACGGTCAGTGCATGATAATCGTCGAGCAGGGCAAGGTCGTCGAGGTCTGCGCAGAACCCGGCGAATTTACATACGACACCTCGTCCGAGCCGTCGATATTCTCGGGTCCTCTCGGCGAGGGCATCAAAAAGACCTTCGCAACGATGGGCAAGCGCTTCACCTACGGCGGCGACACCGCAAAGGATCAGCGCATCTACTATTTCAACACAAAGGAGCTTATCGATAATAAATTCGGCACCCCGAATCCCATTCCGTTCCGCGTTGTGGACTCAAAGATAGGCCTTGACGTGGATGTTTCGGTGCGCTGCTCGGGCGTTTATTCATACAAGATAGCCGATCCTCTGCTCTTCTACACCAACGTGTGCGGCAATGTGGAGCAGGAATACACCCGCGACGAGCTGGACGGTCAGCTCAAGACAGAATTCATCAGCGCATTGCAGCCCGCATTCGGCAGGCTCTCCGACCTTGAGATGCGCCCGAATCAGATAGTCACCCATAACACCGAACTTGAGGAAGCGATGAACTCGGCCCTCTCGGCAAAGTGGGGTGAGTTGCGCGGCCTCAAGGTGGTCAGCATAGCGCTCGGCTCGGTCACGCTGCCCGAGGAAGACGCCGAGATGATAAAGCAGGCTCAGCGCACGGCTATTATGAAGGATCCCACCATGGCTGCGGCGACTCTCGTCGGCGCACAGGCGGACGCAATGAAGGCGGCGGCCTCCAACGAAGCGGGTGCAATGACCGGCTTCATGGGCATGGGTATGGCGATGAACGCAGGCGGCGGAATGAACGCGCAGAACCTGTTCGCGATGGGTCAGCAGCAACAGCAGCAGGCAGCCCCCGCCCCCGCACCGGCAGCCGACGGATGGAAATGCTCATGCGGAGCGACCGTGAGCGGCAAATTCTGCCCGAACTGCGGCACAAAGAAGCCGGAGCCCGTTCAGGCGGGCGCATGGAAGTGCAAATGCGGCGCAACTGCCACGGGCAAATTCTGCCCCGAGTGCGGCTCGCTGAAGCCCGCCGACACCGACGGCTGGCAGTGCTCCTGCGGCACGGTCAACAAGGGCAAATTCTGCTCGAATTGCGGCGCAAAGAAGCCCGCAGGCGTTCCGCAGTACCGCTGCGACAAATGCGGCTGGGAGCCCGAGGATCCCAAGAATCCTCCCAAATTCTGCCCCGAATGCGGCGACCCGTTTGACGACGGCGATATAACCAACTGACGAATTACTTTTGCACGAAGGGCGGCGATCCCGCCCTTCGTATATATGACCGAGAGGTGAATTATTTGGCTGTTTTGAATGAATATAAATGCCCTAATTGCGGTGGTGCTATAGCCTTTGACAGCACGCTGCAAAAAATGAAGTGCCCCTACTGCGACACGGAGTTTGACATGGAAACGCTGTCAAGCTATGACGACGGATTACAGAACGAGCAGGACAATATGGAATGGGAGACCTCCGCCGGCGGTCAGTGGCAGGACGGCGAGGCCGACGGGCTTCGCTCCTATGTGTGCAAATCCTGCGGCGGAGAAATAGTCGGCGACGGCAACACGGCGGCGACCTCCTGCCCCTTCTGCGGCAACCCCGTCGTGATGATGGGTCAATTCTCCGGCGCGCTCAAGCCCGACCTTGTTATCCCGTTCAAGCTGGATAAAAAAGCGGCAAAAGCGGGTCTGATGCAGCATTTGGCGGGCAAACGCCTGCTGCCGAAGGTCTTTAAGGATCAGAACCACATTGACGAGATAAAGGCCGTCTATGTCCCGTTCTGGCTCTTTGACGCCGACGCCGACGCTCAGGTGCGCTACAAGGCGACCAAGGTGCGCGAATGGAGCGACAACGATTACGACTACAAGGATATCGAGTATTACCTCGTGCGCCGCGCGGGCAGCCTCGGCTTCGAGCACGTCCCCGTGGACGGTTCCTCCAAAATGCCCGACGATCTGATGGAATCCATCGAGCCGTATGATTTCGCCGACGCCGTGGAATTCCAAACGGCTTATCTGGCGGGCTATCTTGCGGATAAATACGATGTGGACGCCGAGCAGAGCGTTGAAAGAGCCAACGAGCGTGTGAAAAAATCGACCGAGGCGGCGTTCGCCTCGACCGTGCAGGGGTATGACACAGTCACCGCCGAGAGCAGCAGCATTCAACTGCGCGGCGGCAAGGCGAAATACGCCCTCTACCCCGTATGGCTGCTCAACACCACCTGGAACGGCGGCAAATACACATTCGCTATGAACGGTCAGACCGGCAAATTCGTCGGTGACCTACCCGTAGACAAATCGGCGGCTACCAAGCTGACGATCGGCCTCGCGGCGGCGCTGAGCGCCGCTTCATACGCCGTTGTTTGGCTGCTGCACATCATCGGATTGCTGTAAGGGAGGGCTGAAAATGAAAAAGAAAATCACCGCAATGATATTTGCACTCATTCTCTGCCTTTGCGCCGTCACTCCCGCCTTTGCGGCGAATTCCGACGGCTTTGTCGGCGAATGCAACCGCTTAAATGACGCCGCAAACCTGCTCACCGACAGCGAGGAAGCCGAGCTGCTCGCAAAGCTCGACGAGATCAGCCTGCGGCAGCAGATGGATGTGACCGTCGCCACCGTAACCAATTTGGGCAACTGCGACACCGCCGCCGAATGCGCCGATGAGGTCTATGAATTCAGCAGCTTCGGCTACGGTCAGAGCAAGGACGGTCTGATGCTCCTCATCTCGGCAGAGGAGCGCGATTGGGCGATATCCACCTGCGGCTACGGCATCACGGCGTTCACCGACGCAGGTATTGAATATATCGGCAGGCAGATGAAGACCGACCTGTCCGACGGCAACTATGCCTCTGCTTTCAACACCTACGCCGACCTTTGCGACGAATTCATCACTCAGGCAAGGAGCGGCTCGCCCTACGACAAGGGCAGCCTCCCGCGCGAAAGCCTGTCGATAATCTGGCTGCCGATCTCGGTAGTTATCGGCGTCGTGCTGGCGCTTATCATCGTCGGCTCAATGAAGGGCAAGCTGAAGAGCGTGCATTCACAGGCGGCGGCGAACAGCTACATGAAAAAAGACAGCCTCAACGTCACCGAGAGCGCCGACCTTTTCCTCTATCACAACATGACCCGCACGGAGAAGAAAAAGGAGAGCAGCTCCGAGGGCAGCAGCACCCACACCTCGTCCTCGGGCACGACTCACGGCGGCGGCAGCGGCAAATTCTGATGTCAACAAATAAATCAGGGAGAAAAGAGACATGAGCATCTTTGACAAACTGAAAAATACGGCGCTACCCGACAGTTTAATTGAAAGTTTGTTTTAATAGAAGAAGCGATTGCAGCCTTGAGCCGCAATCGCTTCTTTTGACTATTTAATTCACTTAACGAGCTTCTTCAGCGCATAGGGAATGACCATATTCGAGCCGAAGAGTTTTTTGCTGTTTGTCATGCATTTGTATTTATTTCAAAGAGTTAAATCCCCGTTGCGACGGTTCCGTCGTCGATTTCGTGATCCACCAGGATCTCGTCCTGAGTCAGCATAAAATAGCTCTGCCAGCCTGCGTCCAGCAGCTTATTGTCATCGGCATCCGCCCATGTCACGTCAACATGGTAAGTGCCGCTCTCGAGCTTGACCAAATTCCACGCATGAGACACGCCCTGCGAAACGCCGCTGACTTGAGCGCACCACAGATCAGCCTTGCGGCAAAGATATTCAAAACCTGTTGAATATCCCTGGCAAATGCACATACCCAGCTCAATCGCCCCGTAGGCGGTCGCCGCCGATTTGCCGCCGACAAGCGTATAATCGTAATTCGTTATAAGCGAGATCACCGCCGCCAGATAGCGATATTTATCATAGGTGCTGAAGTCCTTCGGCATGGCCGCGACGATCAGATCGCTGTCATTCTCAAAGGTCTGCACCTCTTTTTTGACCTTCTCCCTGTCGGCGGAGCCTGCATTGGGGTCGCTCGGGAGGAAATACAGCGCGCGCAGTGCCGTCGTCATATCCCCGTCAACGACTTCTTCAATGTCGAAGTAAATCTCAAACTCAGGGTAATCTTTGCATAATGCCGATGCGGCGATGAGGACGTTATCCAAGACATCGTAGCCGTATTTTTCGGCGGAGTATTCAAACGGCTCCATATCCCTCACTTTGGGCAGCATTTCGTCATACAGAGCCTTTTGCTCGTCGCTCAGCTCGGAATAGACCGTATTGCTTTTATCATACGGATAGCTGACCTCGGAGGACCACCCGTCGACCGGGTTCTCGCGCACACATTTGATAGCGGTTTCAATGTATTCCTCAAGCTGCAACTGAGCGGCCGATTTCGTTTGAAGCTCCGTCTGAGATTCGGTGGGCGTGGGTGTAGGCGTCGGCTGTTGCTTTACGCAGCCGGACAGCAGCACGGCAGTCAAAATCACGATCATTAGCGTCAAGGTGACCGCGCGTTTTCCCGCTGCAAACAGTTTTGTTTTTTTCAGAAGCATTGTTTTTCCTCCTTCTGCAGATCTGCCGCCTTTATTTTATCATTCTCTCCGTCGCCGAGCAAGAAATAATGCAAAAAATCCGCCGCAATTCTATAAAATCACGGCGGATATAATATGAATATCGAAATTCAGTTTTGTATGGGATTAATTGAAATTATGCATATGCGGATAGTGAAATAAAAACCACTATTCACCGCAGCAATTTCATGCGCAACAGCGGTATATAATTGCAAAACCAGCAATGTAGCGTTTTCCGTCGGCAA